>Ga0268262_10006130_pt1 | contig 11650 bp, 8 predicted proteins | sample TergutNc150P3_FD_190354 | JGI IMG/M metagenome (GOLD analysis project Ga0268262, IMG submission 190354) | Nasutitermes corniger P3 segment gut microbial community from laboratory colony in Florida, USA - Nc150 P3 (SPAdes) (version 2) | ecosystem: Host-associated > Arthropoda: Insects > Digestive... | reverse complement strand
ATTCGCCGTCAAGTCTTCTTTGAACAAGAGCGCGGAATGAAGCGAGAGCGTCATCGGCAATTTCGTCCGTCCCGTGTGCCAGAAGCGCCGCGCGAGTGGTGTTCAAAATATGCGAGAGCAAGAGAGAAGCGTCAAGTGAAGATGATTCAATACCGCCTGATTTTAATTCGGCGCTTCCCGATACAAGCGCTTCACGGATGTTCATGTTTGCAGTTAGGATGCGGCGGCTTCAGTTCCGCCCGATTGCAGCATTTCTTCTTTTGCGGAAAGTTTAAGGGCGTCAAATAACTCCGCCGTATCGCCCTGCATAATAAGGTCTAGTTTGTAAAGGGTAAGGTTTATTCGGTGATCGGTAAGGCGGTTCTGAGGGAAATTATAGGTTCTTATCCGCTGGGAGCGGTCTCCCGATCCTACCTGCGTCTTTCTGGCTTCGGCTCTTTCCGCCGCCGCCTTCGCTTCCTCCATTTCGTAAATACGCGCCCTTAGTATTCTCATGGCTTTCGCCTTGTTTTTTATCTGGCTCTTTTCATCCTGACAATGGACGGTAACGCCCGTTGGGATATGCGTTATGCGCACAGCGGAATCCGTTGTGTTAACGCACTGGCCTCCGGGACCGCCTGCGCGCATTACGTCTATGCGCAGATCTTCCGTTTTTATGTCAATCTCGGTCTCGTCCGCTTCGGGTAAGACCGCCACCGTTACCGCAGAAGTGTGGATTCTTCCCGAAGCCTCTGTCGCCGGAACCCTCTGAACCCTGTGGACTCCCGATTCGTAGCGCATGTTCTCGTATACGTTGTTTCCGGTTATGGAAAATACAATTTCCTTTATACCGCCAAGCTCGGTATCGTTTGAGTTCATTATTTCGAATTTCCAGCCCTTTGATTCGGCAAAACGCGAGTACATCCTGTATAGATCGGAGGCAAAAAGCGCCGCTTCTTCGCCGCCTGTTCCGGCGCGAATTTCCATAATTATGTTTTTTTCGTCCAGAGGGTCTTTGGGGATAAGCAGGAATTTCAGCTTGTCCTTGTTGTCGTTAAGCCTTGTTTCAAGCTCTTTTAGCTCCTCCCTAGCGAGTTCCCTCATTTCCTGATCTTTTTCTTCCTGAACAAGCGACTTTGCCTCGACTATCTGCCTTTCGAGCTCTTCAATATTGGCCTGAATTCCCGCAATTTCGCCGAGTCTGGAATGTTCTTTCATGGTTTCACGGTATTTTTTTTGATCTTTTACCAGTTGAGGGTCCTGGATCAGGAGGTTTAACTCTTCATACCGTTTTAGAAGGGAATTCAGCCGCTCGTTCATGCGTTAATAATAGCAATTTTTCCGATAATTTACAAGACGCTTCATTTTTATTGTCTTTTGTGGTATAATTTATCCGGGATGGGGTTCATAGAAAAAATACTCCGTTTTATTCAAGACGGGTTTAAAAACTTAACCGACGAAAGGAAGCGGCAGGTGGTACTTATTTGTACTGTTGTTTTTGCGGCGCTTTTAACTTTATCCGTGCTTCTTTCGTTAAAGTTACCCGAAAAGAAAAAGAAGCCTGATGATCAATATAACTTGAATATCAGGGTTCCTGTTCCGCCAGACGAGATTTTCCTGCCCGAGGAGCCTGATTTTGTTCCGGGGGTTATTTTGGAGAGGGAAAAGCGGACGATGTGGACAGAAAAGGACGCGGAAGAATATTGGCAGGATCCGTTAAAAGAAGGCGAAGAACAATGGCGGGAAAAAATTGAAACTGAAATAGATAAATACCTGGAGCGTGTTCCATGAAAAAACTTTGTTTTTTATTTTTGTTGATATTTTTGGTGTTTTCATGCAAAGGAACTCCGAATAAAGATAATGATACCGATGATCCCGGTTTATCTCAGCTTGATTTAACGGCTGAAAACGAAAACGATGAACAAGCCGCCGGTTTTGATGATGAGCCTCAATCTGAAAAAGAAACGCTTGCGCAAGACGGCATAACAGACGGTTCTAAAGCTGCCGAAAATCCGGCGGAAGAAAAACCGGCAGTTGTTGAAGCTAAAGATGAAGTAAAAGAAACGCCGAAGACGGAAGAAAAAAAACCTCCTGTTGAAGAAAAGAAGCCTCCCGCTCAAGCGGTGAAACAGGCACCGCCGCTTGCCGTAATCAAAGAAGAACCTTCTAAGGCGCAAGCGCCGGCGGATGAAAAACCGGACGAAGAAAAACAGGACGCCCAGGATGAAGTAAAGCAAGAACCCCTGCCGCGCGTTCAACAAGTGCTGACTCCGCCGCCCGCTGTTACGGCTGTTAAAGATGATGCGCCTGTTCCGAACCAACGGGGGCCGGTTCTTCCAAAAGAAGAAGAAGGGATCGTTTTTTCGCGGATAGTGAACGCGACGGTAGGGCAGTTGGTGGAAATTCCGTTCCGGGGGACAGGGTGGGTATACTTGGGAGAACTTGCGTCACGCCGAGGCCTTGCCTACAATTCGCGCCGCCTTGATATTGAGGGGCAGAACTTTATCTTCAACGCTGAAGAAGCCGGAACATTCGCGTTAAAATTTTTCAAACATGATTATATAAGAGATTATATATTAAATGATTATGTTCAGGTTGTTGTAAGCGAACCGCCGAATAAAAACGGCGGCGCAGGATGGTTTAATCCTCCTGCCGACCGCAACAGGGTAACGGCTGAACCACGCTGGCCTTCCGCTCTTGAGGAAGAGGCTATGTTAAGAGGCGGTCCAAGACCCGCTTCCGGCGCACAGCCTGCCGCTGAAAATAAAAACGGCTCTTCGGCCGCATCATCGCAAACCGCCTCTTCAAACAGAGATTCCGCCGCCTCTCAGACTCAGGGAGCGGCTGCGCCTACTGTGTCAGCTAACAGAGATCCCGCTCCCGCTCAAACACAGGGAACTTTTACAGCGCCGCCTGCCGCTCAGACTGTAACGCCCGCCGCTGTTTCACCTCCTGTTACAGCGGTTCAAACGCCTCCGGCTGAGATACAGGAGAAGCTGACGCCCGAAGAAATATTGAAAAAAGCGCAGGATGCCTTTAAAGAAGGAAACGCCTCCGGCGCTATAGCGTTACTCGATCAATATAATGAATTTTATCCTGGCGGCAGTGATGAGTTATATTGGCTGTACGGCCAGTTTTACGAAGCCAATACCAAGAGCCGCAACATTCTGCTTTCGCTGGATTATTACCGCCGCCTTGTAAATGAATATCCGCAAAGCAGGCGTTATAACGACGCGCGCAGAAGAATCGCGTATCTGGAAAGATTTTATATCAACATACAGTAGGTACACAATGAATATTAAAATGCTTTTTGACAAGGTGTTTTTGAAATTTTTTATTGTCGGCGTAATAAATACCATTGTAGGTTACACAATAATGTTTATGCTGCACAATGCGGCGCACATGAGTTATTGGTTTTCATCGGGCTGCGGTTATTATCTTTCCGCCATATTAGGTTTCTTTTTAAATAAACATTTTACTTTTACCGTAAAACGGTGGTCGGTCTTTTTGGTTATATCGTATATTGTCACGATAGTTGTTTCTTATTATTTGCCGTATTGGCTCGCTGAACATATCGTAAAAATTATTTTTTTGGAAAGTACTGAAAATTTCCGGGGAAATGTCGCCTTGGTCGTGGGAACATGTCTTGCCGCCGCCGTAAGTTATTTTGGGCAAAGGTTTGTGGTGTTCAAGAAGAAAGAGGAAAAAGAAGAAGATTAAATCGACAATTTTTGCGTGTGTTTATAGGCCTCGGAGCGAATTTGTTTTACAGAGGAGTCCGCCAAGTAATCGTCGAAGGGCATCATGCGGTCGATTAAACCGCCGGGGTTTTCTTCCTGTGGCAGAATCTCGATAATGCGGTTCGCTATTGAATTGATAAATTCATGATCGTGAGAATTAAAGAGTATTACGCCTGAAAAGGCGGCAAGACCGTCGTTAAGGGCTGTAATCGCCTCAAGGTCAAGGTGGTTGGTCGGTTCGTCAAGGATAAGGACGTTTGCGCCTGAGAGCATCATCTTGGAGAGCAGACAGCGGACTTTTTCGCCGCCTGAAAGCACATTTACGGGTTTTAACGCCTCGTCCCCTGAAAAAAGCATACGGCCCAGAAAACTGCGCACATAAGTTTCATCCTGATCCGGCGAGTACTGTTTCAGCCAGTCTGTAATTGAAATGTCCGAATTAAAATAAGCGGAATTTTCTTTTGGGAAATATGAAAAAGAAGTCGTCTGCCCCCAATAACAATCTCCCGATTCCGCTTTTTTCTCTGTTGTGATTATGTCAAAAAACGCCGATTTGGAAGAGTGCTCAAGCCCGACAAAGGCGATCTTGTCGCCCTTGTTTATCATTAGCGAAAAATCTTTTAATAGGGCGGTTCCCTCAAAAGTGTAGTTTAATTTTTCAGCTCTTAGCACATTGTTCCCGATTTCACGGTCGCTTTTGAATCCGGCGTACGGAAATTTGCGGCTTGTAACCGGCACATTGTCAAGGTCTAGTTTTTCAAGTACCTTCTTTCTGCTTGTCGCCTGACGTGCCTTGCTGGCGTTAGATGAAAACCTTTGAATAAACTCTTTTAATTCCTTCGCTTTTTCTTCCCGTTTTTTAAGCTGATCTCTCGCCTGTCTTTGAAGTATCTGGCTCATCTGATACCAGAAATCGTAATTGCCGGAATACGGGGTGATTTTCCCGAAGTCTATATCGCATACGTTTGTGCAGACGGCGTTTAAGAAATGGCGGTCGTGCGAGACGACAATTACAGTGTTCGGAAAGTCGATAAGAAAATCTTCCAGCCATGAGATTGATTCAAGGTCTAAACCATTGGTAGGTTCGTCAAGGAGCAATATGTCAGGGTTGCCGAAGAGCGCCTGCGCCAAAAGTACACGCACTTTCTTTGATTCGTCAAGCTCCGCCATTAATTTGCCGTGATCTTCCTCGTCAAGACCGAGGCCGGAAAGAAGCTGTCCCGCCTGCGCTTCCGCTTCCCATCCGCCGAGTTCGGCGAAATCCGCCTCAAGCTCGCTTGCCCTCATTCCGTCCGCTTCGCTGAAGTTTTCTTTAGCGTAAATCGCCTCTCGCTCTTTTTGGACGGCGTAAAGTTTCGGGTAACCCATGATTACTGTTTCTAGCGCCGGATATTTTTCAAAAGCGAAGTGATCCTGTTTTAGAACGGCAATGCGCTGGTTTTTCCCCGTGGATATTTCTCCCTTATCATGTTCTATTTCGCCTGATAGAATTTTAAGGAAGGTGGATTTTCCGGCCCCATTCGCTCCGATTATCCCGTAACAGTTGCCGGGTGTGAATTTTAAATTTACGTCCTTAAAAAGTGTGCGTTCGCCGAAGGTAAGGCTTAAATCCGTAATGGTTATCATTTTTTCTTAAAAAGTCCTATAAATTTTGATAATATTCCCTTTTTGGCGTGTGCGGTTTTCTCATGGGATTTATGTTTTTCATGCTGTATTTTTTGCGGCAGTGTTTGCGTAACGATAGACGGTTCGCTACGGCGGTGTTTAGCGGCGTTTTGTTTGCCTTGTTCTTTATTGCCGCCGTGTTTTGCCTCTCCCGAAGTATATTTCTTTTTGTATAACGCCATGCGCTCTTCCATTGGAAGTTTTGACAAGTCCTGTTTCGGCAAGTCCTGACGAGGCGCTGTATCATGCTCAACAGGCTTTATACCGCCTTTGTGCGGCATACCCTTGCGCATACCGTGAGGCGCTGTTTCGTGCCGTTTCTTGCCGCCTTCCCTGATCCGGCGCTCGTCCGGTTTCCTTTTTTCGCCGTGCTTTCCGCCGGGCGCTTTAACTCCGCTGTGGTGGCGTTCCTCGTAAAAATCGGTTTGAATTCTCTGTCCCGCGCTTTTGTCCTGAGCGTAAAGTTCCTGTCTCGCTATTTCGGACGGGATTTTCTTGCCGATGTAACGTTCTATGGCGGGTAACTCGTACACGTCCTGTTCGCTGGAAAGGGTAATCGCTTTGCCTGTTTTCCCGGCGCGCGCTGTTCTGCCTATGCGGTGAACGTAATTTTCGGCTTCTACGGGAAGATCGTAGTTAATCACCATAGCGAGGCTTTCGATATCAAGGCCGCGCGCCGCTACATCGGTGGCGACAAGGGTTTTTATCTTTCCCGCTTTTACATCGTCAATTATTTTTAAGCGCTTGCTCTGCGGAAGGTCTCCTATAATAAATTCGCAGTCGTATCCGTTAATTTTCAGCCGTTTCGCCACAATCTCCGTGCTTTTCTTTGTGTTACAGAAAATGATCATGCTTTCAGGCTGTTCGCGCTGTATGACGCCTAACAAGAGCGGCATTTTTTCTTCCGACGGGACATGGTAGAGAATCTGGGTTACTTCTTCTACGGTAACGACTTCAGGCTCTATATCAATCTCGAAAGGTTTCTTTGTGTATTCCCACGCCAGATTTTTTACCCATGCGTTTAAGGTTGCGCTGAAAAGCATTGTCTGGCGGCGGTCTGTGGAAGGCACTACTTTGATAAGTTTTCGCAAGTCGGGGTAGAAACCCATGTCGAACATTCTGTCGGCTTCATCAAGGACAAGGAAGGCGATTTCCATTAAATTCATGCGGCCCGATTTGTTAAGATCAAGCACACGGCCGGGAGTTCCAACGAGAATTTGCGCGTTTTCTTTTAAAAGTTTTTCCTGCTGGGCGTAGCCTACGCCGCCGTAGAAACTTCCTGTCTTAAAAGGCAGGTACTTGCCGAGTATTTTCGCTTCTTCTTCTATCTGTACGGCTAACTCCCTTGTGGGGGCCATGATGAGGGCTTTCTTTTTGTATAATTGTTCTTCCGTCATCATCCTCTGGAAAATAACGATAAGAAAAGCGGCGGTTTTACCGGTTCCGGTCTGGGATTGGACATATAAGTCTTGCGAAGCTTGCCCCTGTCCGCCGAAGGCATGGGTTAACACCTGTTCCTGGACAGGCATGCAGGCGGTATATCCGGCCTCATCTATGCCTTTTTGTAAATCGGGATGAAGGTTAAAGCTCTTGAATTCCATATAATAAGTTAAGTTTATCTGTTTTAGGCGTTTTTGGCAAGGTTATGATCTTAAAGCGGGCTTGTTCCAATAGATGCGCAATTTGGTAAGAACTTCGTTAAAATCAATCGGTTTGCCGACATGGTCGTCCATGCCGGCTTTAAGGCACCTTTCAACGTCTTCCCGGAATACGTTAGCTGTCATGGCAATTATCGGAATTATTTTGGCCTGCGGAATATTCAACGCGCGGATTCGCCGTGTAGCGTCGTAACCGTCCATTTCAGGCATCTGTATATCCATGAAAATCATGTCGTATTTAAGCGGATCTTCCGAGAACTTGCGGACCGCTTCCAGTCCGTTTTCTGCGCAGTCTATTCCAAGTTTTGTAGGCTCAAACAGGGTTTGCACAATCTCCCTGTTAATTTCCACATCTTCGGCAAGCAGTATGCGCCTTCCGGCGAAAATTCCGGCAATGTCGGCGGCGTGCGATTTCTCCACATCCCTTTTGTCTACACCCATACATTCATTAATGACCTCCGCAATAGTGGAAGGGAACAGAGGCTTGGAAAGAAATTTATCAACGCCTGCGGCTTTCGCTTCATCGGCGACTGCGCTCCATTCGACGGCGGAAATCATTATCACTATGGAATTTTCAGACACACGTGTTTTTATTTCCCGGGCAAGCTGTATGCCGTCCATAACGGGCATTTTCCAGTCTATAAAATAAATATGATAACCGCCTTTTTGATCTACAAGCTGAAGCGCCTTTTCCCCGCTTATTGCGATATCGCACATAATGCCGAAACCCTGCGTTATTTCCAGGAAGTATTTTAATACGTCGGGATCATCGTCTACCGCCAAGATTTTAACGTTACTCACATTAATGTCCGGAGATAAAAGTACATGTTTTCCTTCCGTGCCGCATTTTACCTGAATGGTAAATGTAAAAACAGAACCTTTTCCGGGTTCCGATTGCACCCACATTGCCCCGCCCATCATCTCTACTATGTTTTTGGAAATCGCCAGACCCAATCCCGTGCCGCCGTATTTGCGTGTAGTACTTGACTCGGCCTGTTCAAAAGAATTGAAAATCTTTTCCTGCTGTTCGGATGTTATGCCGATACCTGTGTCGCTTACTGAAACTTGCACGGTACAGATGTCGTTTTCTTTTCCAACAAGGCGTACGGTAAGGCTGATTACGCCTTTTTCCGGGGTGAATTTAACCGCATTCCCCAACAGATTGGTAATAACCTGCGCAATACGCTGATCGTCTCCTATGAGGATGCGGGGAATGGCACGGTCGATATGAACGGAGAATTTTTGCTGCTTTTCATCTATGCGGAAATTGACGACATTAACAACACGGCGAAGCATTTTTTCAAGCTCGAATTCCACTGGAGCAAGCTCGAATTTGTTGGCTTCGATTTTTGACATATCCAAAATATCGTTAATTACACCTAACAGATGGTTCGATGCGTCTTCTATTTTCGTAAAACAATAATCTTTCCGGATGGAGTCCGCGGCGGACTTGCCTATGGTTGTCATGCCGATTATGGCGTTCATGGGGGTGCGTATCTCATGGCTCATATTGGCAAGGAACGCGCTCTTGTGCTTGTTTTCCGCATCCGATTTGTTTTTTGCCTCGTCAACGCGGAAAAGTACGATTATCAGCACGCACGCAAGAGCGGCGCCTAACAGGGAAAGGGAAACAAGCATATCGTATACGGGTTGATAATATAATTTTTTTTGCGGAAAAAGCCCTAAACGCCACCCGTTTGAAAGAGTCCTGAAAAACCCGATGACCGGTTCGCCTTTCCAGTTAGTCCACTCGACTTCTGAAATTTTTCCAGTGCGTACCAACTCTTCGGTTAAAATTGAAAGGGGGATTGAAGGATCGTTCATTTTCTTTCCGACATAATCAGGATTGGTATGGCCGATTATAGTTAAATCCTGACTAATTAATACTCCGTAGCTGTCATTTTTTTCAATAGCGTTTTTGATGATTTTTTGTCCTATGCGATCGGCTCTTACGTCAATAGCGACAACGCCCAAGCGGCTGCCGTCTTCGTTATAAATACACCTTGAGTATGTTAAGACAATACCGCCTGTTACTATATCAATATACGGTATTGTTTCGGCAATATCGTTTGGCGTTTCAATGGCGGCTTTGTACCAGGGACGTTCCGTTGGGAAGAAGTCATTCGGCATTTTCCAGCCGATGCCGTTAATAAAGAACGAGCCTTTAGGTGAATTTTCGATATAGCCGAAAGGGCCGTTAGAGCTGAAAGTATCGTTATTTTTGGATAGCAGATAATTTGATATATCCGTGTTATAAGAAGTCAATTTAGCGGCATCGTCCCCTCGCCGTATCAAATTTTGTAAGGAATAAGCAAAATCGTCCAGTATGGTGCGTGATTCCAGCAGTTCAGCGTAGATTTGGGCTTCCATGGTGTCAAGCGTGTTTTCAGCGTAGCGTGCCAGATTGAGCTTTACGATTTTGCTCGAAGATTTGTAGCCTAAAATCACCATCAGCAAAAAAGCAAAAACTGTGAACAAAATCTGACTATATATGGGGTTTTTTGAAAAAAAATTCGATTCTGTAGTACTCATTCCGGCTTCCCCCTATATAATAATAATCTTGTTCCGTGTTTTTTGCAACCTTGACGGGCAGGTTTGACTGAAAAGGTTAAAGGTAACTTGACTACATTTATAAAATACAGCATTATTATCATAATAAAGTTAATTGGAGGACAAAATGAGTATTATTGAATATGTGGAGGCCCGTGAAATCCTTGATTCACGCGGAAATCCCACGGTAGAAGTTGATGTTATGCTTGAGGACGGCTCTTTAGGCCGTGCGGCGGTTCCTTCCGGCGCTTCCACCGGCGATTACGAGGCGGTGGAACTTAGGGACGGCGATAAAGCCCGCTATCTGGGCAAGGGCGTTTTAAAAGCGGTTGACAATGTAAACAACATTATTGCGCCTGAGATTATCGGGTTAGACGCTCTGGAACAAGTCGATATTGACAGGACAATGATCGAGCTTGACGGAACCGATAACAAGGCAAAACTGGGAGCCAACGCTATTTTAGGCGTATCCATGGCGACAGCCCGTGCTGCGGCGGAATATCTTGGCGTGCCGTTATACAAATATCTTGGCGCATTCCACTCAAATCTTCTGCCTGTCCCGATGGCGAATATTATTAACGGAGGCAAGCACTCCGACAATAAAATCGACTTTCAGGAATTTATGGTCATGCCTGTCGGCGCTCAGTCCATAAGAGAAGCTGTTCGCTGGACAGCCGAAATTTTTCATAACCTGAAAAACATTCTTCACACCGCAGGCAAGAATACCGCTGTAGGCGACGAGGGCGGTTTCGCTCCCGACATCGGAAACGAGGAAGCGCTTGAATACATAATGAAAGCGATTGAAAAAGCCGGATACAAACCCCACGAGCAGATAGCGATAGCTATGGACTGCGCCTCTTCCGAACTTTACGGGGAAGGCGGCAAGAAAGGCTACAAATTCTGGAAATCCAATCCCGACAAACTTTTCTCCGCCGATGAAATGATCGAAATGTACACCAAATGGGTGAACAAATATCCGATTATTTCCATTGAAGACCCGTTGGATCAGGATGACTGGGACGGTTATGTGAAAATGACAAAGAGCCTTGGTTCAAAAATCCAGATTGTAGGCGACGACTTCTTTGTAACAAACACAAAGAGGTTGGAGAAGGGAATCGGCATGGGCGCTTGTAACTCGATTTTGATCAAAGTGAATCAAATCGGCACGGTAACCGAAACCTACGAAGCCGTAGAAATGGCGAAAAAAGCCGGATACACAGCGATTGTTTCCCACCGCTCAGGCGAGACGGAAGACAGCTTCATCGCCGACCTTGTAGTCGGTCTTGAAACCGGACAGATTAAGACCGGTTCAATGAGCCGCACAGACCGTATTTGCAAATACAACCAGCTTATGAGAATTGAAGACGAACTGGAAGGTATTGCCGAATACGCCGGCCGCAAAGCGTTCTACAGCATCGGCAAGAAATAAGCGCTGATCCGCAAATCAACACGGACACAAGAAATTTAACCGTTCGTGTTGGTTTGCGGTAAATTTTAGTATTTATTTTTCATGTCTGACCAAAGCGTTATACCAATAGAACAACTTTTACCCCATAAGCTCCCGCTGGTAGCGCTCATGGGCCGTCCCATCTTTCCCGGAATTTTTACGCCCATTATGATTGGCAACCCCACCGATGTTAAAGTCGTGGAAGACGCCGCCGCCGGGGACGCAATGGTGGGCCTTGTTATGATGTTAAATGAAACCGAGACTCCCGCCATTACCGATTTATACACCGTTGGAACTGTGGCGAAGATTGTAAAAAAAATAAACCTGCCCGACGGCGGACTTAACATTTTTATTTCTACGTTAAAACGTTTCCGTGTAAAGAAGACGCTTAATCCCTCAAACCCGATTGTAGCCGCTGTGGAGTACCTTGAAGACGAGGAAGACAACACAAGCGAAGTTAAAGCCCTTACAAGAGCGTTGATTTCCGAAATGAAACAGATAAGCGAGAACAACCCGCTTTTTTCGGAAGAGATGCGCCTTAATATGATCAATATTGACCATCCCGGAAAAATCGCTGATTTTATAGCGAGTATCCTTAATATAGACAAGGC
>Ga0268262_10006129_pt1 | contig 11651 bp, 8 predicted proteins | sample TergutNc150P3_FD_190354 | JGI IMG/M metagenome (GOLD analysis project Ga0268262, IMG submission 190354) | Nasutitermes corniger P3 segment gut microbial community from laboratory colony in Florida, USA - Nc150 P3 (SPAdes) (version 2) | ecosystem: Host-associated > Arthropoda: Insects > Digestive... | reverse complement strand
GGCCGGCGGCATAGAAAAAATCGAGAAAACCATCGACGAAAACGCGAAGATCGCCGCGGAAATCGTCGAGAAAACCCGCAGCGTCGCCGTTATCTCCTCAAAAATGGAAGAAGACGTGCTTAACGGGTTCGCCGTGCTGGAGAAAAACGTCAAAAAGATGGGAGATATAAAAGAAAAAAATTCCGGCGTTATCAACGGCATTATATCGCTGGGCAATAAAGTAAACAAAATACGCGATATTGTCAGGGTTATTAACACTATTACCGATCAGACAAAAGTAATTGCGTTTAACGCCGCGCTGGAAGCCGCGGGAGCGGGAGAAACCGGCAAGCGTTTCGCGGTGGTCGCCGCCGAGGTAAACAGGCTGGCCGACGATATAGCCGTTCTTACCCGCCAGATTCGGGAACAGGTCGAGGAAATTCAAAGCTCTTCCTCCTCGCTTATTGTATACAGCGAGGAAGGCTCCGACAGAATCGCCGAGGGCTATAAGCTGATTAAGGATTTGGAAGATGTTTTTAAGGAGATAAAGGCCGGCGCGGAAATAACTTCCAACCAGGCGCAGGCAATCACTGTTTCTACCCAGCAGCAGTTAAAGTCCAGCGAAAAGATCAGTTTTTCCATCGCCGAAGTCTCCCAGGGGGTAAAACATTTTATAGGGGCAGTCGAAAACGCGGCTTCGTCCGCCGGAACCCTGACAGAACGCACTCGCGAACTTGAACGCTTCCTGTCAGCGCCCTGCGTACAGGGCGCGCCCTTACAGGGCGGAAAAGAAATAATCGGACAGGATGAACATGGCGGTTGATAAATCCAAGTACATTAACCAATTCGCCGAAGAAGGGCTTGAAAACATCTCGACCGTACAAAAACTGCTTTTTGAAATCAAAGAAGGCTCTTCCGTACAGGATGATCTTGTTACCCTGATGCGCGCGCTGCATACCTTAAAAGGTTCGGCGCGTATGCTTGAATTTAAAAACATTGAAACTGTTTCTCACGCGCTGGAAACGGCGTTTGCCTCCCTTAAAGAAGAGCGGATATCCCTCAATGATAAAGCGGTAAAACTGCTTCTTGCCGGACTGGATGAGGTTAAAGCCGGCGTTGAAAAAGTCAAAGCGGGCGAAAAAGACGACATAAAAGCGGCGGTGTTTCAGAAGGAGCTGTCGTCCCTCGCGGCAAACGAGGAATACGTTATACCCGCCGCCGAAGCCGGCGCGGAAGATACCCCACAGCGGCTTAAAACCGAAGACTCCAAACACACTAAAGATGATACAAGCATAAGGATACCGCTTGAACGGATTGACGCGGTTATCCATGATATGGCGGCGCTTCAATCATTGGAGATCATCGCCAGAAATATCGCCCGTGACACAGAATCGCTTAACGCCGCGTCAAGGCAGTTTTCAAAACTGCTCAGCGCCGGTCTGCCCTGGAATTCCCCCATAATTCAGGAATTCCGCTCAATAGAATTAATAACCGGCAAACTCGGCTCTCTTGTCAGGAATTATTCCCTGGACGTGGGCAATCATATACGGGGCGCTTATGACAGCATAATCTCATTAAGGATGCTGCCCCTTTCCACGGTGCTTGACGAATACCCCCGGCAGGTTTTTACCATTGCCTCCGAATTGGGCAAGAAGGTAAAGATACACATTGAGGGATCTGAAAATGAAATTGACAAGAATCTGATTGAATCATTATCAGAGGTGTTCCTCCACATGATACGCAATTCAATCGATCACGGAATCGAAACTCCCGAGGAACGGCGCAAGGCTGGAAAAAATGAAACGGGCCTTTTGACGATTAACTGCGTCCGCGAAAGCGGAAACATGAAAGTAACAATCGCCGATGACGGAAAAGGCATCAACATCGAGGGAATCCGCAAAAAAATCGTTGACAAGGGTCTGGCCGCGCCGGAAGCCGCCGCGGCCCTCAGCGAGGAAGAACTTATAAATTTCATTTTCCAGAGCGGTTTTTCAACCGCGGAAAAAATTTCCAATGTTTCGGGGCGCGGAGTCGGAATGGACGCGGTCAGGAACAACATTGAGCGCATGAAGGGCAGTATAGCGATACAGACCAAAGTCGGCGAGGGAACGACGTTTACCATTTCCGTTCCCCTGTCGCTGGCCGCCCTTATGGGCTTCCCCATTTCATCAGGCAGTATGAAATTTATTATACCCGCCAATTTTGTGGATACGGTCATGCTTATCAATACAAAAGACATTATCACCGTGGTAGACCGCCCGGGCATTAAATACAACGGGCGTATTATCAAACTTTTCTACCTGCACCATGTTTTAAAAATCCCCATGCCCATAGAAGAAAAAAAGAACACAGGCGATTCAATCTTTGTCGCCATAGTCCAGGCTTATGAGGAAACAGTAGCCATCGCGGTGAATCAGGTAAGCAGCATGAGGCAGGTTATCCTTAAAAACCTGCCCTCTTTCATGGAAAAAATGGAAGTGTTTTCCGGCGTGGTGTTAAGCGAAGACTATGAAATGATACCGGCCCTGCATATTCCAACGGTGATCAGAATGGCGCGGCGCACAAAAACCATTGACATGAAAAAACGCCATGTCGATTACGAGCGAATGCGAAAATCAATTCTGGTCGTGGACGATTCCAGCCCGACGCGGAATATAGAGCGTGATATTCTGGAGGCCGAGGGCTACAAGGTGGACACGGCCACGGATGGTTCCGAAGCCCTTGCCGCGGCGAAAAACAACCAATACGATTTGATCTGCACCGATATCGTAATGCCGAACATGGACGGTTTTATGCTGGCGGAGAACATCCGCAAAAACGACCGCTTGAAAAACATCCCCATTATCGCCATTTCATCCAAAAGCAGCGAGAAAGATCAAAACAGGGCCGCGCTTCTCGGGATAAACCGCTTTATCGCGAAAAATTCGTTTAACGTTCACAATCTGACAGCCATTGTGCGGGAATTAATCGGAGAAGCCAATGGATAAAAACCGCGTCTTGATTTTTGAGGATTCTGAAATTTTCGCGAACATGCTTCTGGAATTCCTGAACGCGGAAGGCTATGAAACACAGCGGGCGAAAAACGGCCTTGATGGAATAAAACTCGTTTACAGTTTCCTTCCCGAACTTGTAATTACCGATGTGGAAATGCCCCTGCTTAAGGGCTTCGAGACCGCCCGCTTTCTTAAATCACGCCCCTCCACGCGGAACATACCGATAATTATGTTTACCAACCCAGGGGAAACAAGGGACAGGTTCTGGGGTGAACAGGCGGGAGCCGATGTTTACATTGAAAAAGCCCCGGAAAATTTTGAGGAACTCCTGGGACAGATACGGCGCTTGTCAGGCGAAAACCGCCGGATTGATTACGAACGGATTAAGAAAGAAGGCGAAAAGATAAACGATAATTCCCTTGTCGAGATGGTGAACAACCTTCTTGATAACAAATTGTTCCAGGCGACCCTTACCTCGCTGCTTGCCGAATTATCAGGCAAGGTCAGTTCCCTTGAGGAAACCGTTAAAGGCGTTTTCGCGCTTTTAAACAACGCCTGCCGCGCGGAAATGTGTTCCATAATGATCAAGGACGCGGACGACGCCCTTGTCGTATACAACGCCAATAACGCGGGATACACCGAGGCGATTGCTGAAGATTTTAAGGCTATCACCATCGCCGACTTTAACACGCGCTTTTCCGATTACAAGGTTGTCTCCAAAGAAGTCCATGATTTCTTCCCCTCCGGTGAAAAAAACGAAAGAATCGAATCCTATATTTTAATTCCCCTGACAAGCGGGGGCGAGGAATACGCGACGGTTCATATAGGCGCTTCCGTTAAAGAATATTTTTCCCCGCTCATTCTGGAAAACATTAACGTTTTTCTTTCCGCGGCCAGCCCGATAATCGCGAACGCCCTGCATTTAAAGCAGATGGAAACCCTGCAAAAGAAAACAAGGGCCGCTTTCGCCCGCTATGTTCCCATAGACGTAATGGACGAGATCATCAAAAAGTCGGCGTCGCCGGCAAGCCAGAGCGAAAGCAGGGTAGTTACGATTCTGTTTTCCGATATAAGAAGTTTTACAAAAATTTCCGAAAATACGCCGGCCAGGGAACTTGTTGATTTCCTTAACACATATTTTTCCGCGATGGGGGATCAAATTACAGCGGAAGGCGGCAATATCGACAAGTTTATCGGCGACGCGATAATGGCGATCTTCGGCGCCCCCAAAACGCTGGAGAATTCCGCCGTAAGCGGCGTAAGGGCGGCGATACGGATGGTCAAAACCCTTCCCCAGGTGGATACCTCAAGCATTACCCTGCCGGAGATCGGCTTTGGCGCGGGCATAGGCCTTAACTGCGGCGAGTGCGTCGTGGGCAACCTCGGCTTTCAGAACAAGATGGACTACACGGTGATAGGCGACACCGTCAATCTTGCCTCGCGGCTTGAGGGGATCACCAAATATTACCATGCGACAATAGTCGTATCGGAATATATTTACAGCGCCGCCAAAGACTTTTTCATTTTCCGCAAGGCCGACAGTGTGCGCGTGAAGGGCAAGGACCAGCCGGTGGGGCTTTACACGGTGTACGACAGTTTTCGCGGCGAAGAGGAAGAGGGAACGCCGCCCGTTCTGGTTATCGACCGTGAGGCCCTGGATCAATACAACAAGGGGCTTAAACTCTTCGCCATGAGGGAATTTGAAACCGCGAAACAGTATTTTAACAGAACCCTGTCCATAGAGAAAAAAGCGGGCAACTCAGATTACCTGGCGTCCCTGTACCTTTCCCGAATCGACGAATTTCTGGTTAACCCTCCGCCGCCTGACTGGGACGGAACCATAACCATGACCGAGAAATAATTTTAAAACTTGCCGCCCCTGCCGCCGTGGCTTCTGCCGGACGAGCCGGTATGAAGGCCTCCTTTGCTTACAGAGGAGGAACTTTGGGTTTGCAGTTTGATTTTGTTCACCGTGCTGTAAAGGAAGCTGTCTTTTTTCTCCCTGAACGCGAGACTGCCGGAAACCACGTAAGCGGCGGCCTGGGTCTGCGGAAGGACGGTATCCATTGCCTTTTTCCAGGTTTGCACGACGATAAAGCCTATAAGGAGGGCCAGAACCCACGCGATTATTACCAGAACAACGTTCCATTGATGAAAGAAATTGTAGTTTCTGCCTTTTGCGTCAAGGGCGAGAAATTCATTCCAATTAATCAGAAAAGCGTTGAATGCCCCGTAATAATTGTCTTCCCTAAGCAGTTTCACGACGCTGCTTTCAAGTTTATCAGCGGCGGCCGAATTTAGAATCTTTATTCCCCGGCCCGAGGTGCTGAACCAGTAGTCGCGGCTGTCCATTACCAGCAGAAAAAGGCAGCCGTCCCGATCCCCCACCATACCCGCCATGCCATAGAGGTTTTCATCAAAAAAATTATCCGCGTATTGTCCGGGGCTGGAAGAGCCGATACTCTTTTCGGTTACAATTACCATATCAAAACTATACGTTGTCGCGGCGGAAGAGATGATCGCCAAAAGGCGTTCTCTTTCCTGAGGGTTTAAAAGGCCGGCGTTATCAATAATACGCCCCTGAAGATCATAAATCGAGGCAAAAGCGGGAGACACAAAAAAAACAAACAGTAACGTTAAACAAAATCTAATTGTTTTTGTTTTCATAAAAACTCCTACATGAATATCCGCAAAGCCTGAATGACAAGCGTAAGGGCCGCGCCTAAAATACCGGTAAACAAAAGCCGGTATTTCCATGATTTGCCGGTATCCGCGGGCAGCTTTCCGACAAGGCGGCCCGTTTGTCCGTTCATTAAAAACAGGTAATTTTCCTTGTTATATTTGGTATTGAGTATCCACACCGGAAAAAGGCTGTAACTCACCTTGCCGTTTTCAACGCTGACCGAGGAGCTTTCGGCTGTAACCGACCCATAGCCTGTGACTGATTTGGCAAACTCCGTTTCTAACGTTGTCTTGATTCGCTGTACCGCCCTTTCCTTGCTTTTCTCGGCGTCCACATCGTATTTTTCCGTCAGATAACCGGAGAGAAAGGCCGTCTGGAAATCCTTTAACTGGGAATAGTCGAAAGGCTCTATGGCGTCCATGTAGCTGTCGTCCATTCTTTCGGAGCCGTCCACGGGGATCTTCTCAAACTGCAAAGCGCCGTCGCGCACAACTGAATAATAATCGGTTTGCGTATAACGGTAATTTGAGTCGCTCCAGGACTTTGATTTTGAGGCCTTATAACGAACATACCCCTGAGCCTTGGCGTCAAAAAGCCAGAAGGGCAGGTAAACCCCCTGTATGCTGCCGATGCGGTTTTCTTCTTTGAAGCAATCAGGAAGAAGCCGCTTGCCCTTATAGAAATTTTTAAGGGCTTCTACCGCGGACTTCTTATCCAGTTTGAAGGGGATTAGGTATTCGGGCTTCAATAATCCGGAGAGCCGTTTTAACACAATCTGCGAATTGCCGCAGTTGGGGCAAACCATAGCCGCGGTATTTTTATCGCCCAGAAGCTCCGCCCCGCACGAGGGGCAGGAGCCTGTTGAAAGATCCTCAAGTTCGCTTTCATTCCATGCTTTGGCGCTTTCTTTCCCGTCCCAGTTTACGTTGTCCTTTTCGGGGATATTCTGCTGTTTCTGATATTCCTCAAGCGCCGCGAGTTCGAATTCCGCGTCGCAGTAGGGACATTTCATTTTCTGGGTTCCGCTGTCGAACTTAACCGCCCCGCCGCAGTTGGGACATTTATATTCTTTTATTTCCATGATCCCGCCTTAGGGCTTGGGCTTGCCGCACCCGGCGCAGAATTTGCCGGTGTTTCCGGTTTGTCCGCAGGAACAATCCCACGCCGTAGGTTGGGGCTTGCCGCACTCGGCGCAGAATTTGCCGGTGTTTCCCTTGTAGCCGCAGGGACAATCCCATGCCGTAGGCTGGGGCTTTCCGCACTCGGCGCAGAACTTTCCGGTGTTTCCCGCGTGTCCGCAGGAACAGGCCCAGCCGCCGGCTCCCGCAGGAGCCGCTGCCGCGGGCGCGGCCGCTTGCTGCTGCGCTCCCATCGCGTACAGGTTCTGTGAATTCATGCCGCCGGCCATGTTTGCCATACCCATGCCCATGAAGCCGGCCATAGCGCCGCCGGTATTTCCCGCGGCGGTACGCATAGCGTCGCCCTGGGCGTTCACCAGCGAGGCGGCGGCCATTGTAGGATCGCGCATTACCGCCGCGGTCTGAAGCTGCTTGATCCGGTTTTCGTCTTCCTCCGTGGCGGTGCAGGTAATTCCGAAGTTGACAATTTCTAAACCCCGGCCTTCCCTCCACTTGGCGGTGAGCGCCTCGTTAAGAATATCCGCCAGCTTGTCAGTCTGGGCGGAGATCATATGGTATTCAAGCCCGGCGCCGAGTTTTGCCAATGAAGGCCCCAGCACCGTTATTATCTCGCTCTTTAACTGGCTGTCGATCTTGTCCCTGGTGAATACGTCTTCCACGTTTCCCGTAACATTGCCGTAGAAAGCGATTGGGTTCATAATATGGTAGGAATATTCCCCATTGGCCCGCAGGCTTATGGTCAGGCGGAGGTTGATATTGGGATCAACGATGAGGTAAGGGATTGGGGAGGGCGTTCCGTACTTGTTCCCCATTATTTCCTTTGTGTTGAAATAATAAATCCTCTGCTCTTTTCCGGGCTGGCCGCCGTACTTGAAACGCTCTCCGACATTTTTAAAAATGTCAACAAAGCCCTTGCCAAGGCCGCCATAGAATATGCTTGGCTCCGAGGACTGGTCAAAGGTATACTTTCCCTCCTCGGCGCAAAGATCAACAATGCGGCCATTGTCGATAATAAGCGCCGCCTGTCCCTTGTTCACCACAATGCCGGAGCCGTTGGAGATGATATTATCCTCTCCTTTGGTATTGCTGCTCCTCTTGCTTGATTTTTTTTGTCCTTTAGCCGCAAGTACGTCCGCCTCCAGGCTTTCGCAGACAAAAAACTCCAGCCATTGATCCGCCAGAGCGCCTCCGGCGGCTCCCGCCAAAGCTTTAATTAACCCCATAAAAACCCCCTTTTTGCAGTTACCTTTTAGCGGACGATCACATAAATTTGATCATCCATATGAACATACTATTACAAAGTACCCGCCAGCTTTCGCAGACCGGCGGCGTCTTTGGGCCTTTTGTGCTCACGCTCAGTAATTTCCGCTACTTCCCGAAAGAATTTCTTCATGCTTGCTTTGGCCCTGGCATCATTCAAATTGGCCTGTAAATTCGGAATAGTTAATATTGTGCCTGGCTCAATAAGGTCCTGATCCTCAACAAGATCCCTTGAAGCCATTATGATAAGCGGATAATAAAAACCGTTGGCGGCGCCGTATTTGAGTCTGGCAATACGCGAAAGCGTGTCCTTTTTGACAACAGTATAATACTCGGCTCCGGCAAGGACGAGGTCGTGGGCTCGTTCGGGCGGCGGCGGCGGCGCGGGCTGCGCAGGTGTGGGTGCGGGTGCGGGTGTGGGAGCCGGCGCGGGCGCAGGCGCGGGTGTGGGCGCGGGAGCCGGCGGCTGGGAACCGCAGGCAAAGAACACAAAGAAACCCAAACATATCGACAGGCAAATAACAAAGCTTTTCATTTTATTACTCCTTAATAAACCCATTATATAACATAAACGTAATATATATTCCCTTAATATAAAATACAAGTCCGCTATTGGTTACATTTTAATAACAATCTATCAGTTTTTTGAAGTTTTTTCAAGTTTTTTCACGTTAAAGGGGCAGGAGATTCGTAATATCCCCTCTTGCTAACTACTGGCAGTTCCATATACAATAAACTTGGGGAGTGTATTAAGCCAAAAAAATGTCCGGGGATAATACAGATTTTAAATTAATTCTGGAACTTGATTCTGAGTTGAGAAAGATACAGGATCTCGATCTCCTTCTGGAGCGGATCCTTTTTGAGGCCCGTAAAGTCGTCCATGCCGACGCGGGTTCAATATACATAAAACAGACGGAAGTGGAAGAAGACGGGCAGGTCATAGACAAGCTCTTCTTCAAATACTCACAGAATGATACTTTCCAGAAATCTTTGCTTCCGGGCCAGAAATTAATCTACTCGATATTCTCCATGCCAATTAATGAAAAATCCATTTCCGGCTACTGCGCCTTGACCGGAAAAACCGTTGATATACCGGATATGTACAATATTCCGGCGGACGCCCCTTACTCTTTTAATTCCTCATTCGACAAAAGGACAGGCTACAAAACAATTTCGACATTGACTTTCCCCCTGATCACCGCCGACGGACGGCTATTGGGCGTCATTCAGGTTATCAACAAAAAGGATGATAACGGAAACGTCATTGTGTTTTCCAAAGAAGACGTATTCCTGATAAACCATTTTGCGGCTAACGCTATCGGCGCCCTGCAGCAGGCTTATATCACCAGGTCAATGATCCTCCGCATGATCAAAATGGCGGAACTGCGGGACCCCAAGGAAACCGGAACCCATGTAAACCGCGTGGCCGGTTACGCCGTTGAGATTTACGACAGATGGGCGCATGACCATGACATTCCCCCCGCGGAGCGTGAAACTTTTCGTGACATTCTTAAAATAGGCTCAATGCTCCATGACGTGGGAAAGGTCGCTATATCCGACATGATCCTTAAAAAGCCGGCCCGTTTTACGCCGGAAGAATTTCAGGTAATGCAGAACCACACCCTGTACGGGGCCAGTCTTTTTGACGACATACATTCGAATATTGACAGGATGGCCAGGGACATAGCCCTGACCCACCATGAGAACTGGAACGGCACGGGCTATCCCGGATGGATCGATCCGGTCAGCCGCGCGAACATAAAAACAGATGATTCCGGCAAGCCTTTGGGCAGAAAGGAAGAGGAAATACCTCTTGCCGGAAGAATTGTCGCCATAGCCGACGTATACGACGCGCTTTGCTCCAAGAGGGTTTACAAGGAACCCTGGGACGAGGGGAAGGTTTTAGACGAAATACGCCAGCTTGCCGGAAGCAAATTCGATCCCGAATTGGTAAACATTTTTTTCGAAATACTCCCCAATATCAAACAGACGCAGAACCTTTATCCTGAGAACGCGTAAGTCTGGTTAGCTGCTTATCCAGGGCGTCAGCGAAAGCCTTCAGTTCCTTCTTGCCGTAGTTTGCGGTGCGTTCAATGCCCAGGCCGTTTTCGGCAAGACCCACAGTAAAATTCCGCAGGGAAAGAAATTCGTTTATATTATCCAAAGTAAAAAGCCGGCCCCGGTCATCGATAACAACGACGCTTTTTTCCAACAGCCTTTTTGCCAGGGCCAGGTCCCTGCTCACGGCAAGGTCTCCGGGCGCGGCGAGTTCCACAAGCCTGTCGTCGGCGGCGTTCTCCCCAGGCGGGCATATTTCCATGACGACGTTATCCCCGCTTATCCCCGGCATGGGACGATTAGCCGCGAATACCGCCTTAATCCCCCGCCGCCCTGAACAGCGCAGCACCAATTCCCGCGCGGCCTTTGGACAGGAATCCGCGTCAACCAGTATTTTCATTGTTAATTGTTCATTGTTCATTGTTCATTGCTCATTGCCTGTATCCCAATGGACGCAATAAATAAAGTAAAGTTACCCTTTAGCGTAAAAGGGGCTCCGTTAACAGGTGGAATAAACAAAGATTCCCCTTGCTTAACAACTGTTTCCCTGTCGCTGTTGGCTATAATAAGTTCCCCTTCGGTGACAACGCAAAGCGCGGGGAATTCATGTGTTAAAGGCCAGGCCGCAACATCGCCATTGCCGCGGATTCTTGTCAGGGAAAATTCCTCAAATGGGGTCGGATAACTGAAACAATCTGCGTTAGGTGTAATAAGCCGGGGTTTGAAGGGCTTAAAATCCAGTATCTTGATTAGTTCCGGCACATCGATATGTTTAGGGGTCAGGCCGCCGCGCAGCACGTTGTCGGAGTTGGCCATAAGCTCCACCCCAAAGCCATGAATGTAAGCGTGGAGTATTCCGGCTTCCAGAAAAACAGCCTCGCCCGGCGCAAGGCGGAAAACATTAAGATACATGGGCGCTATGACCGCCGGATCGCCGGGATATAGCCGGGCAAGATTCCGCATCAGTTCCAGTTCAAAGCCCTGTGGCAGTTCACCAATTGAAAGAACGTATCCGGTAAGCGCTTCACGTACCTGTTGTGAAAGGCCGAAAAGCCCCGCCAAAAAATCACGCAAAGCGACAGCGGGATCGCGGTTTGAGAGCGCCGCCGTCATGGGAGCAAAACCTTCGCGCAGAACAACAGGCGCGGGTTCAAGAAAAACAGCAAGCAGAGCGCGGATTTCATCAACGCCCCGGAAACCGCACAAGCCTGTAAACGGGGTAAGCGCCGCTATGATTTCCGGCTTGTGGTTTGGATCCTTATAATTGCGATCAGGCGAATCAACGGCTAAACCGGCGCGGTTTTCCCTTTCAAAACCTTCGCGGGCCTGGGCCAAATTGGGATGGGCCTGAATGGAAAGCGGCTTTTCGGCTGCCAATAATTTCAGAAGGAAAGGAAGCGAACCATAGCGCCACGCATCCCCAAGAAAACGGCGCGGATCACGGGCAATAAAATCCCCAAGGGTTATTTCGTCTGAGCCGGAGATCAATATTGAAGGAGAGCCGGAATGGCTGCCGATCCAAAGTTCCGCCCAGGGTTC
>Ga0268262_10006128_pt1 | contig 11652 bp, 10 predicted proteins | sample TergutNc150P3_FD_190354 | JGI IMG/M metagenome (GOLD analysis project Ga0268262, IMG submission 190354) | Nasutitermes corniger P3 segment gut microbial community from laboratory colony in Florida, USA - Nc150 P3 (SPAdes) (version 2) | ecosystem: Host-associated > Arthropoda: Insects >... | reverse complement strand
GGTGTTGTTCGTAGGGCTTATATGTGATCTTGTCACTTTTTCCTTTGCTCATATTGGAATTTTATCATTCTTTTTTCTCTTTGGGAATTTATTTTGAGGTTTCTCTTTTTACTTATTGGACATCCCCTCATTTTGTTCATCTGGGGGACTTGTTTCTGCGCCGGAGCGTTTGGGTTTATTCATCTACACGCCTTGACGGCGTGCTTTTGTTTGCTCCCCCGCGCGGATTCGGACCACGGACCCAGTGGTTAACAGCCACTTGCTCTGCCAGCTGAGCTACAGGGGATTAAGGCATCATCAAAAAACAATGAACATCTATGATACTTGGGTAAAATATAGCATTTTTAGCGAAAATATGTCAATAGGGGGTATAAAATTATTTATCAAAACTTGAGAATTAGATAAAAAACCCCGGAGAAAGGAGTTACTCCGGGGAAAAAGGAAAAAATAGGAGGAACGTGATACAAAGTAAAGCTTGCTGAATATATAACCATATCTGGGATATAAGGTTACAGGAAAATAGAAATTATTTTGCTTTCAAATTATCAATAAATCGCTCGTAGGCGGCTATCGTCGCGGCTATTGTTATGTCTTGCAATGTACCCCTGCCGCCTATGTCTGCGCCTTCCATTATGTATAAATTCTTTAAAATTGCCTCTAAATCTTCCGCTTTACAAGAAGGGTCGGCGGCAAGACGGCGCTCTAAGCCCCTTGTTTCCTGTTCAAATACCTCTTTGTACTTTACTTCCTGCCATTCATCGCTAAGAGCCACTTTATTCTCCGGAACGAAGATGTTTTTTTGGGAAATACTTTTCCAATGTCTCTTTTAAACCTATGGGTTGTAATGTAAAAGTTAGGGCTATCGGCAGAATAAACATCTGGTCTGTAAGATTATCTTGATAAAAAGCGGGCAGGAGCTTAAGCAGCATCGATATAATTATACCCAATACCGAAAGAAGCCATATCAATCTTATTAGCTCACCGTAAATTTGCAGTTTCTTTTGATTCTTGGTTATCGCGTAACATATTCCGAATGGGACTGTAACAAGTAATAGCGGAGTGCAGAAAACCATATTTATGTTTTGATAGGTGTAATCGTGGTTTGTAAAAAGATTCATAAAATATAAAAGAAGACCCACTAACCCAAAAAATAATCCGCTTAAACTCATGCTGACGCCGGCAAGCGCCCTGCCCGCTTTAATGTTCTTTTTCTGTAAAAAGAAAAAGAAGGCGAAAATAGCGGATAATACAAGACTGAATAGAAGTTCCCATATCCATTGTTTGTGCGGTTTTTCCAAAACAGGGGGACGGTTTTTCGCTCTGTTTACAATTTCAACTGACGATACAAGTTTACGCTTTTTGCCGTTAATATCGGTGTATTGGAAATCTTCTATTCTTTTGCCGACTTCCGAAGGAAGGAACATCTCTTCCCAAATTGTAACCGGATAATCAATAACCTGCCCCATCAGGAAATTTAAAAACCAGTCGGCGGCGGGTGAAAAATATGTGTGCCGCCGTACATGGCTGCGTAATGTAAAACCTGTAGTTTTATTTTCAAATTCTTCTTTAAACTGCCCGTCTGTCGCAAGATCGATTATATCTCTGATCCTTGTTGAGCAATTATCCCTGAAATGATGATAATAATAATTACAGTTTTCGGGAAGAACATTGTGTACGGCAAAATCCCTTACTTTTCTTTTTGTTTCGGGCGGAATATCTAATGTATAAATTGTTATGTCGCGGTTGGTTCTTTTGTAAACATTTAAATTTCTTTCGGCGTGAGAAACTCCGCAGCTGTACAACAACCTGCCAAAAGTAAAGTTATAAAAAAAGTTGTCGTTATCAAATGAAAATATTCCGTAATCAAAAAAATAACCGGTATTGTTGGAAGAATCTTCTATCATCAGGGCGATATGTCCCCACCAATAATAAAGTTGATCGCCTGGTCCCATAACTGCAATTTTAACCGTAAGATTATCTTCCTGCGCAAAAAGGCTTACGCTTAAAACAACGGCTAACAATAATAAAAAAATAATTTTCTTAATCATATTATTAGTGTGCATTATCATTAAAAGTTATTCAATATGTTTATCGTTTTGTTTTACGTAAATTTAACGCAAAATTTACCTGCGCAATGCTTATTTCAAGGCGCGACGCTATTTCTTCGGGAGAAAGTCCCTCATTGGCAAGCGAATCAATAGCGTTGCGAATCTGTTTTTTCGAGGGCGGCTTTTGAACAGGAGACTCCGCTTTAACGGTTGGTTTATTTTCAGCCTTAACTGGAGTTCCATAAAGTCCGGCGGTTGTTTCCGGCGGTAAATGACGCGACCTCAACGGAGGTTCGGTCTGTAGTCTCGGCGGCGGCAAGGGCGGCTGTCCTTCGGGATTTTTTAATGCTGAGCGAATACCGCGTCCAAGATTTGTATAAAGATTATTTGACGAAGGTTTAATTTCAATCGCGTTTTTGTATTCTTCTATTCGTTTTTCCGTATCGTCCAATATTTTTTTAAGTTTTGAAATACTGTCTTCCACAAGCTGTAAATTTCTGTCTGTAACTGAATTAATTTCTGCGATTAATTTTGCGACTTCCGTTCTGTGCTCTCCAAGTCCGTCCGCAGACGCACGGTTTTTTTTAATATACCATTTAAAATAAAAAAACATTATTAAACAAAGAGCGAAACAAATAATTGATACAATAAAAAAAATATTCATAAATTTTCCGTATTAAAGGCTGATATCGATCTTCTTGCCCAAATATGGATCGCGTAAAACATGGGTTTGCGTTTCTTCCGTATTTTCTTCTTTTTTTCTTTCATCGTTCCTGTGACCTGAATTCTGTCTATTCCCGTGTTCCTTATCGCGATCCTTTATTTTTTCTATTCCCTCTCCCGTATTCTGAGTTTCATTCACCTGCTGTATATGTTCTTCCGTCTTGCGTTCAATCTGTACGCCTTGAATTGCCTGATGAAGCGTTTGTCCCTCTTTTTGAGCGGCTTGGGTTTTCCCAACCTTGTCAACTTGTGAAAAAATGGCTTGTAGATCAATTGGTGCTATAGCCATCAAGTCCCTTCATAGCAAGTTCGTCAGGTTCCTCGTATTTAGTCGCTCTGACAAGACCGTTTTCCAGAATAAATGTTACTGCGCGGTATTCTGTTCTTACATCTTCTTTAACATCGCGAATCCATATTTTTACGCCGGGCCATACTTTAGTAGACGCGGATACTTTACCGCGAACCTGCATTTGATTCATGAATTCCTGGACTTTTAGAATACTTTCATTTACATCGCTCAATTCATCTGTTAACACTTGTTTGCGTTCCGTCAACTCTTGTAAGTACGCTTCTTTATCTTCGGGCAGTGATTTACGCTGTTTCTTTGTATTGATTAATGTCTGCAAATCCAACCGCATTGATTCAAGTTCTTCTTCCGATGACGTTTTAAGCGCAAGAAGACGCTCCAATTCCAGTTTGCTGTGAGGATCAAAACCAACCTCGCAGATTGTTTCCGTACCGCTTGTTGAGTTGCCCAGAACTTTGGCGTTTATTTCCTCGCCCGCGCGCAAACGACCGCCCATGATATTTGCGCGTTTGCCCATACAAACAATGCTCTTTATCGCGTCAACATTTGAATTGATAATTCCATCGGTAACAACAACCATATTGCCGGCTTCTACATTGGCATTCTCGATAAAGCGCGACCAGATTGAACGCCCCGCGCGAATCTTACCGCCGCTCTTTCCGTTTATACCCTGATAAATAATTATATCGCCTTCCGCGTCAAGTTCCGCTTTGGATACGGTTCCTCTTACTTCGATATTACCGGCGGCTTTTACAGAGAAAGTGTCTTCTACGTTGCCTGTAATAATAACATTTCCAAGGAAAATAATATTTCCTGTTTTAAGGTTAACGTCGCCTTCAACCGTTAAGACCGGCTCTACGTTAATTTTACCGTTTGCGACTATTACCTGCCCGTTAATGTCGGAAATAATTGTGTCATTGGCGTCGTTTACATGTACGTTTGTTCCGATAGGCAGCGGAATATCGCTTCCCGCTCTCGCGGGAAGAATTTTTCCCGTAACGGTTTTTCCGTCTACGCCGTCTTCGGGAGGCACTTTCTTCGCAAGCGGCTGATTTTGAACAACGTTCTGAATTATATTAAGTTCTTTAAAGTTTACCCTGCCGTTAGTTCCCTCTTTTAACTTTATCCGGGTTTGATCCGTCTCAAAGAAATAATGAATATAGGCGTCTTTTCCGTTAACCGGTTTTAAACCTTCCGCTATTTCTACCTTCTCTCTGAAAACAGGTTTGTCTACAAGCTGTTCAATGTATTCTTCTTTAACGCCGTGGTATACCCTGTTCTGTATAAGCAGACTCTTAAATATATCGACTGTTAAATCCGCGCCGCCTTCACCGGGAGGAATGATAGTCGCTAGAACTTTCATTTCCGCGTCGTCAACTTCGATGTTAGCCATAGTGTCGTTAGCGGGATTATAATTAAAATCCGCCACCTTTACATACATTCCGCCGGCTTCATCTACAAGTTTTTCAACTAAATTATTATCGTAATTTTCTACACCTCTGGAATGAAGCTCCTGCATTGCGTAAGCCGAATGTACTCTCTTGCCGTTACCGACAGGAGGAACAACCTTAAGAAAAACTCCGTTGGACCAACATCGAACAAAAGCGTCTCCGTCTTTGTCTTGGATAACTTCAACGCTTTCCGCGTCTTCATCAACAAGACTCTCTTTCTCCTGCTGCGCTTTCTTGGCTTGAACGCGTTCATAGGCGCGTATTACCCAATCCTTTTTTCCCGCGCCCATAAATCCGGCTGAACCCCTTTCCAGGATTTCATACTCAAGACGGCGGATTGATGTATCAAGCAAACCGGCGGCTTCATTTACAGCCGCTTCCAATGTAGGACCCGACGCATCAACAGATCTTATCGCCCTGTCGTTTTCCAGATGCCCTTTTACAATTTCCTGCAACTGGAGAAAATCGATCATACAATACCTTTTCTTATATTAGTTAATTTGGATCTTAAATGCAGAATCGCTTTGGAATGAAGTTGTGAAACTCTGGATTCTGTTACCTGAAGAACGCGTCCTATATCTTTTAACGTTAAATCTTCGTAATAATACAGTACAAGAATTTTCTTTTCTTTATCGGGAAGTTCGTTTATCGCCTCGACAATAACTCTGCGGATTTCTTCGTTAACAACAACAACGTCGGGATTCATACTGGAAGGAGATTCTATGCTGTCGCCGATAGACACTTTGTCGTTGTCGTCGCCTGAGTACCATAAATCATTCAAGGAAATTATTGAAGTGCCGGAAATTTTTTGAATCACTTTCATGTATTCTTGTTCGTCTATGCCCAGAGCGCCGGCTATTTCCTGCTCCGAGGCGGTTCTGCCCAAATGAGCTTCCAAAGATGAAATAGTCGTTTCTATTTCGCGGGTTTTTTGCCTGACGGAACGCGGAACAAAGTCGATTAAACGCAGTTCGTCAAAAATCGCGCCTCTTATGCGCGTAACGGCGTAAGTTTTAAATTTTACATTTTTATCAGGATCAAATTTGTCAATTGCGTCGATAAGACCAAAGACTCCGTAGCCTACAAGGTCGTCAAACTCAACGTTGTTGGGCATTCCAACGGCTACTTTTCCGGCAACATACTTTACCAATGGGGCGTACTGTTTTATAAAAGCTTCTCGTATCGCAGGATCCCGTGTTTTCCGGTACTGCTGCCAGAGTTCTTCTTCTGTCCTTTCTTCCGGCATTCCCAAACCTTTCCTTTTTAATCTTTACTCAACACTGTTCTAATGCCTTGCGCGATAGCTTGCGGCTGAAAATCACCCTGCAACGCTTGAGGCTTATTGCCCTTGTATTGACTGCGATCCGGCTCGGATTCATCAACAGGAGCTGTCGGTCCCATCGAAGGAGCCGAAGGCGAAGCGCCGTCCGGGGAACCTGAAAAATTGGAAAATGCCATTGCCATCATATCTAAATCAGGCAATCCTCCCAATCCTGAATCATCCTCCCCAACACTTGAAGCAAACTGAGGTTGAAAAGCCTGTGGTTTTTCAGCCTCAAAAGAAGACGTTTCATCAAAACCGCCCGATTTTGCCGCAGCGGGTTCACCGAATGAAATACCCTCAAAATCCCCTAAGTCATTATAGCCTGTTTCTTTGTTTTGGTCTATACCCTCATCCGACATTGAAAAGTTGACGCTTGGATAAGCAGGTTGATTACTCTCGGCATAAGAGCGATTATCCCCCCCGCCGCCGGTTTTGAAAGCGCCTGAAATCAAGTCTTCTATATTTCCCAATTCATAAGCTTCGCCTTTTTGCTCAAATAATTCCGGCACAGCATACTCGCCCATGCTGTCCATAGCTATGCTTATATGTCCTTCAGATCCATCGGTTTCGGGGGTAGCGGAGGTTTCATCATTAATATATAAAAGTTCCGGAAAATAACTGTTTATTACAAAATGCAGACCAAAGCCAAGCCCGAAAAAAACAACCGCAAAAATAAGCGCTCTAAGGAAAATATAAATTGCGCCTACACCGGAAACCAGCCCCAGAAGAACTGAAACAAGCAGGGCGAAAGCCGCGGCTGTAAAACCCCATTTAAAACTACCCACTTTTTACTCCTTTTCCTTTAAACATTTTCCTGCGGGGACTTAAAAAGTCTTTTTAGCATTCCGCCGAAACCGGCTGAATCTACAGGTTTGTTTCTGTCCATGCGATCTACGATATGTTGAACGCAAATACTTGCCTTGCATTTTGGATCCACCACCATAAAGGGTTTTTGCCTTAAAACGGCGTGAGAAACCGATATGTCGTCGTAAATAAACCCAAGATAATCCAGTTTTAAGTTTAAAAATTGACCGGCAATATTGATCATTCTGTCGGCGACGCCTTTTGCCTGAGCCGCGCCCTTTGCGCGGTTTACTACAAGTTTTAAGCCCATGTTAACGGAGTCATATTCCGTAGCGATAATTTTGATAATGCCGTAAGCGTCGGTAATCGCGGTCGGCTCCGGAGTGGTGATAATTACCGCGTCGTCGGCGGCGGCGATAAAGTCCAAAACATTGCTGGAAACGCCCGCGCTTGTGTCTATGATGATTATGTCCGCGTTGGACAGAGAATCAAGCTCCGATATAAAGAGTTTTCTGTCTTCCTCGCCCATGTTGGCAATCTGGGAGAAGCCGGAAGCGCCGGCGACAATGGAAATCCCGTATTCGGTCTCCACAAGAATCTCCCGGATTGTTTTTTGCTTTTTAATTACATGGTAAAGGTTATATTTGGGAATCATGTTGAGCATAACATTAACGTTGGCAAGCCCAAGGTCGGCGTCCATTACAACCACCTTTTTCCCCAGTCTTGCGAACGCAAGAGCCATGTTAACGGAAAGGTTGGTCTTTCCTACGCCGCCCTTGCCTGAAGTAACGGTAATAACGCGGGCTTTATCGACGGACTTTATGCTCGCCGTCTTTGAAGATGAAGACGTTTTTGGCGGAGCTGCGCCGTCCTTTTTCCGTTTCATTATTTCCCGCAATTTCTCAGCTTGATCGTCCATACTTTTTATCTCCATTTAAATTGATCCGCTTCGCCGGAAGGGAAACGTTTCTCAATTTTATCCCGGTTTACCTTAAAACCTTCAAGATTGATAAGAAAACGCACAATAGAGGCTCTTCTTATATCTTCGGGAACTTCTTGCCCATTAGTGATAAAAGAAATACTTTTTCTTTTCTCCGCAAGCGCGGAAATTATGTTACCGTAACTGTCGGTTTCATCCATTTTTGTAAGAATAATCGATTTATAGTCAAAAGGCTCAAACTGCCTCATAATGACCTCTATATCGCTTGTTTTGGTCGCCGCGCTTATAACCAGATGATACTCCGCGCTTTTAGGGCATCCGTCAAGAATCTCCTTCATCACGCCTATTTTGGACGAGTCTTTTGGGCTATTGCCGATAGTATCGATTAAAACTAAATCTATGTCCTCGCCGCAAAGGGCGATTTCCTTTCTTATATCATGTTTATTCAAGGCGCAGGAAACAGGAATGCGCATAATATCCCCGATTTGTTCAAGCTGCTCTTTGGCGCAAATACGGAAAGTGTCAATTGTTATCATTCTTACGTCGACGGCGGAGACTCCTTCCGTCCCTATGCCGTAAATCGCCGCAAGTTTTGAAATCGTGGTTGTTTTTCCCACTCCCGTAGGACCTACAAGAACCATGATCCTTGGTTTGCGTACAACGGCGTCCTCTTTAAAAATACTGATGCTCTCCCCTATCCATTCAAGAAGACAATCCTGCACGGTATCAAAATTATCCAGTTGTTCAAGAGACAGCTCTTTTCGCAGTCTTTCAATCATTCCGTTGATATATTTTTCCGAGAAATCATTCGCTTTTAACAATTCCACAGTACGGACAAAAGAGGGGTGTTCTTCTTTTTTACCCGTTCCTTCTACTTTTTCTTTTAATTCTTTAAGCGCGTCTAAAATCTGCTGGGACGCTTCTCTGCCGCCGACTGATATTTCGCCTATGTTTTTTCTGGCGGCGGCGATAACTTTTTGTTTCTCATTTTCAAGATTTTTTTCGGCAAATAAATCTTCAGGCGAAATACCAAGCGCGTTATGCGAAATTGATGTACGCGCGGCATTATGCTCATGCGCCGCTAAATTATTTTGTCTTTGCGGCGTAAAATAAAATTCAACCTGAATACCGGGTTTTGAAAACATACCTAAAAATCCGCCGAACCTAACTTCCTTCTGGCTTAAAATATGGAAAGGACGATTATATTTTGCGGCAATTTTTAATTCGCAATCCATCCGGCTGTCGCCCTGTTCGATATATTTCTCCATCTCACTGCTCCGTTGTAGTATCTAATCTTATCATCCCTACCGCTTCCGGAATTACACCGGAAACAATTTCAGGGACGGAAAGAACCGCCAAATCCGGCAGTTCGCGATCCGTTGAATTTTTAACAAGGAAACGAGCCTGTTCGGAACAAAGAATCACAGGCATCCAGCCCTTTTCCTTAACCGCCTTGACCGCTTTTGCAACAGCGGTAATCCAAAGTTTTTGCGTATTAGGATCAAGCGCGCAAACCATACCGGTTGCTGTCTCATATTTCGCGTCGATGATTTTCTGCTCAATAGCGGGATCGACTGTAAGAACGCGCAGTTTTTTATCTTCATCGGCGTATTGATCGCATATCTGGCTTGCGAGAGCCTGACGCGCTTTCTCGGTAAGGAACCAGATGTTTTTGGAAATCGGCGCGTAATCGGCAATAGCTTCAAGAATCGACACAAGGTTGCGGATAGATACCCTTTCCCGCAATAAGCCGTGCAGCACTTTCTGAATCTCCGTTACGCGCAAACCCTTGCCTTCCCTAAGCGCCTCGTCAACAACTGCGGGGTAATCTTTGCGCAGGGTGTCAAGAATTACTTGAGTATCCTGCAAGCCCAGAATATCAGCGGCATGGCGGCGGATAATTTCCGTTAAATGCGTCGCTATTATCGAGGGAGGATCTACAACGGTGTAACCCGCGCGTTCCGCCTCGTCTCTCCTCTCCTGATCGATCCATATTGCCGGAATTCCAAAGGCTGGGTCTATTGTCTTCTCGCCTTCTATTTCATTTGTAACCGTTCCCGGATTGATACACAGATAATTTCCAAGACGTATCTTGCCCCGCCCTGAATCCACTCCCTTAATCTTAAAGCAGTACTCCGAAGGACCAAGCATTGAGTTGTCAATTATGCGCACTTTGGGAATAACAAGCCCAAGATCATAGGCGGACTGGCTTCTTACGCCCATAACTCTTTCCAATAGTTCCGCGCCTTTTTCTTTTTCAACTAACGGAACCAATCCGTAGCCAAGTTCCAGTGAGAGGGCGTCCAGCGGAACAACGGGAGGAAAGTCCGCTGTTTTTTCATCTTTATGCTCGCGGGCTTTTACGGCTTGTTCTTTAAAAATAACAGCCTTTTTCTGATTAACGCCTGTTCTGTACGCGTGGAACGCGAGCAGGGCTGCCATAGGAACAAGCACATGCCAAGGAAAGCCGGGTAATAAGGCGAGAACTACAAGCACCGCGGCGCATATCCAGTAAACAAGCGCGTCGCGTTTTAAAAGCTGGTCTACGATCTGATCCGAGAAAACGCCTGTCGCGGCGGCTCTTGTAACAACAATACCCATTGCGACGGAGATAAGAAGAGCGGGAAGCTGGGTAACAAGTCCGTCGCCTACCGCAAGACCTATGTAGGTGCTTACTACATTTTGTTCGCCGTACATCGCGGAACCTATAATGAAGCCGCCGAGCATTTCCACAATTATAATAAAGATTCCAACCTTTACGTTACCTGAAATAAATTTACTCGCTCCGTCCATCGACCCGTAATAATCAGATTCTCTTTGTATCTGTGCTTTTCTTGCTTGCGCTTCTTCTTCCGTGATTGAACCGGAACTGTATTCGGTATCTACAGCCATCATTTTTACGGTCATACTGTCCAAAGTAAAACGCGCCGCAACTTCGGATACGCGGGTCGCTCCCTTTGTAATAACAATTACCTGCACAGCGATAATTATGATAAAGATGATAAGTCCGATAACAATACCCTGTAAACCGCCCGACCCGACTACAAAATTGGAAAAAGCCCTTATCATCTGTCCGTTAAACTTGGCTCCCTGCGTAAGAATCAGGCGCGTAGACGAGACGTTTAACGCAAGACTGAATACCGTAGAAACAAGCAATAACGTAGGGAAAAGATTAAAGTCGGTTGGTTTTTGCGTGTAAATAACGATAAGCAGTATCATTAGGGAGAAAATTAAGTTAATCGCCATAAGCGCGTCGAGAATAACAGTGGGCAATGGAAGGATAATCGCAAGTACGATAGTAATCACCGCCACAGCGGGAAAGCTATCCTTTAAAAAACCCAGCGCGTCGCGCGTATTACCGGTATTTAATGCTGAATCAGCCATTTATACCCCTCATAAGAATGAGTCTTTTCATGCGCTCATCCTCATTTTTTTGCGCCGTTCTTCGTTAAGGCGCCAAACCTTACTAAAAATTACAGCTACCATTTCTATGTACTTTTGGGGAATTACATCGCCCACGTCGGTCTCTTTATACAGAGCCCATGCAAGCGGCTTATTTTCTACAAGTGGAACCTCATGTTCTTTGGCAATTTCCCTGATCTTAGCCGCCATTTCGTCAGCGCCCATCGCCACAACAATAGGACCGTCTCTCATGTAAGTTGCATCGTACTGCAAAGCCACCGCAAGGTGGGTCGGGTTTGTAATTACAACGTCCGCTTTGGGAACAGCGGTAGTGATATTCTGCCTTAACATCTCGCGGAAACGGGCGCGAATCCTTGACTGTATCTGCGGATCCGCTTCGTACATTTTCATTTCTTCTTTTATCTCGTAACGCGTCATCTTGTGTCTTTCGCGGAAACGGAACCGCTGGAAAAAATAATCCGCTATCGAAAGAACAAGCATTAAAACAGCGACAACTATTATCATCCTTATTGCGATTGTTCCTACCAGCGTAAGACCTCTATAAACATCTACTTTCTGTAAATTAAGCAGTTTATTAATATCCGCTTTTATGAATAAATAGGCGACAATGCCGATAATCGCTATTTTTACAA
>Ga0268262_10006127_pt1 | contig 11655 bp, 9 predicted proteins | sample TergutNc150P3_FD_190354 | JGI IMG/M metagenome (GOLD analysis project Ga0268262, IMG submission 190354) | Nasutitermes corniger P3 segment gut microbial community from laboratory colony in Florida, USA - Nc150 P3 (SPAdes) (version 2) | ecosystem: Host-associated > Arthropoda: Insects > Digestive... | reverse complement strand
TAAAGAATCCGTGATCAGGGAGAAGGACTCTCTGCTGGAAGAGAAGGAATCTGTGATCAGGGAGAAGGACTCTTTGCTGGGAGAGAAAGAATCCGTGATCAGGGAGAAGGACTCTCTGCTGGAAGAAAAATATGCTCTTATTATTGAGAAAGATAATATAATCAGCGAAAAAGATGCCATAATCGAGATACTAAAAATTCCCAGTAAAGCTGATAGAGTAGTTGAAAAACTCCGTCAACATCATATTATCTGGTTCTTTACTCGTGGCGCATACTGGGTATCTGTAAAGCTCTACAAGATACTAAAGGCGACTAAATTTTTTATCAAGGAAGTAATAAAATTCCTTCTTCCATATGTAATTGTACGATTTATTCAAATACGTAAAGAAAATGCATATATCCGCCTATGAAATATGCCATTGAACATCCTTATCTTTCGATAGTTACCGTTTCACGCAACGACGAGCATGGCGGAGATCCACAGCGCAGAACACAAATCTTTATTAACTCCTACGCATGGCAGGCTAAACACTATAAGCTTGAAACGGAATTAATACTGGTTGACTGGAATCCTCCAAAAGAGAAGCCCGGTCTTGCGGAATCCCTTAACTTTCCGGCAAACGAGTATTTTTATGCCCGTGTTATTGTAATTCCCCCCGAGTTACATGAAGGTTTTCGATACAGTGAAACATTTCCTCTTTTCCAGTTTATCGGGAAAAATGCGGGCATACGCCGTGCCAGAGGAGAATTTATCCTCGCCACTTGCATGGACAGTATATTGGATGACAGGCTTTTCAAATACTTTGCGTGTAGGAGACTACGGGAAGATTGGCTTTACCGAGCTGACCTTTATGATGTGAAGAACTCCATTCCTGATACCGGGCATTATGTGCAACAGGATTTTTGCCGAAAACCTGAATATGAAGATTTATCCCGCGGGAAATTTCAAAAGTACAGGGCTTTATGGGAAGAAGATAGAATTTATGCAAAAGATGCTTTTCGTTGCAGGGCGGATTTTCCCTGGCTGGAGCTTATTGATGACGATGGCGTTATTATAGGAAAATCCACAACTAAGGATTTGAACAATAAAAATTTTGAAGCTAATGGCGATTTCACGCTTATGCATAAAAAAGCATGGCATAAGCTAAGCGGATATGGGGAGTTTGAGTCCTTTTCAATGAATATCGACAGCCAATTAATGGCACATGCTATTTTTTATGGGTTTGCAGAGGCAAATTTCCTTCCCCCTTATGTATGTTACCACATAGCGCATGGTTTCCAAAGGAATAAGGAGAGTGATTTCATTGCTGTTTCAGAACATTTAAAAGAAATGGTTAAATCTTTTTTACCTGTTTTCAAAGCGAATATATACGAAAAAAATGGTATTGCTTCCATGGAAAAAGTTTTTAATAAATTACAACAAAATCCACATGATTTACCCAATGATGAACGGTGGGGGCTAAGAGATATAAATCTTCAAGAATACATCTTTGACAAAGAAGGCAATAGACTTCAGGAAACTAAACCCAAACCGATTGGTTTTAAAACCATTTCAGCGATTAAACCGGAATTTTATTTTGAAAAAATAGCTTTTGAATCGTTTTCTGATGTTATTGATACTAAAGATTCCTTGATTAACGAAAGAGACATCCTGCTTAGTGAAAGGGATTACCTAATAAATGCGAAGGACAGCATTATCAACGAGAGAGATTCCTTACTTGTCGAAAAAGACTTACTGATAAAGGAAAAAGATTCCATTATCAATGAAAGAAACTTACTACTTAACGAAAAAGATTTAATAATCAAAGAAAAAGACATATTGATAGAGGAATTGAGAGTTCCCAGCAAAGCCGATAGAGTTGTTGAAAAAATCCATCAGCATTATATTATATGGTTTCTTGTACGTTGTGCATACCGTGTATCTGTCAAGATATATAAGATGCTGAAGGCAATTAGATTTTTTATTAAGGAAGTAATAAAATTTCTACTTCCCTATTTTGTCGTCCGCTTAATACAAATACGCAAGGAAAATATATGAAATCAATCACTAAGAAAGCTCCTGTTGAAGAACCAAAAAATCCGGCTGATTTGAATGCTCAAAAAGAAAGGATCTTTTATAATAGAAAAATTACCATAAAAAAATTAATAAAATATCTTCTACCTTATGGGATTGTCCGTCAGATCCAAAAAAGAAGAATTAATAGGAAAACTAAAAAGGAGCATGAATAATGGAACTGCTTCAGGAATACTATCCATTAGTTGATCTTTATAAAATGTTAAAAGTCCCTTCCACGTTTTCACTTATTGATGTAGGTTGTTCAGGTGGGATTGATCGGATATTTATTGAGCTTGGAGATAAACTTAGAGCACTAGGTATTGATGCCAGCATTGACGAAATTGAACGGTTACGTAGAGAAAATACTGTTGAAGGGATACAATATATTGATGGTTTTGTTGATCTCCCGGAAGGGCATTATTTCTTTAAAGAACTAGGTAAACATTCTTATTGGGGCAACAACCCATGGGAACGACTATCGGCATCACACTCTTTGCAAGTCCGCAAAAATCTGGAGAAGATTCAAACTACAGAACAAAAAATGCAACATAATGAGTGGAATACTACTAGACTAACAACAAAGCATATCACCTTAGCAGATACGATGGCTGAAAAAGGGTTTTTTGATGTTGATTTACTAAAAATAGATATTGATGGTCCCGATTTTTTGGCAATGCAATCTTTGCATAAACGCTTTGATGAATTTGGTATTTTAGCTGTAGTCATGGAAGTTAACTATATTGGCAGCGATTACCCTACTGATCATACTTTTCACAACACTGATCGCTTTATGCGCCAAAATGGTTTTGAACTATTTGGACTTACTATTAGGCCCTATTCAGCTTCAAGTTTACCATTTCGTTTTCAATTTGGTGTTCCTGCACAGACAATAAGCGGTCGTCCTCTTCAAGGTGATGCGTTTTATATACGCGATATATGTTCTACTTCTTCGCCTGTTCCTAATCGCTTTTTAGCTCCAGAAAAAATCATCAATGCCATTCTTTTGTTTAGTTTCTTTGGTCTGCCTGATTTTGCCGCTGAACTATTACTTGCACACAAGGGAACATTAGATTCTTTTCTTGACAGTACTGTTTTTTTGGATGCTTTAACAAAACAATCTGTTTCTATGCAATGTGGTACCCCTAAAAATATATCTAATTATAGAGAACTTATAGCATTATATGAAAGTGATTCTCCTGCATTTTATATGGCTGGTGATAGCTTAAAGTATAATATCTTGGCACAGGACTATGAAAAATTAGCTCATGACTATAAAAATCTTAAAATCCAATATAGTGAAAAAATTTCATTAATAGAAAAAATTAATGCCATGACTAATATAGATAGAGAGAATAAGTGAAAAGCGTATTTCATTTATGTAACAATTCAAAGGAGATTAATGCAATGAAAAGGAATTACTATCAAAACGGCCAGAAAAATCAACTTAAAAAGGTTTCTTCTTTTTTTGGATTTTTCCTTCTTGTATTGGTGCTGTTAAGCACAATCACTTGTAAGGGAACGTATGACAGCTTTCCTCCCGTAACGGATGAACCAAATGATCCTCCAACTAAAACTGATAAACCATCCGGAACCTCTTCTGGCCCTAATGGGAATAAACCCTCCGGAAATCCTTCCATTCCTAAAACAGACAGGGATATTCTTCTTGAATGGATATTTACAAATGAAAATGTTGATTACTCTTCTCTATCTGATATTGAAAGAGTCAGACACATTCGCAATTTCCTTTTGCAAAAACTTCCGCATGGATTCGATGATTTTTATGACTTGCCATATATGGAAGTTTTGGAACTAAACCTTCAACATAAACGCGGTGTATTGTGTGGAGGATCATCCTACCTTTTTGCAAAAATATGCAACGAATTTGGTCTTGATGCTGTTTCTATTAATCTTGGCTATCTTGAAACTACTGATACTCATGTTATGACAATCATTAGAATAACTCACAACGATAAAACTATACTTACTTTATTTGACGCATTAACAGGGCTTGAATTTTTCGATGCGAATGGGGATATAGCAAATTTTAAAGAAATAGTACAGGCAGAGAATAATAATGATAATAATTTCAATTATAGTCTTTATTTGGTGGATGGTCAAAAACTGTCTTTTAGCGTAAAAGAATTGCTTGATCCAACCGAGGAAAGTCCTATATCGATTGATCCCTATACAGGAAAACCTTGTGTGTATTATGAGATGAATGTATGGCAAAACAAAATGCTGGTAAAACTCGAAAATGCCAATGAAAAACACGGGTATATGAAATCTGTATTTCCTTTTTTACTGCACCCTATTGGAATTGGTATAGAAAGTATTGATATTTTTCTAGATTTAATTGATTTTTATGAATTTGAAATAGGAATTCCTTGGTATAGCTTGGTGAATGTTCAATGGAATTAGAATATAAACAAAAATCAGTTTTATTTTCAGTTAGCAAGTTATCAGTACCATATGATATAAACCTATATAATGATCACAGTATATTGGTTTACAAGAATCAACAAGGATGGATACTGAATTCACATTCTCATCAAGATCATGTTGCCACTACCTTTTTTTCAACAGTTAACAATATATTCCATATTGAATTTCTTTTCCCACCAGACACCCCCTCAGAATACAGACCAGTGGTTTATTTACAAGACGAAAGTTACAAACAAATTTCAACATTGGTTGTTGCCTTTAATCAAGCTAAAGGAGGTAATTCGTTTATCTTAGAAGTTAAACAATCTTTCTCTAAGATACGGATTGTAATGATACCTCAAATAGGACAAGATGCTACTGTACTGCCAAATCAAATTAGTGTTTCCGGTGAAGAATCCGGTGTAGAATCATTTTCGAAGGAATTGAATAAAACACAGCTGAAAGGTAATGGACTCGCCGAACAAAGAATAAGTAATTCAATTAAAATTTCTCATTTTCCTCCTCCGCCAAATGTAATACCAGAAAGTCAATTTAATGAATTTACACTAAACGGGAAAATGAATGTTTTATACTTATTCTGTGATGATCGTGTTCATGATAGCGAAATACTACATAATTCCAAATATACGTACAGTATCGCGTTTCATCATTTGGAAAACGGAACATTTCAATATTACGGAAAAGAAGGCGATGCACTTCAATATGCACTAACCAATTATCCAATAAATGGTAAAAACGTAGTAATATGGGGACTTAGTGGTTGCAATTGCGAAGCCATAGCAGTATGGAAGGGTGCAAACAAAGTATATGTGGTAGAATACAATAAACCGATCTGCGACAATGAAAAAATATTAGTGATGAATCATAAGGAAATAATTGAAAATAATATTACAGCTGATTTCGCAATTTCATATTCATCGTTTGAGCATGATGGGCTTGGACGATATGGCGATCCACTGTCTCCTGACGGAGATTTTCGTGCAATGAATGAGGCACATAAATACTTAAACAAAGACGGGATACTTTTTCTGGGAGTTCCGCTGGGACAAGATTGTTTAGTATGGAATGCTCATAGGATATACGGTAAAAATCGTTTGCCATTTTTACTTAAAGGTTGGCAATTGATAGATGTCTTTGACAATAATAACAAGGACAGTCTTGAGTATCCTTTTGATCTACCTTTGGGAGAATATGTTCAAAATGTTATGGTACTAAAGAAAATAGAAGAAGATTATCCTGATGATGAATATCTGCTTAATGATAATATAAGGCTTGGTGAAAGGAACAAACTTTATAAGCAAATAAACAAAATAATATATGGGAACCAATAATGAAAAAAAGGAGAATAATGATGTTTGACGCAGTAAAGACAATGGACGAAGTAATTAGTTGGATACAAAATTACTTTGAAGAAAACGGCAGGGGCTGTTCAGCTGTTGTCGGGATAAGCGGTGGGAAGGACAGTTCAACAACTGCGGCATTATGCGTAAAGGCTTTGGGAGCAGAAAGAGTATATGCCGTTCTTATGCCGCAAGGAGAGCAGTACGACATAGACTATTCAAAAGAACTTGTTTCTCATTTAGGAATAAAACATTTTATTGTGAATATAAAAGAAAGCGTTGACGCGGTTCTGTCGGCAATAAAAAACGGGGGAATTTCAGCAAACAGGCAGGCTGTTATCAATATCCCGGCAAGAATCAGAATGACGGCGCTTTACGCTGTATCTGCGGTTGTAAACGGGCGGGTAGCCAATACCTGCAACCTCAGCGAAGACTGGGTGGGCTACGCGACAAAATACGGAGATGGCGCGGGCGATTTCAGCCCATTGTCACAACTGACGGTAACAGAAGTCAAAGCAATAGGCAAAGAGCTTCTGCCCGAAAAGTTTATTGATAAGACACCGGAAGACGGGCTTTCAGGATTAACCGATGAAGAGAATTTAGGTTTTACCTATGATGTTCTGGACAGATATATTCGCGAAGGCGTTTGCGAAGATTTGGCAGTTAAAGAAAAAATTGACAGATTACACGGCCTTAATCTGCACAAAATAACACTTATGCCCGGGTTTCGCCCGGATTTTTAAACAACCTGAACGCAACAAAAAAAATTATCGTAATTCGACAAATAAGAGCAACTAAGATAAAATTGGAGGTTTCTCAATGGACATTTCTGTTATTGGACTTGGAAAACTAGGGCTTTGTACAGCCGCTTGTTTTGCAATGAAGGGTCATAACGTCATTGGTGTAGACAAAAACATGCATTTTATCAATGAACTTCAGGAAAGACGCTCTCCCATCAATGAAAATAATCTACCGGAAACCTTAAATGAGGCATGGACTCATTTTACAGTGACTAGTGACATAGCTCAAGCAATAGAAAAATCAAATGTAACACTGATAATTACACCTACACCCAGTGATAAGAGCGGAAGTTTTAGCAACTCATACGTCGAGGCAGTTCTAAAGGAAATAGCTCCAATTCTACGAAACAAGCAAAGCTTTCATGTTGTTGACGTTGTATCGACAGTAATGCCAGGTTCTTGTGACAATGTATTTGAACCATTTTTAGAGCGGGAAACAGGAAAAAAATGCGGAAAAGAATTCGGACTTGTTTATAACCCCGAATTTATTGCGCTTGGTTCTGTTATCAAGGATTTTTTGAATCCGGACATGATATTGATAGGGGCCTCTGATGATTTATCTTCGGGTATTGTGGAAAAGCTTTATTTGGAATGTTGTGAGTCAAACCCAAGGATATGTAAAATGTCTCTCATAAACGCCGAAATAACCAAAATAAGCCTGAATTGTTACGTGACAATGAAAATAAGTTACGCTAACCAACTTGCCTCGATATGCGAAAAAGTACCGGGAGCTGATATTGATGTTATTACAACGGCAGTTAGTGCGGATACCCGGGTAGGAAGCAAATACCTAAAAGGTGGACTGGGCTTTGGCGGGCCTTGTTTTCCACGCGACAATATTGCCTTTCAGGTGTTTGCTGAAAAATTCGGAGGCAAAGCGCCTCTTGGTAAAGAGGTAATAAACATAAACTATGAAGTGGTAAACAGAATAGCTAAAATTATATCAGGCCATATCAATTCTCCCGGTAAAGTTGCCATATTGGGGATGTCATATAAACCGGGGACTCATATCATTGAAGATTCTCAATCCATATTATTGGCGGATTGGCTGCTAAAAAATGAATACAAAGTCTGTGTTCATGACCCTGCCGCGCTGGAACAGGTAAGACTACGTTTTGGTGAAGCTGTTGATTATGAGAATGATATTTATAAATGCGTTACAGATGCCGATGCTATTGTTCTTATGATGGACTGGCCTGAATATAAGCAGCTGGATTTAGAAAGAATTTCACGGTTAGCGCGTGAAAAGGCTGTCTTTTTAGATTGCTGGAGAATATATAAAAATATAAGTAATTTAAAAATAAATTTAAAAATAAACTACATAGGTCTGGGACTGGGATAATTACCCTGTGCTAAAGGAGAATATGAGTAATGGCTGAGTTTTCAAGTGTCAACATAGATAGAGTGCGTGATTATTGGAATACAAGACCTTGCAATATCAGGCACTCTAATAAAGAAGTTGGAACAAAGGAATATTTTGATGAAGTAGAAGCCAGAAAATACTTTGTAGAGCCTCATATTCCCTTGTTTGCTGAATTTGAATCATGGAAAGGTAAAAAGGTGTTGGAAATTGGGTGTGGGATAGGGACCGACACAATAAATTTTGCCAGGGCCGGAGCAATTGTAACGGCGGTGGACCTATCAGAAAAGTCATTGGAAGTGGCCAGAAAAAGAGCCGAATGTTATGGATACGATATTCGTTTTTATCAAGCCAATGCTGAAAAATTATCAGAAACAGTTCCGGTTGAGGAATATGATTTGATCTATTCTTTTGGTATGATTCATCATACGCCGCACCCCGAAATGGCAATAAACGAAATAAAAAAGTACATGAGCGATAAGAGTACCTTCAAAATAATGGTTTATAATCGACATTCCTGGAAGGCATTATGGATCTTGCTGACAAACGGTATATTCAAATTTAATAAAATTGATGAATTGATAGCCAAAAATTCAGAAGCGCAAACTGGTTGTCCCGTAACATATGCTTATACAGCTAAAACAGTCCTACAATTACTATCAGGGTTTAAGATCATTAATACTCAGATTGATCACATTTTTTGCTATAAAATTAAAGAGTATAATAAATATAATTATCAAAAAGTATGGTATTTTAGGTACATCCCAAAACCACTTTTTAGGTTTTTGGAAAAACATTACGGTTGGCACATATGTGTGACCGCGAAAATCGCATAGAAAATAATAATTCATTCTTACCACAAAAAGCGCACTGGTAATCTACCGTTTACCGCATCCCCGTTAGCTCTCTATACGCCATCCCCGCAAAACCAACCCCGGTTACAAAATTAATTTAAGCAAATAAGTTCGCAGCTTTTCCATAACTTCATTGAAATCCAGCGGTTTTCCGACATGGCTGTTCATGCCTTCCTCAATGCACTTTTGGACGTCCTCCCGAAACACGTTGGCGGTCATGGCGACAATAGGGATGGTTTTGGCTTTCGGTGTATCAAGCGCCCTGATACGGCGCGTCGCCTCATAACCGTCCATTTCCGGCATCTGAACATCCATGAAGATCATGTCGTATTTTTCAGGCGCTTCGCTGAACAAACGCACGGCTTCAAAGCCATTTTCCGCGCAGTCTATCTCGAGTTTTGAAGGTTCAAGCAGCGCCTGCACAATCTCGCGGTTTATTTCCACGTCTTCCGCAAGGAGTATGCGCCGTCCGGAAAAAATGCCCGAGATATCCGTCTGCGCGTCTTCTATCTGCCGCCTGTCTATGCCCAGACATTCGTTTATTATGTCCGCAATGGCAGACGGGAACAGAGGCTTGGAAAGGAATTTATCTACCCCCGCCTGTTTCGCTTCTTCCGCAATCGTGGTCCATTCGGCGGCGGATATCATTATCACCACAGAATTTTCAGATGTCTGAAATTTTAGCTTTTGCGTCAGTTTCACGCCGTCCATTACCGGGATTTTCCAGTCGACAAAGCAGATGTTATAGCCGCCATTCTTTTCCACAAGGGTTAAAGCTTCTTCTCCGCTTATCGCGGTATCGCAATATATGCCGAATCTTTGCGCGATTTCTTTGAAATACAGCAGGATGTCCGGGTCATCGTCCACAGCAAGAATGCGGACATTCTTCCAGTTAATACTCTCTGAAAGGTACGCCTGTCTTTTTTCCGTACTCCGCATAAGCTGCATTGTAAAGTTAAATGTCGAGCCCTTTCCCGGTTCGGACTGAACCCAGATCCTGCCGCCCATCATTTCCACCAGGTTTTTGGAAATTGAAAGGCCCAGGCCGGTTCCTCCGTATTTGCGCGTTGTGCCGGATTCGGCCTGCTCAAAGGACTTGAACAGTTTTGTCTGCTGCTCTTCGCTTATGCCTATCCCCGTGTCGGTTACCGAAATCTGTATGGTGCAGAGATCATTTTCTTTGTTCAACAGGCGCGCGCTTAAGCTGATGGAACCTTCTTCGGGCGTGAATTTGTTCGCGTTTCCCAATAAATTTGTGATGATCTGTACCAGGCGCAGATTATCGCCAATCAGGGTTTGGGGGATTGCCTGATCGATGTGTACCGAAAATTTTTGCCGTTTTTCTTCCACGCGGAAACTGACGACATTCACAACCCGCTGCAATAGCTTTTCAAAATCAAACTCCACCAGCGAAAGTTCAAGTTTGTTGGCTTCTATTTTGGACATATCCAGAATATCGTTGATTACGCCCAGCAGGTGGTTTGAGGCGTCGTGTATTTTCGTAAAGCAATAATCCTTGCGCTCGATGCCGGAGGCGGATTTTCCTATGCTGGTCATGCCGATTATCGCGTTCATTGGCGTGCGTATCTCGTGGCTCATGTTGGCCAAAAAGGCGCTTTTGTGCCTGCTTTCCTTGTCGGATCTGGCCCTTGCCGAGTCAACGCTAACCAGGATAAAGATCAGCGTCGCCGCAAGCAGTATTCCGAAAAAACTGAGGATCGCGGCCATTTGGGTAGCATTTTGATAATATAGCTCTTTTACCGCCATAAGGCCCAAATACCAGCCGTTTGAAAGCTTCCGGATAAAGCAAATGGTCATTTCGCCTTTCCAGTTTTTCATTTGTATTTCCGATATTCCTCCCTTCTCTATCAATTCATCTTTCAGCGATGAGAGGGGAATTTGCGGGTTGGACATTTTCAGTCCCGTATAATTCTGATTTGGATGGGCAAGAAGCGTCATGTCCTGGGCAATCAACAATCCGTAACCGCCGTTGGTAAGAGCCGTATTGACGACTATTTCTCCGATGTAGCCAATCAGGAGATCAATGCAGACGACGCCCAAATAGCCGCCTTCATCGTCGTTAATTGCGCATGAGTAAGTTATTATTATCTCGCCTGTTGTCGCGTCAGTGTAAGGCGGCGTTTCGACAATACCGCTGCCTGCCATTCTTGCGGCATTGTACCAGGGACGGTCAGTAAGCGTGACTCCTTTCGGAAGAACTAAGCCAAAGCCGTTGAGAAATATGGGCCCTTCCGGATGTTTTTCTATATAACCGTAAAGCCCGTTTATGTTAAGGCTGCTGTTTTCTTTATTTTGCAAATAACCGGTCATGTCTTTGGTGTAAAACTGAAGTTTGGCGACCTCCTCGCCGCCCAGGAGCATACTGCGCACCGCCTGCGCGTAACTGCCCAGTATCGCCTTCGTTTCCGACAGGCCGGATTGAATTTGGGTTTCTACAAGATCAAGAAGGCTTTTCGTATTGCGTTTCAAATCGTCCCGCACGATTCTGTTTACATAGGCGTAGCTCAGTAAAACCATCAGTAAAAACGCGAGGGCCGTGAACAGTATCTGTGCGTATAACGGGCGTTTTGAGTCCATTTTCCCGAATAGCTTTTGTGTTGTTGACATAGTCATTTTCTTGTCGTAAATTATGTGAAATAAACATCCGTAATTCAATTAAAAGAGGCGTATTTTTTTGTTAAGCGCCCTGAATTGTTGACAATGGGATATGATTTATTGTATTTTCTTACAAGGAAGGAGAAATATCATGGGACAGGCCAGTAAAAACTCGCGTACTTCAAGCG
>Ga0268262_10006126_pt1 | contig 11658 bp, 12 predicted proteins | sample TergutNc150P3_FD_190354 | JGI IMG/M metagenome (GOLD analysis project Ga0268262, IMG submission 190354) | Nasutitermes corniger P3 segment gut microbial community from laboratory colony in Florida, USA - Nc150 P3 (SPAdes) (version 2) | ecosystem: Host-associated > Arthropoda: Insects >... | reverse complement strand
AGGCTCGCATCTTTCGTTCAGCCATTGTATGATCCTGTTGGGGTGTTCGCTGGGCCAGCGGTCGTAGTCCGCATCATGCAATAGGCCTGCCAAGCCAAACAATTCCTCATCTTGCCCGTATCTCCGTGCAAAATCCCGCATCACTGTCTCAACGGCCAGCGCGTGTATTCTCAGCCTGTCTGAGTCAGTCCAGCTTTTAACTAGCTCCCACGCCTCGACTCTCGATAACATCGTCCCCCCCAAAAACCGCCGTTTCGCTAATGCCAATTGTCCATTGGGGTACTTGCAAAACCCCCAGTCAATGCCGATAAGCTCTTATTCCAATTTCTGAAAGCTGCCGCACAGTTGGCGCGGGCGCAACCCGCATCCACAATTGTCAATTGTCCCTTGTCAATTGTCAATTTGGTTATCGGAGTCTAAAAGTCCAAAAAATCTGGGTTGTGCAAGAGTATCAACTAAACACCATTTCGCATCATCCTCTGCCAGCAGTTCTTCTCTCGACTTGCCGCTGTGCTTCCCTTCGCAGCGCGTCAGGTATGTTTCGGTCTTTCGACATGTGCTTTAGGTCAAATTCGTTGACCCTGCCTATCAGACTCATGGCAATGGGCAGCGGAGTCCTGGGGTTGGAAACTAGGTTTTTGAGAATCTGGTATTTCCGCACCCATTCCCTGTTGTTTGAAATGATGCGGATAACTTCTTCGTGTGTTGTCCTCATTTGGGCTATGTGCGCGATCTCCCCTTCGGTGATGCGGCCATTTCGCACTACGTTAGCTTGGATCAGCCTATTGGCTTCCTGCATCAATATCGTGCGTTCTTCTTTGCCCCCCTTTAGTGCCAAAACGATTTTTTGGTTTGGGGCCAATTTCATTATCCGCTGGGCTACAGTGCTATGGCGGGAGGGCGATTGTGTGCCCTGCCCTGCTTCCGCCGGCCTGTCGTGGGCAGCCGCTGGGGCCTCGTCCTGAACCTGGAGGGCATGGCCATGTGCTTCTGGCGCTTCATCTTCCGTTGGCAGGGGCAATTCGGCCCATGACTTGTCCAACGCCCCCGAATCCACCTCATCCAAGATTTCGATGCGCTCTTTCGCGCTGTAGCTGTCAAGCTGGCCCAAGACCTCTTTTCGGAATTCTGTGATCCGCCGCTTTAGGTTGGTGGTTCCCGCTGGATGGGCCTCCAGCGCGTCCAAGATGGTCGGCCTCTGAATCCATAGCACCTGGTTGTTCAGGGCAATTTCTAGGTGACTTTCCGGCAACGCCGGGATTGCCCGCTCCATCCACTCTGCCGTCAGGGCCCCATTTAGCAGGGCGGCCTCCAACAGCTCTGGCTCATGGCGATGGAGCAGAACAAGCCCCAAAACATCGGGGGATTCCACTGGCCCTAGGATCGCTCCCATGACTATGGAGCTAGGCAAGCTGGCCAAAGTCTCCAGTGCCTTTCCTGACAGGGGCGAATCCGTAAAAACTGCGTGGGACAGGGCGCAAAGCAAATCCTCCGCTGGAATGGGGAGGCCGCCGCCAATGAGGGTGGCCGCCATTGGCGCGGTGAGTTCGCTATTTACGAATTTTTGGGCAATTTGGTGCATAGTCCCACGTTGCTGCTATGTCAGAATAGCGTTCATCATCGCGGCGGCGGTTCGCCAGTAGTGCTGGTGCCATTATCTGCGGCTTCCACTTTGGGCTGCGCCTGGGGTTTCGCTGGACTCTGGGCGGAATTTGGCTCCGTGCGGATCCAGTTTCCCAAGGCATCGAATGAACCCGACCACGCCTGCCCGACTCCGGCTCCGTGCTGAACCTTCGCGCCGGCTATCTCCACTGCAACGACGCCAGCATTTTCGAGCGACAGAGAAAAAGCCCCTTTAACCCTTAGCTTCCATGGCTCGGACGTTCGCAGCACTTGGACGTGTTCTTGCCCTTCCTCGATGAGTATGTGGGCTTCGCATGTGTCGGTAGCCCTTAGGCTGATCAGCACTCCATCGGAAGTAATAGGCGGCTCTGGAAACACCTCGCCCAAAACTGGGTATTTTTGGTCGCTCTCCGGTTTGCGCCAAATCGCATAATCCGCGCTCTGCGCCTGCGGGCCATTGTCCGCTGTCCTGCTTATGTCTTTGGCTGGTATTAGCAGCCACCCCAGCATGGCGACAACCCCTATGGTCATAGCCACCATGATGGCCTTCTCGCTGCGCGGGTTTATGGGGCGGCTCTTTGCCTCAAATAAATCATCGAGGGAAGATTCTAGGCCGATGTACCTCTCAAAATCAATGCCCAGCCTTTTTGCCATCTGCATCGCTAGGGCATATTCCTCGCTATAGTTTTCGCTGGTCCATTCGCCCGCCTCCACTGCCTTGATGCTATCCACAGACACGTTGAGTTCGGCCGCAATTTTTTCCCGCCCCAGCCCCGCTGCGCGGCGTTTGTCCTGAAGCTCGTTCTGCAGCCTAGTGACGTTGGGTGGATTCATCTTGCAAGACCGCTTTCGTAAATTATTGGCCGCCCATTCATGGCTTCCAGCCTACTGGTACTTCTCTCAGCACTTTCTCCATTGTATTGCGCCCATCCTCCCTATTCAACTTTCTGTCGTCCATCTTGCCCCTGTGGGCCATAGTGTCCGACAGCGCTGCCTGCAGGTGGTCGGGGGTGACGAAGCCCTGCCCGCCCATCCAAGCCTCGGCCTTGGCCAAGGCGAGCCACTGGCTAACGGCCCTTGTGGAGCAGAACCTGCCGTCTTTTCGTATTCTGGCTACTATCCTCTGCATGTAGTCCAATACAGCGTCAGAAACCGCTATGCTGCGGATAATTTCCTTTGCCCTTGCCCAGCCTTCAAGTGGCATGGCCGCGCCTAGGCTGCTCAGAACATCGGATCCAGCCTCCCCCAGCAATATCCTCCGCTCGGCTTCTGGCGGTGGATAGCCAAGGTGCAGCACGACGGCAAAGCGGTCTATCTGGCTCTCGGGCAGCGGAAATGTGCCAGCTTGGTCTGCGGGGTTCTGCGTGGCTATGACAAAAAACGGCTCCGGCAGGTGATATGTGTCCCTGTCTAGGGTGACTTGGCCCTCGACCATCACTTCGAGGAGCGCACTCTGCGTTTTTGGGCCTATGCGGTTCAGTTCGTCCAGCAGTATTACATTTGCAAAAACTGGCCCTGGCTGGAATCGAAACGTTTGGCTGGGGGCATCCCATAAATGAACCCCCAGCAAATCCGATGGCAGCAAGTCGTTTGTGCCTTGGATTCGCTGGAAACGGCCTCCTATGGCCCGCGCTAGGGCCCTGGCCAAGGTGGTCTTCCCGACCCCCGGCAAGTCCTCCAGCAACAGATGGCCCCCGCTGAGAAGCACGGCCAGTGATCTTCTCACCTGGGGTTCTTTCCCCAAGATCACCTTTGTCAGGGCGTCGAGGGCGGACAGGGCGCACTCTCGCAGTTCAGGGGATTCGGGCGGCAAATCAGTCATTACTTTAAGGATATGCCGTAATTCTTCAATTTATGAACATAGTTTTTTGTGGCCAGCCCCAAATTTTTAGCCGCCCTTGAAAGGTCGCCGTCAGCTTCCAAAAGGGCCTCCTCCAGAAACCGCCTCTCTGCGTTATTGCCTACTTCTTGAAGCATCTTGGCCAGTTTGTCTTTTTTTGGTCTCGGCAGCAGGACGGACTGATCGCTTTTGGACAACCGCAAAGGCAGCTCCCTTAGCACACCGCCCGTGCATACCCTCGCGGCTTCGGCTGCGGCCTGCACCAGTTCAAAGACATTCCCCGGCCACTCTCTGGCCAATAACTCTTTTTCGATTTGGCGGTCAACAGTTGGCACTGCTCGTCCCGCCTTTTTGCAGAAGTCTATGAGATGATTGTGAAAAAGCGGGAGAATGTCGTCTTTGCGCCAAGCCAGTGGCACTAGGGCTAACTCGATTACGCCCATGCGGGACTTTAGTGGCTCTGGCAAATCGGAGGGGTCTTTGCAGGTTCCCATCCAGCGCACACCGGGGTGGCACTCTATGCTGTCGAGAAGCATATCCCGCGACTCAGACGAAAGGCTCTCCAAGCCCATCAACAGTGCGCTGCCGCCCTCAAGGCTCCTCAATAACGCCCCAGAAAGCGAATTTGGCCCTAGGTCGCAGGCAAACGCAGAATAGAATGGTGCCAGTGCGTTCCTAAGCACGTGAAGCCTTTTCGCGGCGCGGGTTCTTCCGGCCCCCGCTTGACCGCAAAAAAGAACGGGCAAATTCGTTTCGGCGATGGCCCTCAGTTTTTTTTCAACCGCAAGCATCTCCTTGGACGCAGCGACCCATGGCTCCATTGGGTCTGGGGGCGGGGACTGGATGGATGCCCGTATCTTTTCTAGGCGGCCAAGAAAAAAATCCAAGTCAAATGGCTTGGGGATAAAGTCATCCGCGCCCGAATTTATGGCCTCTACAATGTCCCTTGGCTCCGCGAAGGCACTGATAAGTATGATTTTTATTGCAGGGCTTATGCGCTTTGCCTTTTTTATGAGCTCTAGCCCAGAGAACCCCGGCATCCTCATGTCCGTCACCATCGCTTCCACAGGCCCAGATTCGAGTACTTCTATGGCTTTGTCTGGCGCGGCTGCCTCTATCGCCTCCCAGCCCGACCCCTCCAGGGCCTTGAGCAGCGTGCGGCGGAAGCTGTCCTTGTCCTCGACCAGTAGCAGGCGCATGTTTGGTCATTATAGCAATTTTCGCGTAGGTTCACTGCGTGATCTTGACTTGGTTCTGGATGAATGAGGGGAAGCGGCCCGAGAATTTTTTGTTCCTTATGGTGAAGTCCCTGTCCATGCGCTCCACAATGGCCTCTTGGGAACGGGCAGTAATTAAGTCCATTGTGTTGGCGGTGATCCTGTGCAGTATGGGGAGGATGTGGCCCGTGGTCGTTGGGTTGCCCACCTCGTCCACCGCTGCTTTCACAACGCCCTGTAGCAATGGGAGCAGGAAGAGGCTGTCGCCCTTCGCCGCCTCAACCTGTACTGTTAACCCGAAGCCCCGCCTTGGGCCGCTGAATCTAGCCATGATAATTTTCCCTAAAGTTTTTTGGCGAAATGCCGATAAGATGAATCAAGGAGAGTTCTATGGACGAAGAATTTGATATTTTTGGATTCTTGTGTGAAGACGAAGATGAAAATACCGGTGAACTCAAAATGTTGACACCTCTCTGGAGTAATGAAGCAATTGAAAGGGAAAGACAGGTGCAGCGGGCTCTCCTAGAAATACTTGCCTGTATCTAGCCATTGGCCATCCCCTCCACCTCCGCCTTTATCTTTTTCTCCAGCCTATCCAGGCGGCGCAGCAGGCGCATCATCCTTCTGGCGCGGCGGGTCTCCCGCATGGCCGCGGCAAAGGCGACGGCGAACACGATGATGAACAGGGCGGCGTTTGCCGCGAAGTAGCCGATGACTGGCATGAACGCCTGTAGCCATGACAGGTCCAGCCAGCCCATAGTCTTGGCTATGGCCAGGCAGGTGGTGGCAAAGAACGAGAGGCTGATGAGCAGGGCCTCAAACCTGACAGCCCGCTTGCGCTACTCCCCGGAATCTAGGTTTCCGCCATTTGCAAACTGCAATTGATACAGCCTAGCGTATTCGCCATTCTTGGCGAGCAAGTCAGCGTGGCGGCCTGATTCTACGATCTGCCCATGCTTTAGCACGCATATCCTTGTCGCGTTCTGGACAGTGGAGAGCCTGTGTGCGACGACCAAGGTAGTCCTGTTCTGCATCAGGGCCTCCAGCGCCTCTTGGACGGCGCGCTCGCTCTCTGTGTCCAGCGCGCTGGTGGCTTCGTCCAAGACCAGTATGGGGGGGTCCTGCAGCAGCGCCCTGGCTATGGCTATCCTCTGGCGCTGCCCGCCGCTGAGGCTGGAGCCAGCCTCAGCCAAGTTTGTGTCGTACCCGTGCGGCAGCTGCATTATGAAATTGTGGGCTTGGGCGTTCTTGGCCGCCTCCACAACGGCCTCCCTGCCAAAGGGCTTGCCGTATGCTATGTTGTCATGGACAGAATCCATAAATAGCATGGTCTCTTGCGTTACTATGCCTATCCTCAGCCTGAGTTCGCCTGGATCGAAGTCCCGCAGGTCGCGCCCATCTATGGTCACACTGCCCTTGGTGGGGTCGAAGAACCTTGGCACCAAGTTCACAAGCGTGGTCTTGCCGCCGCCTGAGCCGCCCACGAGGGCAATGGTTTCGCCCCTCCTGATTTCAAGTGTTATCCCATTCAAAACGGGAGTGCCTGGTTCATACTCGAAATGGACATCCTCGAAGCGCAGGTATTGTGGTTGATCTGGTACGGGGGCAGGGCTTGCGGGGGCCGACATGCGAGGCGCGCGGTCAAGCATGAAATAAATGCGATCCAAGCTGGCCCTAGCCGCCTGCACTTCGTTATTCACCTTGGTGATTCGCCTAACCGGCGCGTAAAGGGCAAAAACCGCGACTAGGTAGGTTATAAAGTCGCCAGTGGCCAATTTGCCCGCCTGGATGTCCGCCGAAGCCCAAAAAATCAGCCCCGCGAGTATGACGCCGCCCGCCATTTCCATTATCGGGTGGCTCATCGCCGCCGCGTGGGCGGATCTAAGGCCGATTTTGAACAATTCGGCGTTTTGGCCTTCAAACCTCTTTGCCTCATAGCCCTCCCTAGCAAACCCCTTCACTAGGCGGATATTGCTAAAAACTTCCTTAAGCCTTTGCAGCTGCGCCGAGATGGCTTCTTGGTTTTTGTAGTATATCCTCCTGATCCTCTGGCTGAGGCTTTTAAGGGGCATTATCACCAGCGGGCCAGCCAGCAGCAGCACGATGCTGCGCTTCCAGTCCAGATATAAGACGAAAGCTATTCCAGCCACCGCCGTTATTGATTCCCTGACCAATTCTGCGAACTGAGTGGTTGCAATGCCATAAACCTGCCAAACATCTGTTATGCAGCGCGTCAACAAATCGCCCACAGGATACTGCTGAAAAAATGCTGGTTCTTGCCCAAGCAGGTGCCCAAACAGCCTCTCCCGCAGCTTCTGGGTGGCGCGTAGCCCACTTCTGGCAAGCAGCATGCTGGACGAATAAGCACAAAGCCCCTTTATGGCAAAGAGGACCATCACCACCAATGGCACAAAAGCGGACGTTTGAAGGGCCGAACCATTTGGAAGATGGGTCATCAGCCATGCCTTGGTCGCCGTAAAGGCGGGCAGCGCGTCAGGGATGCCTCCGCCTGCAGCGGCCTGGGGGTCGAATGCCTCGAACACCCATTTCAGGCAGCCAATCAAAACGGTCTGAAGCAGACCCGCCAGCGCGGCCAGCGCAGAGCCGCCTATGATGAGCCCTAGGTTTGGGCGCAGATAGTCATGGAAGAAGCGGTACAGGATTCTCATTTTCGGCGCAGCTAGTAGTATAGCATTTCATTCCAATTCTAAATTGAATCAGCCATGACTCTATTTAGAACTGGAATAACTGGTATCATTCCACCGAAATCACCACAAAGTTTTCTTTGTTTTTGTACTGAAATAGGATGGTGCCTTTTGGCGCGGAAGCGGCCATCTCGGACAGGGTTTCTATTTTTGGCACCCCTGCGCGCTCCATCTCCAGCCTAGTTTCCTCTGGGATCATTTTTTCTATGCCTTTGATAAAAGTTAATGGGACTCTTATTTCAAAGCTGTCATCATCGGTTTTTACTTTCACTACGAGGAGTCGCGCCCAAGGCGCGTTGCCTTGCTTAGGTTTTGGCTGTGGGCGCAGCCCCAGCTTCCATAGCGCGAGGGCGCACTGCTCGCCAAACTTGGGGTTTTCAACCGATTCCTCCAGCACCTTGCGCCCATCTGGTATTTTGTTTTCGGCCAAGGCCAGCGCCGCCAGAATTCTAGTGTCTGGGTCTGGGTCGTTTAATGCGCCCTTTAGGCTTGCAACAGCCTTTGGATCCTTGGGCTGCATCTTCCAGCAGTGTATCCTGTCCCCCTTTGCCACTTGGAAGAATGTCCGCTGGTCGGGGTGGTTCTTTAGGAAATCGGTGAAGGCAGCCGCCGCCTCGTTCCATTTTTGGTCCTCAAATAGAGACTTGGCGTACCAAAACCTAGCTTCAAACAACCTTTGGCTTTGCGGGTTCTTGGCGATGTATTGTGAATATAGCTCGGCTGCCTCTGCATAGCGGCCTCGCAGACGCAGCACCCTAGCGGATGCAAGCATAGTCCCAGAAGCCTGGGACTGCGCCTCGCCACCCGCTCTGCCCGACTGGCCAGCCTGCACACGGATCTCTTGGCCCATCCTTGACATTTCGCGGCTAAAGTTTTCCATTTCGCGTCTGAACTCATCGTCAGTGGCAATTTTGTCAGAGGCCCTTGTCGCTTTTGCGCTGACATCCAGCGCCATTTTCCCTAAGTCGCGTTGAAGGTTATCTATTTCGCGCCTAGATTCCTCGTCTGGGGAACCCTTTTTAGAAGCCGCTATTGCCACAGTTGCGATTTCTTGGGCTTTTTTTATCATTTCGCTGCGGAGAGCCTCTATTTCGCGGGCGAAGTCTTCGTTGTCAACGGAGTTTTTCTTTGCGGCCTCAATTGCCGCAGCGCTGATTTTTTGCGCCAGCCTTCCCATTTCGCGGCGGAGTTCTTCTATTCTGCGCTTTGACTCCTCGCCAGAAGGATCCGTTTTCCCTATGTCGCGCTTTGGCGGGTCGTTTTTCTTTTCCTCCTGCTCTTGTGCAAAGGGCTGGGCAAGTGGCTCCCCCGCTTCTTGGCAGAAGCCTAGCGCCAAAGAGGGGGCAAAAATGATGTAGAGATATGCGAGCGCGGGATGTCTCATGACTCAATCTCCTTCAACTTGTTTTGAAGCATGCTGGTTTTGTGCTTGAGTTCCATTGTCTGGGCAAGCACCAGCAATTCATGGCTGCGCTCGGTGGAGATGCAGGAATCGTTGGCAGAGACTTCCGTGAGCCAATTCTGGATATTCCTGCCCGCCTCCAATAGCTCGGGGTCATCCAGCCCGTTAGAAGGCAGGGAGCGCCCGAGGGCGTACAGCCTTCTAGCCATCTCGATTTCGCTCCCCCTGTCTTCATAGTCAGGGGCGCAGTATTTGGCTCTGGATTCTACTTGCTTTAGCAGGTCTAGCGAATCCGTGAAGAAGTCTGACCACAGCTTTGCCTGCACCTGCTTTTGGTATTGGGTCACCAATTCCACCCCCCTTGCCTGCATGCGGTGGGCCTCCCTGACGCGGGCGAATACGTAGGCGGCTGGCAGCACCGCAAAGGCCGCAGCAGCAGCGGCTATCAGCCATCCGGCAGCATGGCGCCTAAAGCCCTTTGGCCGCATCAGCGTTGAGGCCAATTCATCTGCGTGGGCGTGCATGGCCAAGTGGACTTCCAGCAGCTCGGCCAAGGTGGCTTGGATTGCAGGATCGCTGGGCCAGTGCTGCGGGTCTTCCAAAAGGTCAAATGCCAAGGAATCATCTATGGATGGGGGCTCTATTTTTTTCGCGGGGAACCCCAAAGCATCGCCGCTCCCACTCGTGGCGCGCACCGCAGGATCAGGGGCGCCATCTGTGCCTAGGCTGGAGTTTTTTGAATTTGTGGGGTTGTCGTTCATGGCGTTGTTCCTGTTGGAGCTAAAGATTTTCGCAGTTTGACGAGGCTTTGAAAAATAGTCGCTTTGACGGTTCCCTCGGCGCATCCAAGGTCTTCGGCAATGATTCTGACTGGGCGTTCTTGGATGTAGTAGGCTTCTACTACGTCCCTTTGCCTTTTTGTCAACTCGTCCAAGGCGGCCTTGAGCGACTTCAGCTTGCGCTGTTGGTCTATTTGCTCCCAAGGCGAAGGCTGGTGCATGTCTGGGACGTCAAGGGCTTCGGGGGCTGGCAGCTCCCTACCTCTTTTACGCAGATGGTCGGTGGCCGTATTAGCCGCCAAAGTAAAAAGCCAAGGCGCCACTGGGCGTCCCTTTTCGAATCGGCTGTTCTGCGATAGGCACTTCATAAACACTTCCTGCGTAAGTTCCTGCACTACATGTCTTTCACCGCGAAGTTTTTTGTGCAGGAATGAAAAAATCGGCCTCTCAAAACGCTCCATCAGGTGGGCAAGTGCCTCCTCGTGTCCGTCTTGGAGCCTGCCCATCCAAAATTCGGGGCTTGGGTCAGCGGTCTCTGCGCTCATTTTTTTGTTTTGACTGGGGCCGAAAGATTGGCATCCTTTGGCAGGACGATGACATTGTCTAGGTCTATCAGTTTAAGGGCATCGGCCAGTTGGTCTTTGTTGAACTGGCACCTGATGCCCATCCTGTTGTTTTCTTGTACGGTGTCGGGCGGCTTAGACCCTTCCCCGCCAAGCGTGGAGGCCATAGCAATTAGGCGCTGCATCCAAGGCTTTAGCTGGGTTATGGCATTTTCTGCCCCAGTCACGACTAGGTCTAGCTCGACTGTCTGTCCCCCCTTATCCGGTGGCGTAATAGACCAAGCAACCCCCTTGATGCCTGCTGGAACCACTTTGGCAAATTCCTGCATCATGTCGCTGGGCATCAACTCGGGCTGGATGAACCCTTGGATTGCCCCCGCGCCTGAAACCCATTCCGATGCGCGGGAAACAGGGCTGTTGTCACCAAATTTGTGTCTTTTTGCCAGCTCCTGAAGGGCGGCCATCTCTCCAATCCAAAGCCTTCCCTCTTTGTCCGAGAACACCCTCATATGGAAGTTGTTGACGTCAAAAACGACAAACAGCGGATACTCGCGCCCCCCCATGCTTAGGCTGCCCGACGGGGGGAAAGTTTCTGTCACCATTCTTTCAACAGCTTTTGGGTCCCTGAAACCAGCAATTTGGAAGAACACTGTTTGGGCCAGGCTGGCTAGGTCATCGGCTGATGCTAAGGATTGGGGCATTTTTGCGCCCGGGCGGCTTATGAGATAAGCCGAGACCCTTCCTGTCTCCAACGTTGGGTCAATTTTCGCCTTGTCCAAAAATAGCTCGAGCGCTTGGTCGAACTGCGGAAACTTTGCAATGGCTTGTCGAGCGGTTGGGGATTCCAGCGCCAAGGCTAAACCGCATGACACGCCAAGCGCGGAGGCTTCGGGGGCAGAAATTACCCAGTCTTGGGCCTTGGGGCGCATGTCTCTGCAGCCCATGCAGACAAAAACCGCGCCCAGCATGATAATTGATGAAATTTGTTTCATGGCACCACCTTGTCACTATTAGGATACGCACAACCATTAGATTGGTTTATTAGCAAAAAGTTCAATATTTGGACACAACTTGGTATCAGGGCATTTTGGATTCCGTCAACATTCTCAGCACTTGCCTGGCCGCCCTCATCTCCGCGTTTTTTTTTGTCGGCCCTTTGGCTGTCGCCGAATATTCGCCGGCCTTCACGCTGCAAACGAAAAGGGGGGCGTGTTCAGAACCCGTTTTTTCTATTATGTCGTAAGCGGGCGGCTCCCAGCCCAGCGCAACCACTTTTTCTTGCAGGGCGGTCTTTGGGTCGTCCTCCTCCCAGTCGTTGATGCCCGCAGAGTGGATGGCCTTTCCAAAGCGCCTCTCAATTATGGAATATGCCTGAGCCAGCCCATCTTCCCCCATTTCTTCGGAATCTAGGACAACGGCGGCCAGCAATGCTTCCATTGCGTCTGCCAGCTCTTTTGGGGAAATTCTTTGTTTTTTTGAAGACCTTGGGCCTGGCTCTAAGGTTATTTTCAGATCCGCCGCCCAGTCGC
>Ga0268262_10006125_pt1 | contig 11659 bp, 8 predicted proteins | sample TergutNc150P3_FD_190354 | JGI IMG/M metagenome (GOLD analysis project Ga0268262, IMG submission 190354) | Nasutitermes corniger P3 segment gut microbial community from laboratory colony in Florida, USA - Nc150 P3 (SPAdes) (version 2) | ecosystem: Host-associated > Arthropoda: Insects > Digestive... | reverse complement strand
CTGAAGTCTTATCCATTGTCCTAGGCGGAGGCAAAGGGACTCGTCTTTTTCCTCTTACCCAGTCGCGGGCGAAGCCTGCCGTCCCTTTTGGCGGTAAATTCCGGCTGGTAGACATTCCTATTTCTAACTGTATTAACGCAAGACTGCGCCAAATATACATTGTTACCCAATTTAACTCCGCGTCGCTCCATTTACACATCAATTCTACCTATATGTTTGACTCATTTACCAAAGGTTTTGTCGAAATTCTTGCTGCGGAGCAGACTCTTGAACATTCAGGCTGGTATGAGGGGACTGCTGATGCGGTTCGCAAGAATTTCCCCCATTTTAGAACCCAAAAACCCTCATATTACATAATTCTTTCCGGTGATCAACTGTACCGTATGGATTTACAAGACCTCCTCAAGAACCACGTCAATTCCGGCGCGGCTATCTCAATTGCCTGCACTACCGTTAACAGAGAGGCGGCAAGCGAGTTGGGCATACTCAAAGTTGATAAAAGCGGCCGGATAACTAATTTTATGGAAAAACCCGGCCCAACCAAGGATATTTCCGATTTTAAGGCTCCGGCAGAGTTAAGAATCGATAAAAATCGTGATGATTTGTATCTCGGATCCATGGGTATTTATGTATTCAACGCCAAGACAATGGAAGATTGCCTTGCCAATGATTTAGCCGACTTCGGCAAAGAAATAATTCCTGTCGCCATCAATAACCATAAGGTCAACGGTTATATATTTAACGGTTACTGGGAAGACATAGGAACCATACGGAATTTCTACGAAACCAACCTGGAACTAACCAGCCTTAAGCCCCGTTTTGACTTTTATGATGAAGATCGGCCCATTTATACCCATATGCGCAACCTGCCCCCTTCAAAAATGAATTTCAGCAACATGAATCAATCTATCGCTTCCGAAGGCTGCATCATCACCAACGCCAGTGTCACCAATTCAATTGTCGGCATCCGTACCATTATTGAAAGCGGCTCCAGCCTCAACGGCGTGGTCTGCATGGGGGCTGACTTTTATGAAAACGAGGCCCAAAAAGCGCAGAATGCCGAAGCGCGAATTCCCAATGTGGGGATAGGGCACGGCGTGATTATCAAGGGAGCCATTATTGACAAAAATGTCCGTGTCGGCGAAGACTGCCGCATTGGCATTGACGATATGCGTCGTAGCGACGGGAACTACGGCCACTACTACATTGTAGATGGCATTATTGTTATCCCCAAAAATACCGTTCTGTATCCGGGAACGGTTATATAACCTGGCGTTAGTCTTTACCTTTTGTTCATTTCCACTGGTCCTTAACGGCTCGCGCTTTTTGCCCCCCTTTCAACTCATCTTCAATATGTGCTAGTATCAATAATTAAGGAGTAAAATATGGCAAAGATTCCGGTTGGAGTATTAGGAGCAACGGGTATGGTGGGGCAGAATTATATTGCCCTGCTCAATGAACATCCCTGGTTTAAGGTTCGGTATGTGGCGGCTTCGCCCCGGAGCGCCGGGAAAAAATATGCCGAAGCGGTTGCCGGAAGGTGGCAGTTAACCGAAACCTATGCGCCCCATGTCGGGGAACTTGTTGTGCAGGATGCCAATGATGTCAGCCGCGCGATCATGGCCATGAAACGGAAAGCCTGTGCCTTTGTGTTTTCCGCGCTGGAAATGGGCAAGGATGAAACCCGCGCCCTTGAGGATGCTTATGCGGCAGCGGGCATTCCGGTTATCTCCAACGCTTCGGCCCATCGCTGGACAGATGACGTGCCGGTTCTTATTCCCGAAATAAATCCCCACCATACGGACATTATCCCTTTACAGCAAAAAAACCGCGGGTGGGGGCGGGGCTTTATTGCGGTAAAGCCCAACTGCTCGATTCAAAGTTTTATGATTCCGCTGCACGCCCTGGTACAGGAAGGCTATTTGGTGAAAAAAATCCTTGTCACCACCATGCAGGCAGTTTCCGGCGCGGGTTATCCGGGTGTACCGAGTCTGGACATCATCGACAATATCATCCCCTACATCGGCGGCGAAGAAGAAAAAACCGAAAAAGAACCGCTCAAGATATTCGGAGCCATCGCGAACGGGGTGTTTAATAACGCCGCCTTTCCGAAAATTTCCGCCTGTTGCAACCGCGTGCCGATTATTGACGGACATACAGCCTGTGTCTCTCTGGGATTTGGGACAAAGAGGCCTTCAATTGATGAAATAAAAAAAATCTGGGCTTCTTTCAAAGGGCTGCCCCAGGAACTGAATCTCCCTATGGCCCCTGAACATCCTATTATATACCGTGAGGAAACCAACCGGCCCCAGCCCCGCAAAGATCGCGATCACGACAAGGGAATGGCGGTGGTGGTCGGCCGTCTGCGGCCCTGTAATGTGCTTGACATCCGCTTTACCGCTCTTTCGCATAACACTGTGCGCGGCGCGGCGGGCGGCGGCATACTCAATGCGGAACTTTTACGGCACAAGGGTTATTTAGGTTGATAACATGAATCAAAAGTATTTTCCCCTGGATAAAACCGCCCTGGAAGAATTGGCGGCGCGTTATCCGACGCCGTTTTATTTGTATGACGAAAAGGGAATCATCGAAAATGTCCGCCGGATTAAGGCGGCGTTTTCGGTTTTTCCTTCTTACAAGAATCATTTTGCGGTGAAGGCCCTGCCCAACCCCTATATATTAAAAATTCTCGCCGCGGAAGGTTTTGGCGCGGATTGTTCAAGTTACCCGGAACTGCTGCTGGCTGATATGGCGGGCATACAGGGCGAAGACATTATGCTCACTTCCAACGAAACCCCGGCCAGGGAATATGAAATGGCCCGCAAACTGGGGGCGGTGATCAATCTGGATGATTTTACCCATATTGAATTTCTGGAAAAGACCGCCGCCTGCGCAGGACGCGGCCTGCCGGAATTAGTTTCTTTTCGCTACAATCCCGGCCCCCTCAAGGAAGGCAACGCCATAATCGGCAAACCGGAAGAGGCAAAATACGGCTTTACCCGCGAACAGCTTATCAAGGGTTATTCAGTTCTCAGGGAGAAAGGCGTTAAGCGTTTTGCCTTGCACACGATGGTAGCTTCCAACGAACTTTCTGTCCTCTATCATATTGAAACCGCGCGGATGCTTTTTGAATTTGCGACAGAGGTAAAAGAAAAAGCGGGAGTGCGGCTTGAGTTTATCAATCTGGGCGGCGGCGTAGGTATTCCCTACAAGCCCGATCAGGAAGCGGTGGACTATCAGGTTTTGGCCGCCGGTATTCAAAAAGCGTATAATGAGATTATCAAGCCCGCGGGACTTGATCCGATGAATATCCGTACCGAATGGGGCAGGACTATCACCGGACCGTATGGCTGGCTGGTATCGCGGGCAATTCACAAAAAAGAAATTTACCGCAATTATATCGGCCTGGACGCCTGCATGGCCGATTTAATGCGCCCCGCCCTTTACGGCGCGTATCATCACATAACAATCCCGGGCAAAGAAAACGCGCCATTATCTGAAACTTACGATGTGGTTGGCAGCCTGTGTGAAAATAACGACAAATTTGCCATTCAAAGGAAACTGCCAAAAATAGACGTTGCCGCAGACAGCGTTGATGTCGCAAACATCGGCGGGGATTTTGTTGTTATCCACGACGCAGGCGCGCACGGCAGGGCGATGGGTTTTAACTATAACGGCAAACTCCGCTGCGGCGAGCTGCTGCTGCGACCAAATGGCTCGGTTGTGCAAATCCGCCGCGCCGAGACAGTGGACGATTATTTTGCTACACTGGATACCTCAGGCGTGAAAAATTTTATTTGATGAGGATATTGTAATGATTAACCGCAACCCATACATCGCAAATCTCAAAGCAGGCTACCTTTTTCCTGAAGTTGCCAAGAGGCGGCGCGAATTTGCCGCGGCGCACCCTGACGCGAAAATCATCAGTTTGGGGGTTGGCAATACCACTGAACCTGTTTTGCCTCATATAAATAAAGGACTTGTTGAAGGAGCAAAACGTCTTGGAACCGTAAAAGGCTACTCCGGCTATCAGGATGAGGGAATGGCGCAGTTGCGGGAAAAGATTTCTTCCGTCTTTTATAACGGGAAATTCTCAATAGACGAGATTTTTATCTCTGACGGGGCAAAGTGCGATATCGGCAGATTACAGACGCTTTGTGGCGCGGGAACAAAAATCGCGGTGCAGGACCCTTCGTATCCCGTGTATGTTGACGGTTCGGTTTTGACGGGAGCAGCGGGCGGCTGGGAAGGCGCCGGTTATGCGGGCATTACGTATCTTCCCTGTACGCCGGAAAACAACTATTTCCCAAATCTTGATCTTGTTCCGCACAACAGTCTTATCTATTTTTGTTCACCTAACAACCCGACAGGGGCGGTTTCTACCCGTGTCCAGCTTACCGCGCTGGTAAAGACTGCCATCGACAAAGGCTGTCTCATCGTATTTGACGCCGCTTACGCTGAATTTATCCGTGACCCGTCGCTCCCCAAAACTATCTACGAAATAGACAAGGCAGACCAATGCACCATCGAAGTAAATTCATTCTCCAAGCCCGCCGGATTTACCGGAGTACGCCTCGGCTGGTCGGTGGTTCCCAAGGCAATTAAGTATTCCGGCGGCGAGAGCGTCAATGCGGACTGGAGCCGTATTGCGGGCACCATTTTCAACGGCGCTTCCAACATCGCCCAGTTCGGCGGACTTGCCGCGTTAGACGACAAAGGGCTGAAAGAAATTCGCGCCCTTACGGATTTTTATCTTGGAAACGCGCAACTGATAAGGGACGCTCTGCAAAAACTGGGAATAAACTGCATAGGCGGCGATAATTCCCCGTACATCTGGGCGCATTTCCCCGGCAGGGACAGTTGGGAAGTTTTCTCTCAAATCCTCGAAAAGTGTTACGTTGTAACAACTCCGGGCGCGGGCTTTGGCCCCGCGGGACAGGGCTTTATCCGCTTTTCCGCCTTCGGCCACCGCGCCGATGTGCAAGAAGCCTGCAAAAGACTGCGGATTACTTTTCAATGAGCCCTGGATTCTGGTATACTCAATCTATTCCGCTGAACAGAGATTTACGCTCTACGGCGGACTATTTTGTCGGCGTGGTGGAATGGTAGACACTGGGGACTTAAAATCCCCTCCCTGCAAGGGGGTATGAGTTCGAGTCTCATCGCCGGCAAAAACAAAAGTGATTAACTCTGTTTATTGGACACATCGGGACAATGGGTAACATTCCACCCTTATCATTCTTGTCTTTTGGGGGTATAGTCTTTATAGGTTAAAGTGAATTTTATAATTCGGTATGTTCTAAAACGGCTACTCCTACTCGTGCCGATACTCCTGACGGTATCGGTACTGATTTTTTTTCTTATTCGTCTGACGCCTTCCGACCCTATCGGCTCTATTACCAGCGGACGGAGAATCAGCGACGAGACACGGGCCTCCCTGATGACCCAGTATCACCTGGACAAAAGCCTTCCCCGGCAGTACTTTATCTGGATTAGTAACGCGATAAAAGGAAATCTGGGGGACAGTTTCAGGCACCGGCAGCCGGTAGGCGCGCTCCTTGCGGCAAGGCTTCCGGCCACTATTCAGCTTGTTTTAATGGGCGCCATTTTTGCGGTCCTTCTTGCTGTTCCCGCGGGGATTGTCAGCGCGGTCAAAAGGTATACAGCCGTTGACCGTATTATTTCGGCTTTTATGATCTTTTGCGTGTCTTCGCCGGTCTTTCTCAACGCCATTTTATTGATGCTGATTTTTGTTTTTAAACTCAGGTGGTTTCCGGCTTTCGGGACCGGACGGAGTTTTACGGAAAATTTGTATTATTTATGCCTGCCCGCTTTTGCCTTGAGCCTTAATATGGTGGCCCTTATTGGCCGTATGATCCGGGACCGTATGATCGGGGAATTCAAATCCAATTATGCCCTTGCCCTGAGCGCCAAAGGAACGCCTTTCCGCCGTATCGTGATGACCCATTGCCTTAAAAACACCCTGATTCCGGTTATCACCGTCGGAGGGGTACAAACCGGCGCAATGGTTGTAGGAGCGGTACTGGTGGAAAATGTTTTTGCCCTGGGCGGAATAGGAGCCCTGCTCATTGAAGGGATTCAGGCATCGGATTATCCTGTTGTGCAGAGTATCATGCTGTTTCTTGTCGCCCTGTTTCTTGTTCTCAATTTGATAGTGGACATGGTCTACTTTATCATTGATCCCAGAATCCGGGCTTCCGGAAATACCGGAAGGACTTGAGGAGCGCGCCATGACCGAACACAAGTCCTTTTTCCCCGGAAGAATTTTCTCAAACGGTACAAAAAAAACCGAAGGAACTTTTTTTACGCTGCCATTTTTAATCTCGGGATTTCTCCTTTTCCTTATTATTTTGTGCTGTATATGCGCCCCGGCTTTTGCGCCTTACGGTGAGTCCGAGCAGGATCTGGCCGCTTCTCTGGAGCCGCCATCGGCGAAACACCTTTTGGGAGCGGATAAAATGGGCAGGGACCTTTTTTCCCGCCTGCTGTACGGCGGCAGGGTAACCCTGATCTCTGCCCTGGGGGTGGTAATGCTTTCGGTAATCATCGGCGCGCCCCTGGGGCTTTTTGCGGGATTTTACGGCGGAAAATTTGATTCAATTGTGGGCCGTTGTTGTGACGTGCTGCTTTCTTTTCCTTCACTGCTGTTAGCGTTCCTCTTTGTGACCGCGCTGGGGCGCGGAATTACCAGCGCGGTGATAGCCTTGGGAATTATTTATGTGCCCATGATTACCCGCCTGATCAGATCGCTCACCCTGGTCGAAAAAAATAAAACCTATGTGGAAGCCGCCGAGTCGGTGGGCTTTTCCCGGCCCTACATTTTGTTCCGCCATATTCTGCCTAATTGCGTTTATACCATGCTGGTACAACTTACCCTGGATCTTGCCTACGCAATTCTCGATCTTGCCGCGTTAAGTTTTATCGGTTTGGGGGTAAGTCCTCCCACGGCTGACTGGGGAGCCATGCTGCAGGAAGGCAGAAATTTTTTACTCATGAGTCCGCTCCTTGCCCTGGCGCCGGGGGCCGCCATTGTGGCGACGGTAATAAGCCTCAATATTTTCAGCGACTGTATAACCCAATACCTCGATCCCCAGAGCAGGGTTCTTCCTTCTTTTGAGAAAATCGAAAAACGTAAAGATAAGGATAAAAATGGAAACTGAATGTCTTTCCATAAAAAACCTCTCCTGTGATTTTCTGACTATCGAAGGGATCGTGTACGCCCTGGACGGAGTAAACCTGCATCTGGAACGGGGGGAAATCCACGGCCTGGTCGGGGAGTCGGGCTGCGGAAAAAGCGTAACCTCGCGGGCAATACTCGGCCTCGTTGACCGAAAACACACCCGCCTGGGAGGAGTTGTCCGGTTTGACGGCAGAAATCTTCTGACTCTACCGGAAAAGGAAATGCGTTCAATCCGCGGGAAACGTATTTCCATGATTTTCCAGGACCCCCTTAATTCCCTTTCACCGCTGCAGACCGTTGGCAGCCAAATTGAGGAGGCGCTGTCCAATCATCTGAATCTTAAGCGGTCGCAACTGCGCCGCCGTACCGCCGTGCTCCTGGAAAAAGTAGGCCTGCACCCCGACACCGCAAAGCAGTATCCCTTTGAACTCTCCGGCGGAATGCAGCAGCGGGTTATGATCGCCCAGGCAATAAGCTGCAATCCTGAATTGCTTATTGCCGATGAACCTACCACGGCCCTTGACCTTACCATTCAGGCTCAGGTCCTGAGTCTGATCAGGAGTTTGCAGAAAGAGCTTTCCCTTACAGTACTGCTTATAACGCATAACTTCGCTTTGGTTACGGAAAACTGCGACCGGGCATCAGTAATGTACGCGGGACGTATAATTGAGACTGCACCCGCCAAAAGCCTCATTGAATCAGCCGCCCACCCTTACACCCGCGCGCTGATCAACTGCATACCCCATTCAAATACCAACAGGAATCGCCGGGCAAAACTTCCGGTGATTTCCGGTTCCCCTCCGATACTCTACACTCCCATCAGGGGTTGTCCCTTTGTTCCCCGCTGCCCCGAAGCCGATAAAGCCTGCGTTGAGAAGCCTCCGGTTACGGACATCGGCGGGGGAAGATCGGTGTGTTGTCACCACTTGGGAGACATATAATGTTAGAAGTCAGGGACTTACAAAAATATTTCGCATTAAGCAACGGACGGCAGATTCGGGCGGTAGACGGGGTATCTTTCCGGGTACAACAGAATGAAATTCTGGGAATTGTCGGAGAATCCGGCTGCGGTAAGTCTACGCTGGGCAGGCTTATTCTGCGCCTGATTGAACCGGACGCGGGGCAGGTGTATTTCGACGGCGAAGAAATCACTTGTCTCAGCCGAAACGCTTTAAGGCCCAGACGCAGAACAATGCAGATGGTTTTTCAGAATCCTTTTTCCTCTTTTAATCCGAAGATTCGCATCGGCGGAGCGCTTATGGAAGTATGCTGCTATTATGGCATGAGTTATTACGAAAGCCGTGAAAAAATAGACCGATTGTTACGTGATATTGGCCTGTCGGGTGATATGCTTAACCGCTGGCCGCGGGAACTTTCAGGAGGGCAGCTTCAGCGCCTTGCAATCGCCAGAGCCATCATTTCGGAACCTTCTCTTCTGATAGCCGATGAACCCCTGTCCGCCCTGGATGTATCAGTTCAGGCTCAACTCCTTAATCTGCTTGATGATATTCGCAGAGGCCGTTCCATGGCGATGATTTTTATTTCCCATGATATGACCGTAGTTGAATATTTCTGCGACAGGGTTGCGGTTATGTACTTGGGTAAAATAATGGAGCTTGTTTCCGCGGATGAATTGTCGCGTAACGCTCTTCATCCCTATACCCGCTCCCTGAGGGCCTGCGCTCCCCGGATTGATGTTTTTAAGGACTCCGCTGAAAATAAAAGCTCGTTGCCGATTCACGGAGAAACGCCGAATCCCCAGGTGCCAATTAAAGGTTGTCCTTTTGCCCCCCGCTGCCCTCAGGCAATACTCCACTGTACCGAGGCTTTGCCGGAACTTCGTGAAGTCTCATCCGACCATTGGGTACGCTGCCACCGTTTATCCGATTTCACAAAACAATCGTTTTTCCTGAAAAAATCCTATTGATACAATTATCAATAAAAAGTAAAATGTCATACGCAATGCAAATCGGTGATGTATACGCCATTTTATGGCATTATTAACCGCCTTACTGCGGCAAAAAATATGAAGGAGTATTTTTTATGTCTGAAAAGAAATTGGGGCTGCCGAGCGCGGTAGCGGCTTGTGTCGGCCTCATTGTCGCGACAAGCTGCCTGATGTCGCTGGGAACGGGTATGGGTTTGGCGGGAGACTGGTTTATCCTCGCAATGTTTGGCGTGGTAATATTAAATTCGTGTATGGCAATATCGTTTAAAGAATTAAACTGGATGATGCCGCACGCCGAAGGAGGGCTGGCGCAATATACCAAAGTCGGCATGGGTTCCGTCCCGGCCATCATCTCTACTTCATCGGCTTATGTGATTGTCAATCTTTTAGCGCTGTGCGTTGAGTTTTCATTGTGCGGAATGATGGTCAGTCAAATCCTGCTTCCGGGCGTTCCGGCGACAGTCATCAGCGTTGTATTAATTGTCCTGCTGACAATTGTCAACTACCTGGGCGTTGATATTTTCTCAAAAGTTCAGAATATAGTCGTAGCGTTGCTGCTTGCTTCAATGCTTGCTATGGGAACGGTTGCCTGTCTGGGGCTGGGTACCGGAGAAATCGTCGATCGCGCGGCGCAGGAAGCGCCTCCATTAGCCTCGTTTGGCGGGGCGATGGGATTGACGGCCCTGGCTTTCTGGCTGTTCATAGGCATTGAGTTTGTCATACCGCTTACAAAAAGCGTTAAAAACCCGCAGCGCAACATCGGGCTGGCAATGGTTTTGGGAGTGTTGGTCATTTTTGTGGGGCAGACGATTTTAGGACACGGAATGACGAATTATGTGCGATATGACGATCTCTCAAACCCCGAAAATCTGCCGCATCTTCTGTTTGCCGAAAACCTCCTTGGAAGACCGGGCGCGATTTGGATGACAATCGTGACAATGCTTGCCAGCGTCAGCACCGCGAATACCCTGTTCGGCACCATTCCGGGAATTGTATCAGGCATGGCTAAAAATGATATGATGCCGATGTTTTTTACCAAAAAAAACCGTTTCGGCACTCCGGTTGTCGGTCTCTTTGCCTTTTCCGGGATTGTTTTGATTGAGACTGTGGCGGGATTTGCCGAATCTACCGGACTTGTCAATGTTCTGCTTGCGGCCTCGTGTTTTTGGCTGACATCATACATATTTGTAAGCATCACGGTATTGAACCTGCGCAAGCGGTATCCGGGGCATCCGGGCAGGAGTAAGCGTCTCACGCTTGGGGGGCTTCCGCAAATCATTTGCATTATCGGCGACATTTTTATGATTTGGAATATCGCCGAGGGCGACAATCGGATACTAATCTACAGGATATTTTTCATTATTTTGGCCGTACTGATCGTTTACGCCATTGTCTGGACAAAATTTATCAAGAAAACTCCCATGTTCAAAGGAGCTTCTCTGGATGATGTTTTGTACAGCGAGTATACGCCCCATTGACGGATACATGAAAGTACATTTACAATAAACAAGGAGGTTCTTATGAAGAACGTAAAGGAAGTGTATAAAGATTTTTACACTGTTGATGACGCCATTGAGATGGATTTTGAAACGGTGAAAAATCTTCAGGAGACTTACTCCAACAAGCTCAAAGTGGTGCTGTCCGGAGGCAAGTATTTCACGAAGGCGGAAAACGCGAACTTTATCGATCACGAGGGAAATAAGTGGATCGACATGATGGGCGCGGTGGGAGTTATGATCGTAGGAAACAACAACCCCTTTATCTGGGAGAATATTGAGAAGGTATTCAAGGCGAAGTCCTACGCCATGGGCGCGGTTTCCTATCACAACCTCGCCGCCGCGTTTTACCGCAATCTCGCCCTGACCACTCCCGGTCAGGCGCTGACCAAGGCCCAGATCGGCGGCGGCGGCGCCGAAGCGGTTGAGGGCGCGCTCAAGCTCTGCAAGATCGCCAAGCGTAACGATCCCAAAAAGACCAAAATTCTCTCCACCCTGGGCGCGTTCCACGGCAAGACAGCGGGCGCGGTTTCTCTGGGCGGCAAGGACACCTGGTGGGCATATCAGGGCCGGCTGCTTCTCGACCAGGTAACACATATTAAATTCAACGATGTGGAAGCCTTGAAAAAAGAACTCTCAAGCGGCATCTACCAGGGTTTCATCATGGAGCCGATTCAGGGTGAAGGCGGCGTCAACGTGGCCACCGATGAGTTCATCAAAACCGCGCGGGAATACTGTACCAAATATGACACCATTTTCGTTGCCGATGAGATTCAGACCGGTTGCTGCCGCACCGGCAAATTCTGGGCCTGCGAATGGTGGGACATCATTCCCGATGTTATGACTTTTGCCAAAGGTATCTCGGGCGGCATTATACCGCTCGCCGGCTTCATCGCCAAGCCTGAAATTTACGATGCCGCCTACGGCATTCCGGAAACCTGTTTCCACCACACCGCCACCTACCAGGGCAACGCCTACGCCTGCGCCGCGGGCATCGCCGCCATGCAGTTCATG
>Ga0268262_10006124_pt1 | contig 11659 bp, 10 predicted proteins | sample TergutNc150P3_FD_190354 | JGI IMG/M metagenome (GOLD analysis project Ga0268262, IMG submission 190354) | Nasutitermes corniger P3 segment gut microbial community from laboratory colony in Florida, USA - Nc150 P3 (SPAdes) (version 2) | ecosystem: Host-associated > Arthropoda: Insects >... | reverse complement strand
GGCAGGACAGTAACGCACGGCCGTTCCTATTCTCTGCAAAACCTGTGGGAAGAGGCAATAGGCGGCATAGAGTCCTACACCAGCCTGTGGGGGGATGTTACAATTACGGGGATGTATTCACAATAAGATAGGGAGTGGGGAGTAGGGAGTGGGGAGTGGGGTTGCTGTTAGTAAGCATAGCGTGTTACCTTCAAGAGAAGATTGGTTCGCAATCTAATCGTGAAATAACATACAACGCTTTCATACCAAGACCCCTACTCCCCACTCCCTATACAATAAAAAGGGGGTTTTATGGTGACAGTAATTTCTCTGGGTGGGTCGATTGTCGCTCCGGAGGGGGCGGACGCCGCTTTTTTGAAGGAATTTGCGGGGCTTATCGGGGAGCTTTTGGAGGAGGATAAGGAACGCAAGTTTATCTTTGTGGTGGGCGGGGGCGGTCCGGCCAGAATGTGGCAGAGCGCCTACAGAACAGTTAGCGGGGACTCGTTCCGGGACGAGGAGGCGGACTGGATAGGGATAATGGCCACCCGGTTGAACGCCCAGCTTGTAAAGGCGGTAATGGCCAAGTGGTGTTTCCAGGATGTGGTGACTGATCCGACTAAAAGTGAACCGATTTCCGGCAGGGTTCTGGTCGCCGCGGGCTGGAAGCCGGGTTTTTCCTCGGATAATGACGCGGTTCTGCTTGCCGGGCGTTTTAAGGCCAAAACAGTGATAAACCTCTCCAATATTGAGAAAGTCTACACGGGCGATCCCCGAAAAGATCCCCATGCCAAGCCCCTGGACCGTATTTCATGGGAAGATTTCAGGGCTATGGTGGGCGATACATGGGTTCCCGGCACAAATGTCCCCTTTGACCCCATTGCCAGCCGCCACGCCCAGGAACTGGGCCTGAAAGTTATATGCGCCGCGGGGAGGAATCTGGGAAATTTGAGGAAAATAATCCACGGGGAGGATTTTACGGGTACGACCATTGGCTGACAAAAACCTGAATTGCGCGAAAAAAAATCATATTTTTTATTGCATTTGAAATATTATGGCTTATACTTAAAGTATAGAGGAAGGTTAAAGAGGAAGCAATAATGAGTCCAAATACTCTAAAAAAGTTACTTTTTTCACTGTCGTTTCTGTTTCTGCCGCTGATTATATTTTCCCAGTCCAACAGAACGCAATCTGTAGCATTAATACCTTTTTGGGGTCCTGATGGACCGTATGGACATGAACAGTTCATCCAGGAATTTGGCGAGGAGCTTTATAAAGCCGTCAACGGTTTGCAGGGTTACAGGTCCCAAGTTGTTGATATGTCCCCGGAAAAATTACCTCCCGATGTTCCCGAGGGAGGTTTTCCTCCTTATATATGTCCTCTTCCTTCATTAGTTGGCACGTCTACCCCTATTGCTCTGACCGGGGAACTTACGCCTGACCCTGACGATGATGAATGGTGGCATGTGCGCCTGTATCTTTGGGAAATGGCGGACCAGCGGCTTGTTTTCAGCGACGAAGTGATGGCTTATGACCGTGAAGAATTGTCGTCCGGCCTTAACGGCGGCTGGCTTCAGTGGCTTTTTGACTGGCTTAAAAAAAGCGGAAGGGGCTCAGGAGGGGACGGCTCGGAAGGAGATACGTCCAATCTGTACGGGGGAAAGAAAGTTTTTATTACCACGTCAATGCCCCTTCAATGGATATATATAGGAGCGCGCGTGGGCGCGAGCCCTTTACGGCTGCAAGATACTCCCAAATTTAAGGGAGTATCAAGTCCGGATGATCGTTATGTGGAAAGCCGCTACGAGTCGGTAAACGCGGCGCTTTCCGTATCCATAGCGCTTTTCCCCGAGTCTATCCCGTTCTTCTCCCGTTTTGTGGTACAGGCGGAGGGGATATTTAACTACGATTTCGAACCTCAAATAGGCGAGTCAAAATCCCCCTCAACAATGACGGTAACCCCCGCGGCGCTGCTTAAATTCCAGGTATACCGCCATGGAAATATGCTCTTCTCTTTATTCGGGGGGGCCTATTCACCCTTCACGCTTAATGATAATATAGCCTATGGCAGTCTTGTACCTATAGGCTGGACGGCCGGTCTGAGTTTTGGAGGAAAACTCGAACCGCTTCCCGGTATTTTCTTTATTGACTTACGGTATTCCAATGATGAGTTCAACACTTTTGTGACAAAGGATGACGAAGCCTACAGGCGCAAAGCAATTACAATAAGCGTCGGCTACGAATTTGGTTTATTTACCAAGAAGTAGGGGATATGAAAAATAACAAATATCAAATAACAGGTATCAAAGGAAGATTATTGCATCTTGGCTTTGTTACCTGTTACCTGTTACTTTTTCTCTTGTATGCCTGCGAGGACGGCTATCAACCGGAATTTCGCATAAGCATAGACAAGGAAACGCTCGAAATAAAAGAAGGCGATGAAGCAACCCTTAATCTTACAGTTGTCAAATCCAGCAAATTAGCGGACACATATACTGTAAAATGGGAGTCCGACAATCCGGCCGTAGCAACGGTAAAAACAGAGAAAAAAGGCGCCGATGGGGAACTATTTGAGGTCTCTCCGGACGAGGGGATCACTGTTGAAAGTTCAATCATCATCCTTTTTACTGTGACTGCCATCGGCGTCAAAGATCAAACAACTACTATTACCCTTACAGTTACAAAGGACGGCCCGCCTCCTGAAGGCGAAGAGCCTGAAAAAGAAACATGTGCGGTTATTATTACCGACTAAAAAAGGGGGGGAAATGAAAAAGCAAAACACATTACAGGTATTAGGCGGCGCGCCGTTAGGCGCGTTAACATTATTGCTGGCTTTAGCCGGCTTTTTTGCTTCCTGCGATGACGGCTACCAGCCGAATGTTAAGGATATAATCTTATATAAAGATAGTATAAAACCCAAGAATATCATTAATAAAGACCATCCTTTAAAAGTAGACAACTCACAAACAACCCTTTATATTAAATGTGTACCCAGCACTTTAAAAGAGATATCAATAGAAGTGACCTACTCCGATAAACTAGATGTAGATGCAAGTTTTATTATTGATGATATTGAAGAGCACGACAGGCTAAATCGCATCATAAAAGTCGAGGGAATAAACGCCAGTAACTCAAACGAACTTTATGTAAAAGCCAAGTCTGGGTTCACAAGCGGACAAATCACCATTACTGTTGGACCTGGCGACATTACCGCTATATGCAATGTTACTGTTGGCGGGACAACGCAACCGCCTAACCCCCCCGGCAATACAAACGTTACGTTTAGCGGTGTAAGCGCGAATGGTAATGCTACAACAACAACCAACCAGTTGACTCTGACTTTCAGCCAGGCTATTACCGGCCTTACCGCAAATGACATCACTTTGACCGGCGAGAACGGTTTTACTAGCTTTACCAAGGGAGCTCTCACCGGCTCCGGGCCAACTTACAATCTGGGTGTTACCCCAACTGCCTCTGGATCAGTGAGCGTGGGTGTGTCAAAAACAGGCTATACTATCAGCGGTTCGCCGAAAACAGGGGTATCTATCTATTACGTCCCCGGCAGCACCCCCGACATTACGTTCAGCGTAACCGCAAACGGTAACGCTTCAACCACCACCACATCCTTGTCTTTAGTCTTTAGCTCAGCCGTTACCGGCCTTGCCGCAAATGATATCGCTTTGACCGGCGTGAGTGGTTTTACCGGCTTTACCAAGGGAAACCTTAGCGGTTCCGGGACTACTTACACCCTGGGTATCACCGTAACTGGTGCCGGATCAATAAACGTGGGTGTGTCAAAAACAGGCATCAGCAATACAACGCAAACAGTGGCTCTTAACTACAAAGCCCCCGACATTCAAGTTACATTTAACGGTTTAACCGCGAATGGTTCATCCTCACAAACCACCTCCCAGTTGACCCTAACCTTTAGCCAGGCCATTACCGGCCTTACCGTTGGCAACATCACTTTGGGCGGCTCGACCGGCGCGACCAAAGGATCTCTCAGCAGCAGCGGGACTTCTTGGATACTGACTATCACCGGCGTTAATTCCAGCGGAAATGTGACTGTAACATTAACAAATCCAGCAGGTTATTCTATCACCCCCTTATCACAATCAACAGATATCTATTACTACTCTGCTCCCGGTACCACAACCGTTACATTAGACAGCGTAACCGCCACGAATGGTAACTATACAACCCCCACCACCAAATTGACTCTGACCTTTAGCGCGGTCGTTTCAACCCTTACCGCTGGCGACATTACTGTGAACGGCGTCGGTGCGACTAAAGGAACTCTCGAAGGCAGCGGACCTGTTTATACACTGAATATCAGCGACGTCAATGCCATTGGAGACGTGAGCGTGACAGTGGGAAATCCATCAGGCTATACCATCAGCGGTTCGCCGAAAACAGCGACTGTCTATGGCGGCCCCTTTGTCACTGCTACCGGAATTACAGATATAGCAGTTAACACTACGGGCTTTATAACCGTAGATACCGCGACCGGAGTTATTGCCAGAGATGTAAATAATGGAAGCGACGACTATGGTAACTATCTCAAAGTGACAATACCGACTGACCAACTGCCAATACTTGCCAGTGACACAATTGTAATAAAGTACATAGGTACTGCCAATGCGCCGTTAACTACGAAAAAAGACACTAGCTCTAGTGGTGATGTAAATCCGACTGATTATGCTACATGGACCGGAAATAATACGGAACAAACAAAAGAAATAAAAGCAACAGTATACGGAGATTCAATACCAACCGAATTTTTATTCTTCCAGGGCCGTCCAAACACCACAGCATGGAAAATAAAAATTACCAGCATTACCGTTACAAAAGGATCTCTTATTCAAGTTACAACACCTATTAGTATAAAACCCGTTGCCGCAGAAACACCTGTAACGACTCTTGACAATTTACAGTATTCTGGAACAGTTTCATGGTCACCGTCTGACGCTACCTTTGCAGAGAGTCAAGTTTATACTGCGACTATATCAATAAATACGAAAGGCGGTTATACTTTTAGTGGAATATCGGCTGACACCTTCCCGGTTACCGGCGCAAGTAGTGTAACTCATGTGGTAGGTACTACTTCATTGACAATTTCGGCAGAATTTCCCGCGACTGCTGGTCCTCCTCCTGTTAAAACCATGTCCTTTACCGCTGGCGATTTAACTCCTATTGGTAACGCTACTGTCGAAGATGTTAGTGGTGATACTTATACACTTAATATGGCTGGTGGTTACGGTCCTTCCGCATATTTCAAGGTTAAATTCGATACTGATGTTAAGCTGAGCGAGTATTCAAAACTTGATATTACTTTTGAAGGTTTATCAGGTGATACAGGTTATAAAAATGCTCGAATTATTGTATCTGCAACTGCACCACCAAGTATAAGTGAAAATGGTTTCACTTTTAAGACAGCTGAAAATGGAGCTAGATCTCCTAATGATAATACTGGAGTCACAGCAGCAAAAAGCGATACTATTAGCATAACGCCAATTGATGCATCAATAGACTTGAATGAAATTTTCATTGCAATTTACTTCTGGAGCGGAGCTGCTAAATACAAGATTTCAGGCATCAAGTTCTACAACTAACCAAAGTTATCGCTTGATTAAGAGCAAAAGTAAAAAGGCTGTCCGCAAGGACAGCCTTTTTTAAAAAGTGACTGTAACCATTAGAAACTCTTGGTTTCGAATGAAATAGAAAAAGGTTACATTTGAAACTCTTCCGCAAGGGCAGCCTTTTTTATCTGTGAGCCTTCTCCTCCGTGTCCTCCGTGTACCTCCTCTTCAACTCTGTGGTAAATTCTTCCTCTTCATATTCTCTGGCAGATGGCATATTAGCCATCTGCTATAAAAACTCAGTTCGCTGCGACCCTAGGGGGGCCGGCGAGGGGGGTTCTTCATCTTCCTTTTTTCTCTCTTAATTTTTACCTCTTGATTTTTTACACCCACCACTAAACGCGGTGCACTCTCGGCGTCTTTTATTTCTTATTTTGTTAGGTTGCCATTTCATCAAAAACGAGGTATAATAATTATGTATGGGTGAAAAATCAGTATTAGAACGCTTGGACAAAATTATTTCTCTGCTGGAAGTTGCAAACAAACAACCATCCATACTGGTTAGAGTTGGAAATGGCGTGGCTACCGGGGCAGGGATACTTGGCTTAATTTCGGTTATAGATATAATTAAGGCATGGTTAGGAGGGTAATTCAATGGCATGGCAAATTATTTTAACAGTTGCTTTATTAATCACCAGCGCTCTGCTTTTTTTCATTACTAACAAACTTAGAAAAACATCAAAATAAGAAAGTAAGAGACCCTCAGCCTCTTGCTTTTTTACGCCCACCGCTAAACGAGGTACACTCTCGGCGTCTTTTATTTCTTATTTTGTTAGCCCTCCGTGTACCTCCGTGGTTTATTTCTTCTCTTTTATTTCGTAGAAAAAACGCTTGACTTATACCGGATAACACGATATATTTTATATAGTGCCACTTACCGAGGCGGCCTTGTAGCATCGGTAAGCTACGGGGGGATCGCAAGATTCCCCCGGATTTTATTTCTTCAAATCCTTAATCCTATAAAAGTAAGTTCTCTCTTCTTGGTCAGTTTCTATTGTAAAAATAACTATCCCTTTGTACCCGCCGTTAATCGCTGATAATAACGGTAGAACTTGGCCCATCCCATACAATATTCCAACGGGACATTAACGAACCCATAAGTAACTCTTTATGCCGGAGCAAAAGCTGAATATAAAAAACCAGATGTTTCAGTCTGAGAAATTATATGCTGAATAACATAATCACACGGCTGAAACTTCGACACCGCGTCAGTTATTGCATTTTCAAAGGTGTCGAACACCCCTTCAATTTTTTGATCGTGTATAAGGGCGTATTTATGCCTGTAGAGCGCGTTTGCCAACAATTCGTTGAGTTTGCTATAAAAGAACTTTAAGTCTTCTTGTTGTTTATCGGTCAGAAACTCTGCCATAATTATCTCCCTAACTTTTTATCGCCTATTCCTGGTCTGTTTTCAAGCCTCATTAACAACAATGGTTACCAATCCTGCGGAACAAAGCCTTCAGGAAGTTCCAGCTTCATTGTGTCGCCGGACTGTACCAGTACGTAAAGACCGGCTTCAATTGCCGCCTCTTTTTCCACGCTTCCGAATATCGCGCCGGCTATCGCCCCCTGTATAACGCGTTTGTCGCCGCGTTTGTTCCAATGTTTCCGCAGTAGTTCAAGCCGTTTAACATGATGTTCAATATCCTTTGAATGCACCTTTGCCTTAACTTCCACCGCCATAATGTTGTTGCTGTTTTCCAGCAGAATGTCCACTTGCGCCGCGACTTTCCCGTTGTCATCATGAACCCTATAGCCGCCGGGCGCGACAGCGTTAAAATGATACCCCAACTCGTTAAACCGTTCCACAATGCTCGGAGCGACAAGGTGTTCCGCCATTTCCCCGAAGCTGTTATGCAGACCACCCATCTGTTTATTGAGCCTGGCCATTTTCCGGCCGGTTTCCTTCATTTGCCGGTCGGTTTCCTGCATTTGCCGAGCGGTTTCCTTTTGGCTTTCTGTTAATTCCCGTAAGAGCGCCCACACCATCTCAGGAGTGGCGGGGGTGGCGTCCTGTGGATATGTTTGTACTGCTTCCATGTTTTTGGTTCCTTTATTTAATATACAACTTTATAAGAGAAAAAAGAAGGGTAAGAGAGAGAAGGTGACTGTCACCATTTTTTTCCTTCAAAACCTTTTCCGCAATCTTTTACTTTCACTCGCAAAAAAGGGTGACAGTCACATCATTCACGGCCCTTTTCTATCTCCTTTTTCTGTGTTATAATACCGGCAAGGAGAAAACTATGGATATATCCGCATTGCAGAAAGCCCGTTATGGCTACAAACCTAAACTTCCGGCAAGCTTGTCATGTCCCGTAACTGATATTATTACAGAAACAGGGGCCGCAACCGAAGCCAAAACAGACAGGGAACTTCTAAAAAATCTTTTCAAGCATACTTATGGAAAGCCCCTGGTTACGTTTTCAAAATCATCGTCGGGCAAAAACGAAAAACTTAAACGGGAACTTAAAGTTGGGGTCATACTCTCGGGCGGCCAGGCTCCTGGCGGACACAATGTCATCGCCGGTCTGTACGACGGGCTGAAAGCCGGTAATGCCAATTCCGTCCTTTACGGCCTTTTAGACGGCCCAAGCGGGTTAATTAACAACAAGGCTGAAATCCTAACAGAGACGAAAATCGACCAATACCGGAATACCGGCGGATTTGACATAATCGGATCGGGCAGGACAAAAATAGAAACGCCCCAGCAGTTTGCCGCGTCTCTGGAAACGGCGAAAAAACTCGGGCTGAACGCCGTGGTCATTATAGGAGGCGACGATTCCAATACCAACGCCGCCCTGCTCGCGGAATATTTTCTTATGAACGGGTCGGACATACAGGTAATCGGCTGCCCTAAAACCATAGACGGCGACCTTAAAAACGAATATATCGAAACTTCATTCGGCTTTGACACAGCCTGCAAAACTTACAGCGAGCTTATCGGCAACCTGATGCGCGACGCGAACAGCTCGAAAAAATACTGGCATTTCATCAAGCTGATGGGACGCGCCGCCAGCCATATCGCCCTTGAATGCGCCATGCAAACCCAGCCAAACATCTGCCTTGTCTCGGAAGAAATTGAAAAGCACCATATGTCGCTTGAGGTGGTTGTTAATTCAATCTGCTCCTCAGTCGTCAAGAGGGCGGAAAACGGAAACAACTACGGAATAGTGCTTATCCCCGAGGGCCTGGTGGAATTCATTCCGGAAATAAAAAGCCTTATCAACGAACTCAACGATACCATTGCGCATAACGAAGCGGAATTCGCGAAACTCGACGCGTACGCGGAACAGCTTGCCTGGTTATATAAACATATCTCCGCGGCCTCATATAATGTACTTCATTCCCTGCCCCACGAAATCGGAAGGGAATTTTTGATGGACCGCGATCCGCACGGGAACGTGCAGGTCTCATTGATCGAAACAGAGAAACTCCTCATCGGTATGGTGAAGAAAAAACTCAACGAGCTAAAGACCGCTGGAACCTATAAGGGAAAATTCACCGCCCTTGCCCACTTCTTCGGCTATGAGGGAAGGTGCGCCTTCCCCTCCAACTTTGACTCCGACTACTGTTATTCGCTTGGCTACAGCGCCTTTGTGCTAATAGCCGCCGGATTTACAGGCTATCTTTCCAGCGTGCGAAACCTTACGGCAAAGGCCGTCGACTGGGTCGCCGGCGGCGTTCCCATTACCATGATGATGAACATGGAACAGCGCCACGGCGAGGGAAAGCCCGTCATCAAGAAAGCCCTTGTCGAGCTTGACGGCAAGCCCTTCAAGGCCTTCAAAGGAATACGCGACGAATGGGCGGTAAAGACCAGCTTTAAAGTACCCGGCTCCATACAGTACTTCGGCCCGCCTGAAGTCTGCGACGAGCCGACTATTACGATGAAATTGGAAAAGGAATAGTCGGCTATTCATCTCGCAAAGACGCAAAGAGCGCAAAGGGAAGAGAAGGATGGAAGTATGAAGAAAAATATTCTTTATTTGGCGATCTCTTGCCTCTGTTTGCCGGCAATTTTCGCGCAGGGTATTCAGGATAACACCGAAACAACCGGAACTCAAGTCTTGCCTGTAACCAAAATTTCTATTTATTCCTCGGGACTTGCTTATTACGAGCATACCGGTACCTTGAATGGCGCGGCTGTAATTAGACTGCCTTTTAAAGAGAACGCGGTAAATGACGCGCTCATGTCCCTTGTGTTAAACGACTCCGCTTCGGCAAACCCCTCTGTTTCATACCAATCCCCCAATACCTTGTTCCAAACTCTGCGATCCCTGAAAATCGACCTTGTTGACAATATGGATATTGCGAATATGTTAAGCCAAATGCGCGGGGCGGTAGTTGAAATTACCGTCCCCTCCCCTGTCAGCGGGAGGATAATGGGCGTCGATTACCGTCAGCAGCGAACTCCTTCCGGCAATGAAACCTTCGAATCTTTTCTTTCCTTGTACACCGAACAGGGGATCAGAAGGTTTAGTTTTGCCGAAATTATCACCATTAAATTCAAGGACCCGGCTATAGAGGCGGATTTAAACCGGGCGCTTGATTTGATTGCCGGTTCCAGAAATAACAACTCGCGGGATTTGACAATACAGTTGCCAGGAACAGGCAGCCGCAAGGTTTCCTTAAGTTACGTTATTCCCTCCCCTGTGTGGAAAGTTTCATACAGGCTTGATCTCGGCAGCGGGAACGCGAAGCCGCGCTTGCAGGGTTGGGCTATTGTTGACAATGACGGCGATCTGGACTGGAACAAGGTCGAACTTTCATTGGTAGCGGGACGGCCCGGTTCCTTTATACAAAACCTGTATCCGCCTTATTACGTTTACCGCCCCACGCTTCCCCTTGCCATTGCCGGGGCCGCCGAGGCCGCAATCCACGACCAGGGCTATGTCGCCGGGGCTCCCCCTGTTCCGCGCCCTGAAAGCGAAAGCGTTGTTTCGGCAGCGCGGGGGAAGCAGCTAGCGCCGCAAGCGCCGGCAGAGTCCAGAGCATATGGTTATTTGGATGTGGATAGAGACTCCAATGATGACGTTATTGTGACAACCATAAGCGGCGCGGCGGCTTCAGCCGCAGGCGAGCAGTTCGAATTTACCGTTAAAAACCCGGTAAGCATTGCGCGGCAGATGAGCGCCATGCTGCCCCTTACCGACGCTTCTGTCGATGCGCGCAAACTGCTTGTTTTTTCCGGCTCCGGTCCCACGAACAGAAATTTAAACCCGCGGCTTGGCGCGGAACTGACCAATACCAGCGGGATAAAGCTACCCGCCGGGCCCATAACAGTATATGACGGCGGGACTTACGCCGGTGACGCCCTTATTGAATTCTGGAATGAGGGCGAAAAACGGCTTGTATCCTACGGCGAGGATCTTTCGGTTATCGGCGCTGTAACGAACAGCAGTTCCACTACATTTTCATCGGTATCAATATCAGGCGGCGTAATGAACATTACCCGCAGTCAGGAATTCTTAAGAACCTACACCTTCAAAAACAACGCGGCGCAGGAAAAAATTCTCATCATTGAACATCCAAAAAACCAGGGAACAACCCTGGCCTCACCCAAAGCTGATGAAGAGACACCGACCCTATACCGCTTTACCGTAACACTGTCCGCCAGAGGCGAACTTATCGTCCCTGTCAGGGAAACCCGCCCAATCATGGAACGCGTAACTCTGCTGCAACTCAGGCCTGAGGCTTTTCTGTCATACGCAAGCAATCAGGAAATTCCCGCGAACGTGAGGGATAGTCTGCAGCAGGCGGTGAACCTTCGCTCTTCGCTTAACGCCGCGCAGGCCGCTGTCACGGAAGCTGAAAGGCAGAGAACCGGTTTTGTTTCGGAGCAGGACAGAATAAGAAAAAACCTTGAAGCCGCCGGCGGCCAAACCCAGCAGGGCCAGGAATACCTGAAAAGGCTTATATCGCTTGACGACAGCATTGACAAGATTGATCAGGAACTGCAAAGGTTGAGGGAAAACGCGAGAACAGCGCAGAAAGCCTATGAAGATTACCTTGGCAATCTGAAGATAAGTACCAGGGACTAG
>Ga0268262_10006123_pt1 | contig 11660 bp, 9 predicted proteins | sample TergutNc150P3_FD_190354 | JGI IMG/M metagenome (GOLD analysis project Ga0268262, IMG submission 190354) | Nasutitermes corniger P3 segment gut microbial community from laboratory colony in Florida, USA - Nc150 P3 (SPAdes) (version 2) | ecosystem: Host-associated > Arthropoda: Insects > Digestive... | reverse complement strand
TCACTGGACTGCGAAGGATTCGCCGGAGCCCTTACGTTTTCGATCCTTGTGATTTCCTGCTTGAAGTAATTCGGCCAGTAGTCGCTCTTATAGTAGTAATTGCGGTTGGCGTCCATTGTAATCGAATTCGCCGTTGTATTGACTTCGGAAATGATAAACGGCCCATTGCTTATTAACGCATGACCGTACTTGTCAATAAAGGCTATCGACGCGTTGTAGCGCTTAACAGCATCTGCCGCGGAAATAAAATCCTTGATACTGGCCGGAACATGGTTTTTGGACACAAACTCTTTCAGCTTGGCCTTGATGTCCGCAACGCAGGCCGGGGCTATAACATCGACTTCGGTTGTTACGTCGGATTCGCTGAAGCTGTAGACGGTACCGCTTGCGGAACCTTCGCCTACCATGTAAAGCAAAGCTTCGTAAATTTCCCAGGGAACCACGCTTTCACGTCCGGGATTTCCGGCCTTATAGCCAACTGCAGCTACCGAGGCAAGAGTCACGGAATCATCGGGAGCAAAGAAGTAATCTATATAATTCGTTACCGTTCCATCGCTGTTGAACACAGAGCCTTTATCCTGTTTAAGGCTTTCCTCATAGAATGAGGCATAGGCAGAATCGTAGAATTTATCGTCATCGCTTAGCTTGGTCGCCAATTTTGTCGCGAATGCCCCAGCGTAGCGCGTGTCAATTAGACTGGTCTCTTCCCCATGATGCCATTTGAACGGAAGGAGTGAGCCCATTCCTGTCGCGGCGGAAGTAACGCCGTTACCCACGGCTTTCCATGTATTGGTTTCAGGCGACCATTTTACCGCGTTCGCGGGAACCGGTATTGTGCCGCTCATTTCGCCGTCTTCATTGATCATAGGCGCGGTTTTATAACCTGTCTTGTCGTACTTTGTGGCTAACGGAGTTTCGGCGGCGCTGTTAGGAGCTGAAAACGTCGAAGGATCGCAGCAAGCGGCCATGATGCCGGAAGAGTACACGTCGTTAAAACCTTCAGTGCCGACGGGATCCCAGGCGTTCATGAAGAGAGAACCGCGCGCGGAGTACTGTACGACTCTCAGCACTTTCTGCCCTTTGAACTGGCCGTCAGCGTCGGCTTTTACATCCGCGGTACGCACGGACCAGTGATTCGGCCCATCGCCCAATCCGTAGGCAAACCGGTTGTTGAAACGAGCTTTATTCGCGATGAAATTATCATACTGGGTTACGAGGAATATTCTGGCCGCATCGTAAAGACCGAGTTCCGCGGCTTCGAGATTTCCTTTCCAGTAATCATCTTCGGTCAGGTACTGGCCGAAATAGCCTTTCTTGGTAAGATCGTCGATGCGGTCGTTAGTATAGTTCCAGTACTCTTCTTCCGCGCCGCCTGCCATATAACCGAACCATGGAGCATACATCTGGGCGTTGGAAACATCCCACCAAGCGCGGGTAGCGCCGGCTCCCCAGCCCTCTGTATACAGATGCCAATCGTAAGCCGCCGGATCTGAATAATACGCCAGACCTGCCGCCTTTGAGCGGTCGTATTCAAGGCGTTCTACCTTTATACCGGCTTTTTCAATCTGGTCGGCGACATAACGCCCGGCAGGCAGCCTTCCATTGGGATCGTCAACACGGATTAAAAATTTGATGGTCACGTCTTTCCCGTTGTACTGCCAGAACGATCCTCTCTTGACCAGCTTTCCCCTGTTTTCGGGCAGGTTGGAAGCGGCAGTCATTGCGGCGTCTATATCGGCAATGGCCTTACGCTCGTTACCTGTGGCCGTGAAGCCGAATTTTGACGCAAGCAGGTTATAGCGGTAAGTACCGGGCTGTCCAGGCGTAAACGCGGTGAAAGTAGCCTCGCCGGCCCCGAACAGGATCTCGTCAACGAGCTTTTTCCTGTCAATCAGGAAATTGAGCGCAAAGCGCACCTCGCGAATGGCAAACGGATTGAATTCCGTAGTTCCGTTCGCAGTCCAGGTATACGGCGCCTTGTTCGGTATAGGGTTGACCATAAGCGACCATGATCCGGACGGAACCGAATAAAAGTCAAGCTTTGCTTTATCCGCATCGCTAAGGGTCTGCAGAATGGACGGCGCAACCGCCTGCCAGTAGACATCGGCCGTACCGGCTATTACATCCCTGACCGCAAGAGATTCGTCCATTCGGACACTAAAGATAACCTTGTCAACAATTGGCCCGTTTTGAGACCCGCTCCGGCCTCCTGCCCCGCCGCTTGAAGACCCGCCGCAGGCTGCAATAGCGCATACCAACAGCGCCGACAGAACTGCAAGAGACATCCGAAAAATTTTCTTCCTCATGTTAAAGTCCTCCTGACTTTTATGACTAACCGCAGCCCAATATATTGGACTTGTTCTATTTTACGCGCAACCGGCCTAGAATGTCCACAGTCATTGCGTCCAGGTCATATTTGGGCGCAAAACCCCATTCATCCCTGGCGGCTGAGCAGTCGAGAAAGTCAGGCCAGGAATCCGCTATTTCCTGGCGTACAGGGTCCACGTCGTACAAGAGCTCAAAATTCGGGATTTGCTTTCTGATGGAAGCAGCGATGGCCTCAGGATCAACGCTCATGGCGGAAATGTTAAAAGCGCAGCGATGCTTCAGTTTCGATGGATCCGCTTCCATTAGCTTTACGATGGATTCAAGCGCGTCGGGCATGTACATCATGTCCATGAAACTGCCTTTCGCTATGTAACTCGTATACTTCCCTTTCGCCACTGCATCATAATAGATATGTACAGCGTAATCTGTTGTACCACCTCCGGGCAGAGCTTCATAGGAAATAAGGCCGGGAAACCGCAGGCCCCTGGTGTCCATTCCGAATTTTTTGTGGTAATAATCGCAGAGCAGTTCGCCCGCTACTTTAGTAATGCCATAGATTGTGTTGGGGCGCTGAATTGTGTCTTGCGGGGTATTTTTTGAAGGCGTTCCGGGGCCAAACGCGGCAATGGAGCTTGGAAACAAAAGCGCGCAGCCCCGCGGACGGGCCGCTTCCAGAACCGTGTAAAGGCCGTTCATATTTGTTTCCCAGGCAAGCTGCGGCTCGCCTTCGCCGCGAGCTGAAAGCACGCCCGCCAGATGCATAATGGCATCGACCTTTTTACTGTCAAGAACAGCCGCGACGGCGTTGCCGTCCATCACATCAAGAAGCTCGAAAGGCCCTCCTTCGCTCACAGGCCCCGGAATTTTCTTTCTGGCAGTCGCGACAACGTTTTCGCAGCCGTAAATCTCTCTAAGGTACTGAACCAGCTCCACCCCTATCTGGCCGTTGGACCCTGTTACCAGTATTTTTTTCATCTAATGATCTCCATCTCTTTGCCGACTTTTACAAAAGCGGCAACGCCCCTTTCAAGATCCGCTTTTGTATGCGCCGCGCTGACCATTGCCCTTATCCGCGCCGTCCCCTTCGGCACTGTAGGAAAAACAATGGCGGTGGCAAAAACGCCGTTTTCAAAAAGGGCGGCGCTAAAAGCTTTTGCCGCCTGGGCTTCGTAGACTATCACCGGCGTTATCGGCGTCTGGCTTTTGCCCACATAAAAACCTGCGGCTTTTAGAGCGGTTTTTAGATAATCGCCGTTCTCCCACAGCTTTTTCACCTCTTCGTCTCCCGCCTCCATTATCTCCACAGCGGCCAGGTTAGCCGCCACGTCCGGGACTGTAAGGGCGCTGGAAAAAAGGTTAGTCCTGGCCTTCTGGCGCAAAAAATCAACAAGAACCGCGCTTCCGGCGACCATCCCTCCTATAACCCCGAAGGCCTTGGACATGGTGCCAATCTCGACATCAACTTTTCCGTGAAGGCCAAAATGATCGACGATGCCCCTGCCACCTTTACCCAGGACTCCTTCCCCGTGGGCGTCGTCCACTGCCGTGATAGCCCCAAACTCCTTCGCGATTTCAACGATCTCAGGCAGGCGGGCAATGTCGCCGTCCATCGAAAACACGCCGTCGGTAATGAGCAGTTTTTTCCCGCCGTTGCCTGAGTTTTCGGCCAGTTTCGCACGCAAATCCTTCATGTCCGAGTGCTCGTAACGAATAACTCTGGCCTTTGAAAGGCGGCAGGCGTCTATAATAGAAGCGTGGTTCAGGGCATCGCTGAAAATTAAATCCCCTTCGCCGGTTAAGGTGGGTATTACTGCAAGGTTCGCGCAAAAGCCTGACTGAAAGACGATAGCCGCCTCAACGCCCTTGAAAGCCGCAAGCTTTCTCTCAAGTTCAAGGTGAATATCCATGGTACCGGCTATGGTACGAACCGCTCCCGGCCCTACCCCGTACTTGTCGATCATGGCTTTTACTTTCTCGCGCAAGCGCGGGTCATTCGCGAAGCCAAGGTAATTGTTTGAACACAAATTAAGGTACTCTTTGCCGTTAATTTTAACTGTCGCGCACTGGGGGCCTTCCAGGGTGCGGATATTTCCGTAAAGGCCCTCCCTTTTCATCCTGTCCAACTCTTCGCTCATAAACGTCGTCAGGGAATCTGCCATAATTGTGCCTCCTTAGCAATTTTTATTTTTTTCCTTATTAAAATATAAAAAAGATTGAAGCTTTTGCAAAACAGCAATTTCCGGGAAACTGTGGATTCTATGAAATTGAAGAAAGAAATACAAATTTAGGGAATGGGGAATAGGGACTGGGGACTAGGGTTTTTATTCGTGAGCGTTGCATGAAAATATCAAGCATAGCTATCTTACATATTTATTCCCCATTCCCCACTCCCTATTCCCTATTGACATTTAGCTAATTAAGTATATACTGTATATAGTGTTATTATAAGGAGGGTCTTCTATTGAAAATAATCGTGTCGAACCGCTCCGGCGTTCCGATTTACGAGCAAATAAAGGAGCAGATAAAAGAAGCGATTTTCTCAGGCGAGTTGAAGGAGGACGAGCTGTTGCCATCAATCCGGCAACTTGCGCGTGATTTGAAAATCAGCGTAATCACGACCACCCGCGCTTACAGCGACTTGGAGCAAGAGGGTTTTGTCGTGCAAATGCAGGGCAAGGGCTGTTACGTTCTGCCGCGCAACACCGAACTGGCGCGGGAAAACGCCTTGCACAAGATGGAGGACGCCCTGGCATCCGCGATTTCCGCCGCCAAAGCGGAGGGCATATCGAAAGAAGAAATTATCGAAAGACTGCGCCTGCTGTGGGAGGTAGATTATGAATAATATTCTGGAAGTGCGCGAACTACGTAAAAGATATGGTTCGTTCGCGTTGGATGAGGTGACCTTTGAGGTGCCGTGCGGATACATAATGGGATTCGTCGGGCCCAACGGCGCGGGCAAAACCACAACCATCAAACTGATTCTGGGCTTGATTAGACCAGACGGCGGGAGTGTTAACGTCCCGGACAAAGAGCAAATCGGCGTTGTAATGGACACGCCGCTTTATGTTGACGATTGGACGCTGAACGGGGTTGAATCGGCAATATCACCGTTCTATCAGAATTGGAACTCTGATAAATTCTCCGAATACCTGAAAAAATTCGGGCTTGGCGCAAAAAAGAAAGTCAAAGAGCTTTCGCGCGGCATGAAAGTAAAACTTCAAATCGCCGCCGCGCTTTCCCACGACGCGAAGCTGCTGATCCTCGACGAACCGACCAGCGGGCTTGACCCCGTGGCGCGTGACGAAATCTGCGACCTGCTCCGCGAGTTCGTGACGGACGACGGCAGGAGCGTCCTGTTTTCGACGCACATCACAACCGACCTTGAAAAAACCGCCGACTACACCACGTTCATTCTGGACGGCCGCATCGTTTTTTCCGGAGCAAAAGACACGCTGCTTGAAAAATACGCCCGTGTTACCGGCGGCCTACAGGAAATCAGCGAGGAGCAAAAAAAGCTCATTATCGGGTACCGGGAACACGGCACGGGTTTTGAGGGTTTGATTGAAACCGCCAACATCGCCAAACTGCCACGCAGCGTTTTGTCGGAGCAAGCCACGCTCGATGAAATCATCATCTTTATGAATAAGGAGGCCAGGATCAATGAGTAAGCTAAAAGCGTTCGTGCTGTTGGACTTTAAGACAATAAAGCCTTACCTAACAGGCAAGAATATGCTGATTTACGGGGCAGTCGCGGTGTTCCTATCCGCCGTAAGCACGGTTGAAATAAGCTTAGGCATAGGGCTTTTGCTCGCTACGCTATTCATCAGCTATCAGTTTGCTATTGGTGAAAAAAATAATTTGGATGCACTGTATATCACGCTTTCCGTCAATCGGAAAACGGTGGTCTTGGGGCGATATTTGTTTGCGTTTTTACTGAACATTTGCGCTGTCGCGTTTTCATTTGTGTTCGCCATATTCGGCGTTTTCGGAGCGAGGTTGGCGGGCAGCCTTCAAAACGGGGACGGTAGTTCTCTTGCCTTTATCCTGGCAATGCCGACCCTGCTTCTTCTGGTTCAATCCGTTCAACTTCCGATATATTTCAAATTTGGGTACAATAAGGCGATATTTATTAGCGTTGTGCCTTTCGTTGTGTTTATGGCAGGTTACGGCGCGTTTGTCAGTATGGCTAAAAAGAGCGGAATTATAGCCAGATTGTCCGCGTCTTTAGCAGGCATTTTGAGCAATGGCGCGTTAACGACTGCGCTTGTCGTCTTCGTGCTTGCGCTTGCCGTATACGTTTCATTTGGCTTGTCTGTCGCGTTTTACAGCAAGCGTGAGTTTTAATTGAAGTTTCTTAATATTCCCGGTATTATAAGCCATGAAGTATTCGCAATCATTTATTCCGACGCTGCGGGAAGTTCCCACAGACGCAATAATTGTTAGCCATCGCCTTATGTTCCGCGCGGGCATGATCCGGCGGCTTGGCAACGGCCTTTTTACTTACCTGCCTTTGGGGCTGCGTTCTTTCAGAAAAGTGGAGCAAATTATCCGCGAAGAAATGAACGCTATCGGCTCCCTGGAAATAAAGCCCACTGTGGTTATACCCGGGGAGTTTTGGAAAGAATCCGGGCGCTGGGACAGCATGGGCGAGGCCCTGCTCAGGGTGAAGAACCGCCTGGGCGCTGATTTTGTCGTATCCCCCACCGCAGAAGAAGCTTTTACCGCCCTTGTGCGGGATGAGCTTTCCAGCTACCGCCAGCTCCCCATTTCGCTTTACCAGGTAAACACCAAGTACCGCGACGAGATCCGCCCACGCTACGGGGTAATGCGCGGCAGGGAATTCGTGATGAAAGACGCTTATTCCTACGACGCAGACGAGGAGAGTCTGGAAAAGAGCTATCAGGACATGGGCCGCGCCTACCGCCGGATTTTCAAGCGCTGCGGCCTTTCGGTGATCTCCGTCAAAGCTGATTCAGGCGCCATGGGCGGAAGCGGCTCGGAAGAATTTATGGTAGAAAGCGAAATCGGGGACAATACCTTGCTTTTCTGTAAAAACTGCGACTACGCGGCAAACGTGGAGAAGGCCGATTGCAAGCCGGATTATACTGCCGTTTCTTCTGCGTCTGCTTCCACGCCACCAGTAGAAAAGATCGACACCCCGAACGTAAAAACAATAGAAGAACTCTGCTCATTTCTAAAAACCGGCGCGAAGACTTTTATTAAAACCCTCGTTTACCGTGCGGTTAAGGTGGAGCTTCAGGGTACCGAATGCGAGGAAGCTTTTTTCGCTGTGTGCATCCGCGGGGATCTGGAAATAAACGAAGCCAAGCTCTGCGCCCTTTTAAAAGCTGCCGAAGTGAGCCTTGCATCCGAAGCGGACGTGGTGCGCTTGACTGGTGCGCCCGTTGGCTTCGCGGGTCCCGTTGGCTTAAGCCAGTTGAAGGTAATTGCCGATCCCACCGTTACGGCCATTAACGACGGGGTAACGGGCGCTCTTGCCAAAGACCTTCACTACAAGCACGTTGCTTACGGGCGGGACTTCCAGGCCTGGATGACCGCCGATGTGCGAACAGTAAAAACCGGCGATCGCTGCTCCCTCTGCGGCGGAGATCTTTACGAAAAAAAAGGCAACGAGCTGGGGCATATTTTTAAGCTGGGCTACAAATATACAAAGTCAATGAACGTCAGTTATCTGGATGAAAAGGGAGCAAGGCAGATCCCCCTAAGCGGCAGTTACGGCATCGGCCTTGATCGTACCCTGGCAAGCATTATCGAGGAACACCACGACGATGCCGGCATCATCTGGCCTTTAACAGTGGCCCCCTACCATGTGATCATCGTGCCAATCAAATACGACGGGGCAATGAAGGCGGTGGCTGACAAGCTGGCTGAAAACCTGGAGCGGCAGGGCATCGAAGTCCTTCTCGACGACAGGGACGAAAGGCCCGGTGTCAAATTCAACGATGCCGACCTAATCGGCATTCCCTACAGGGTAGTAATCGGCGATAAAAACCTCGCAGGTGAAAGCCCGAAGGTGGAAGTCAAACGCCGCTCTGAAAGCAAAAGCCACCTGGTCGAGCTTGGAAAGGCTGCTGGGGAGCTGAAGGAAGGAATCATGGCGGAACTGGCGGAGATGAGTTAAAGGCCGTTATATTTTCTAGTTTTTTTCAGTCGCTAAAATTTTCACCAACTGTTTGAGATCTTCAACCGGGATATTCTGATTATCATTTACAGTAAGGCTCTTTATATCTCCCGTCTCATCATCAATGATGTAATACCTACCGTTAATGAAATATGTTTTCTTCCCCATTTATCAATCTCCTATACTGTTATGGTAACAATATAAACTCCCAAATGCAAGGATAATGATGTACGTTTATAAACTGAACAAAAAAACACCCCAGCCTCAAAGCATACAATTAATTCCTTGTAGACTCCTGGCTGGGATATTACAAAAATACCGGCAGTTCCCTAAATAATGTTCTTCAAAACAATAGTCTTGGTCAGCGTTACCTCGTCAAAGGTGGACAGAACCCCTTCCGTCCCTATCCCTGAGTACTTATAGCCGCCAAAGGGCATCTCAAAGCTGCGGAAGAAACTCGCGCCGTTGATGATAACCCCGCCACATTCAAGCTGTGCCGCCGTTTTCCAGGCGGTTTTCATGTCGGCGGTAAAAATACAGCCGCAGAGCCCGAACTTGGAGGCATTTGCGATTTCCACCGCCTCTTCCAGGGTGTCAAAACCGATGATTGGAACCACAGGGCCGAAGATCTCCATGTCTTTGGCAACGTCAGCGGTTTTGGGTACATCAACAATTACCGTGGGTTCATAGAAAGCGCCGTTCCGCTTACCGCCCAGAATAATTTTGCCGCCCTGGGAAACTGTGAGCCCCACCTGCCGCTCCACCTCGATGGCGGCTTTTTCGCTGATAAGGCAGCCGAGCTGGGTAGCATCGTCCGCAGGATCCCCAAGCTTGATTTTCTTGATCCGCTCCACTAGCTTTTTGGCATAGGCATCCTTTAAGCTGTTGTGAATCAGAAAGCGTTTGGAAGCGCAGCATACCTGGCCGGTGTTGTACATACGTCCCCAGATCGTCTCTTCCACCGCCAAATCAACATCCCCGTCCTTCCACACAATGAAAGCGTCGTTGCCGCCAAGTTCCAGGGCGACATGGGCAAGGTGGCTTGCCGCGTTTTTGTAGGTTTCAAGCCCCACCTCGGTAGAACCAGTAAAGGTGATCGCGTGAACGTCCGGGTTTTGGCAAAGCCAGTTTCCCACCTGGGAACCCCTGCCGGTCAGAACTTGAATCGCGCCGTTTGTTACCCCCGCTTTGACCAGCAGTTCGGTGAGCATGCACAGAGTCAGCGGGTTATCCGTCGAGGGCTTTACGATGGCGGCGTTGCCTGCAAGCAGAGCGGGAGCTACTTTCTGATCAAAAAGATCGCAGGGAAAGTTGAAGGGGATCACACAGGCAACAACGCCTACCGGTTCGCGCACGGTCAGCAGCACATGGTGCTCCTGGTTCTTTTCCTGCCCGTTGGGGATGACCTCGCCGTACAGGTGCTTTGCTTTTTCGATAAAGCCCTTGAAGGCTATGGGGATGTTGGCGATTTCGCCCCGCGCTTCGGTAATGGGCTTCCCGGTTTCGTCGGAGAGGGTCCTTGCCAGCTTCTCCTTGTTCTCTTCGACAAGGGCGACGAACTTCAGTAGTATGTCCCCTTTTTCATGAAGCGGAACCTTGGCCCAAATCTTCTGACCCTGTTTTGCCTTTTCTACCGCTGTCCTGACATCAGCCTCGGAAGCCGCGGGAACCGTGTCGATAACCTCGCCTGTCGCTGGATTGGTTACAGGGATAATTGCCCCGCCGGTTGCGTCTACCGCTTTTCCGTCAATGATCATTTTCATATTGCTTTTCCTTTTACCCCTTATTGGGCAAAGCCTGTGTAAGACAGCATGAGGCCGCCTGTGGTGTTGTTGCCGTCATCCTCATAGCCATATTCGCCAAAGGTGAATTCCATGATAAAGGGAACTCCGCCCGCTGCTTTCTTCACTCCCTGAACCACTTCGTCGATCCGATCCCCAATTCCTGCCCTGCGCCCGCCGCAGTGAACCAGATGGAACGCCGCAGGCGTTGCCTTCATTTTGGCTTTCAATTCATCCACGGTCTTTGAAGCCGACGAGATCAGCTCGTCCACCGATCCCTTCATTCGGATCACCGCAGTTTTCTCAGCCAGGTTTGCGCCAATGTTCATGGAGTAATCGTCGTTGCCGTTCATGGGGTGCCGGATTGCGGTGAGATCACCCAGCCTGTCTTTAATGCCAAGGGGGGAGGTGATGGTATAAACCAGCAGATTTGCGCCCTTGAGGGATTCAGGATCGACTCCTGCCCACTGCGCGTATTTCTTGAGCGCCGGAACCCCGTCAATTTCCACCAGCGTCCGGTTGTTCTTTACCTTGGTGATGATTCCCACATCGCCGGTCTCGTTGTAAGCGCCGGTATAAAGGTTGGTTGCCGGTTTATCTGTATAAAAAAAGGCGACGGTAACGCCATCCGCAAATACCTGGTTGCCGGCGAAAAGTTTCCATTCGCCCGCGATTGTATTATCCGCTGCGCTCCCCCCGAAATACGGAACCCTGCCGATCACCTCGCTTATGCCTTTAAGGTAGAATTCCTCTTCTCCCGGAGAGGCAGCCATGTAAAAATAGGCCGGGGCGCAATTCTTCCCCGCGTTTTTCATAGCTTCTTTGGCTACATCCCTGCCGGTCGCCCTGGCATCGCCGCTTTTGGGTTTGCCAGCCACGCCCACGGCAAGGTCGCTCCCGCCCAGCGCCATAATCCCGACAAAGCCCTTTTCCCCAGTAATAAACCCATCCGGGGTGATGACGCCGGTAAAGGAAGTGTTCCCCAAAACCGGAACCCCCGGCAATCCTTCGGCTATGCCCTTGAGCATTGCGCCCTGATCATAGGCTACGCTGGAGTAAGCAAACGCCACTTTAATGTCCGAAAGCCCGCTTTTCGCTTTTTCCGCAGCTTCTTTTCCTGCCGCTTTGGGATCTGTGGCAATGCTGGAACCTGTATTACCCTTCATAAAAACCTCCTCGAAAAATTACGGGAAGCGCAAAGCCCCCGATTGGAATCCTCTATGTAGTATAAGGGGTAATTATAAATTTTGCATATCTAAATTACGTTTTTTTATTAGTTTAATCACTGCTGTCCGGTTTAGCAAGGTAAAAAAATAAAAAACTTGTATTTCGATCTTTTTAGTGGTATAAAGAAATTGAGCTAAATCCATATACCAGAAGGAAATACAAGTTATGACAAAGCATACCAC
>Ga0268262_10006122_pt1 | contig 11661 bp, 11 predicted proteins | sample TergutNc150P3_FD_190354 | JGI IMG/M metagenome (GOLD analysis project Ga0268262, IMG submission 190354) | Nasutitermes corniger P3 segment gut microbial community from laboratory colony in Florida, USA - Nc150 P3 (SPAdes) (version 2) | ecosystem: Host-associated > Arthropoda: Insects >... | reverse complement strand
TTGTCAACGATGAGTTTTTTCATTTTCTCAAATAACTCGTCCATTTTTGCCTCTCTTGATTAAACTTTGGAATCCGGAACTATAACTTGCTTCCCCCGGTAAAATCCGCACTTGGGGCAGACGCGGTGCAACAGAACCTTGTTGCCGCAACTGCTGCATTCAACCATATTAGGGGCAGTAAGTTTCATATTAATGGACTGCCGACGGCGAGTCCGCGCTTTTGACGTTTTAAATCTGGGTACAGCCATGTCAAAACCTCTCTAGCATAAAAATACCGGAGATTTGTCATTATGTCAAGGCATAATTGACAATATTTCTCTTTTTGTCAAGATTAATCTTTGCCCTCTCGGTATTTTTCTTTAAGGGCATCGGCCACCAGGGGAGGGACCATGCCCCTGACATTCCCCTGAAAAGAGGCAAGTTCCTTAATTGACGAAGATCGAAGGACAAAATATTTGGGGTCGGTGGTCATAAAAAGTGTCTCTATACCGGAATTCAGGGCCTTGTTCATCAGGGAAAGCTCAAATTCGTAGGAAAAATCCTCCGTTCCGCGGACGCCCCGAATCAGAAGTTTAATACCCTGTTTTTGCAAAAAATCAACAATTAAGGTATCGCAGATAGTCACCGACACCTTGCCGCAGTTTCCGGTAAGCCGGCGGATCATTTCAGCCCGTTCAGCGGCGGAAAAAAGGTACTTTTTCTGGCGGTTTTCCGCCACCACCACCAATAATTCGTCAAAAATGCCCGCCGCCCGCTGAATTATGTCAATATGTCCCAGGGTTGGCGGATCAAATGAGCCGGGAAACGCCGCTTGTAACATAGCTAACCATAAAGTGCTTTTTTATCTTTGGTCAAGGGGCGGGGTAACCACTATAAGATTACACGCTGCCGGGTGAAGGCGGAGTTTTGCCTTTGGCAGGACTCCGTGCTATCCGGCTACGTCGGATAGTACGGTGCGTATATTTTTTTCCAGTTCCGCAAGCTGTACCGTAAAGTCAGGTAAATGTTCGCGGATAAAAGCCATATCTGCGGCTTTACCTGCGGCTTCAAGTCCTGCGGCATTAGACGATACTTCCTGCGCGCCAATAGAAGCGGACACGCTTTTCAGAGAGTGAACCTGGATTATAAATGACGGCAGAGTATCCGTCTCCGGCATTATTTGTAACTGCGGCAGCCGTTCATCGACATCTTTGCAGAACATGGATAATACTTTCTTATAAGTATCCAACTTTCCCCTGAGCATGGCAACTCCTTTCGCCGTATCAACATGGGGGATAATGGGGATCGGGGACTGGGGACTGGGGACCAGGGAATTGCGATTTGAACTATCAGCGTACAACTTGGAAGCGCTATTATAGTCCAAACAACGATCCCCATTCCCTGATCCCTGATCCCTGGTTCCTTCCCTCTTCTCCACCGGTATCCAGCGGTTAAGAATTTCATCCAGTTTGGAAACGTCTACGGGCTTTGAAAGAAAATCATTAAAACCGTTTTCGATAAACATTTCCCGCATTCCCACAACCGCATTTGCCGTCAAGGCGATTATCGGTATTTGCCGGCGGCTGGGCTCTCTTTTTTGTTGTTCTTTTTCCCATGCACGGATAATCGCCGTTACTTCGATACCATCCATTTCCGGCATCATGTGATCCATGAAAATCAGGTCATACTTATTCCGTTTCACCAGTTCTATCGCTTCCTCGCCGCTGAGGCAGGTGTCAATCTTTATGTTATAGGGAGACAGGAGTCCCTCGGCCACTTTAAGATTGGTGGAAATGTCGTCTACTACCAACAACTGCGCATAGGGGAAGGTATGGCGTATCACGCCGGAATCTTCAAAATAATCCCGACGATCAGCCTTGCCGTTCAGAGTATTGGCAATAGAGATTGACTGTATCGGTATGGAAACAAAGCGCACATTGGGGATATATACTTCGGTACCCCATTCCACCATGAGGGCCAGATGCGGCTTTTTTCCCCCACAGAAAACCGAATTGCTCTGTTCTATAAGCGGTTTTATTCGTTCATAAAGGCCGTAACCTGAAAACACATAGAACCATTCTTCCTGGTACAGCGCCTCGGTAAAATCATCCTGATTTGTCACTACAACATGAGGGACGATCAGATTTTCCAGAGTCCAGCATATTGATCTGGCGTAGATAGCCCGTCCTTCATAAACCAGTACCTTCTTTCTTTCCGGTTCCTCCACCACGGCGAAAGGCTCTTTTGATTCAATACCCTGTGGGACAATTACCGTGAATACGCTGCCCTTACCGTATTCGCTTTCCATGCTTAATTTCCCGTCCATGGCCACACAGAGCCGTCTGGTAATGGGAAGCCCCAGTCCGGTTCCTTCAATGCCCTGATTCTTCTTCATATCTACCCGGACAAACTCATCAAAGAGTTTCACCTGATGTTCCGGTTTTATTCCTTTTCCGGTATCAGCCACATCCATTCTGAGCAAGATATGTTTATCGTCCTGTTTATCCATAGTAATGGTCAAACCAATATGTCCTTTTTCCGTATACTTTACCGCATTGGACAGCAGGTTAAGGAGAATCTGACGCAGACGCACTTCATCTCCGATAAGGCTGTTGGGAATATTCCCGTCGATATTGGTAAAAAACCGTATTGGTTTTTCCTTAATCCGCGTACGGATAATGTTGACCGTGTCGTTGATTAGGGATGAAAGCATATATTTGATGGGAACAATTTCCAGTTTTCCCGCTTCGATTTTTGAAAGATCCAGAATATCGTTAATTATCGAAACGAGGTTATTCCCCGCCTGTTTGATATCCCGCGCATAGCTTCGCGCTTCATTTGAGAGTTCTCCCCTCAGCAGCAGTTCCGCCATGCCGGTAATGGCGTTCATAGGGGTGCGGATTTCGTGGCTCATTTTCGCGAGAAAATCGCTTTTTGCCTTGGAAGCGGATTCAGCCTTTCGGTGTGCCTCAAGAAGCTGCAGGTTTTGCTTCGCCATTGCATTTTCCGAACGGGCAATAAAAATATTAATAATGATGAACAGGAACAGGATAAGGAACAACATACTGAAAAATACGGTATTCATGGCATGGTTCAGAGACAACAAGCCCGGAGTCGGATAACATACGGTCAGATACCATCCCATCGACTGGATGAAGTCTACCAGATATATTTTTTTATCATAGATGAAACTCCGGCTTTCACCTTCGGAAAGCTCATGCGCGACCCTGATCAATTCTTTTCCGGTTTCGCCAAGGTGTTCGTCAAGACGGACTTTATTTTTAACCAGTTCATAATCCACCGCCGAAGTGATTTCATCGTATTTATTGAACATATATGTTATGATATTCTTATCGAATTCCCGATAACCGGAAGCTATAAAATTTGAAAAATCAGTGAGGTTTATGCCGGTGCCAATCAGCCCTATAGGTTTTTTGCCTGTCTCCGCTTCAGTAAATACCGGAACATTGACCCAAAGATAGATTCGCTCCAAATCAGGATTATAATTAATATTAAAAATATATTTTTCTGTTTCGTATAATGTTAAATTGTACCAATAATTCTTGGGATCATCAGGATTGACAACGTACGGATTATTTCCTGTTAAATAAAATATTTTATCCACGTCATTAACCCAGTAAACTACTTTATTATTGAAATGTTCCTTATAAATGACAAATTCACCATCCGCCTGGGATTTAAGGACCGGATCAGAAGGATTCATAAAATACTGCCGAATTACCGGAGTATCCGCCATTTTTAACATAAGGGCAAGCTCGCTGTCTACCACGGTTGACAAACGCAGTCGTATTGTTTCAGACGCTATGGAAAGCTGCTGTTCAATAAAGGAACGGTTGATTTGACGCGCGGAAATTGAATATGCCGTACTAGCCGACAAGGCAATAATAAGGAAAAGGATACAGGAAAAGACAAGAAACTTATTGTTGGCGAATTTTTTTAATGACTTGATGTTGTTTGTTGTCATATTCACATACCTCATCCTGATGATTACTCCGATTAAAATATATAAATTTTTTAGTAATCCTCCAAATCAAAAATATAATATAAAATGGAATTCATGGAAGATAATTATGAATATTTTAACTTAAGAAACTTTCAAATCAGTTTATCCGACCTTAAAAGCAACCGGTTTTTGCAATTGGACTTGAGCCGGCAGGCTCCGGTAAAATATGTTGTTTAACGGATTTATCATCTTTCATTCGTAAAGACTGAGTCATTTTGACCCAGTGGACCAATTCCGTTCTTGTTCATGATAAATAGAAAACAGTACAATCAATCAGGGAAACAAAAGGTAATATGAATAAAGAACAAGAAGAAAACATCGATCCAAAATTACTCAGAATGGCGGTAATTATGGTCTTTGGAATAGTCGCTCCCGCGTTAAACGCGACAATAGTAAATATCGCCATAGGGACTATCATCGCTGAATTTAACAGTACGATTTCGGTAGTTCAATGGATTACGACCGGCTATATTTTGGTTATGGGGATTGCCGTCCCGATTTCGGCATGGCTTGTTAATCGTTTTAGCGGGAAAACGATATATCTGACATCTCTTGTTATATTTTTTATCGGTTCTGTTTTTGCCGCGTTTTCGTGGAACATTGAAATTTTAATTTTTTCCAGAATATTGCAGGGTATTGGCGCCGGAATTTTAATACCGACATTATCAACGGTACTGGTTCGTCATACCGGAAACGCAAAACTGGGACGTTTAATGGCTATTGTCAGCGTACCGGCGCTGATAATTCCCATTTTGGGACCGGTTTTAGGAGGGTTAATTGTAAATAAACTCCCCTGGCAGTGGATTTTTTATATTAACATTCCCCTTTGTATTGCCGCTGTAATTTTGGCGGTAAAATATCTGGAGAAAGACGAACCGGTAAATAAAAACCAGCCGTTAGATATCATAGGCACTTTATTGTTATCTTCAACTTTTTGTCTGCTTGTTATCGGAATTTCAAAATTACGAACAGGACATGGAATAGGAAATTTCAGCGCGACAATCCCGTTGCTTGCCGGGCTTGCGCTGCTTTTAGCGTATATAGTATATGCGTTAAACGCGAAAATTGAACCGGTGCTTAACGTTCATCTTTTTAGACTCAGTAATTTTTCATCATCGTCAATATTATTGCTTGTTTCAGGCGGCATTATTACGGGAACATTATTTATTTTACCTTTATTTTATCAGCAAGTACACAATTCAAACGCTATAATGGCGGGTTTACTACTCGCGCCGCAAGGAATAGGAATGTTATGCACTCGGGGATTAAGCGGAAAACTAACCGATAAAATGGGTTCAAGGATTGTTGTAATAGTCGCGATAATAATAACGATAATCGGAACAATCCCGTTTGTTTTTGCAAATTCAGCTACCAGTAAAATTTTCCTGGCAATAGCGCTATTTGTTCGCGGCTGCGGACTGGGGGGAGTGGCAATTCCTGTTATGGTTTCAATATACGACGGCTTAACAAAAGAACAGGTAGCGCACGGAACAACAGCCACGCGCATATTTCAGCAGATAGGCGGTTCGGTAGGGACTGCCGTTTTAGCCATTATTTTACAAAACCACATGCCGGTTAACGCGGACGCAGAAATAACGGGAAAAGCGTTTAATATTGTTTTTTTGTGGTCGATAGGTTTCGCGATAATATCAATTATACCGGCGGTGTTTTTACCAATGAAGAAAGAATGAATATATGGGTGGGGACGCAATTATTTAGTCCCTGCCGCGCGCTCGGGGCTGTCCAGAAAGTAAGAATTAACCACGGAGGACACGGAGTTTTGGTATGAAAACCATCTTTTCCTCCGTGTACTCCGTGGTAAAAAATTCTTCCTGGACAGCCCCTGGCATTTTCTGTACACTGTGGTTTTTATTGTGCGCGGTAACAAGTAATCGCACCCGCAGGGTGTAGATGAGTAAATGCTACATATTACGGCGCAGGACAAATCTTACATGACGAGTAAAATGAGGTGAGCTTTAGCTCGCCGTCCGCGCCGCAGGAACGAGTCGCATTATTCAATGTAACGCCGCTTAACGCGGCGCTGTCATTTACTTATCCAAAATCTCATACAGCCGTTCAAGGTCTTCCATCGAATAATATTCAATGTGGATACGGCCTTTGTCCAAGCCGCCGTCAATGCTTACTTTTGTTCCCAGTTTACTGATGAATTTTTCTTCCATTTCGACAAGTTCCGGTGGACGCTGGGGGGGTACCTTGACTGCTGTGGTTTCCCCTTCAGCTGCGGGGGTAGCATTGAGGTCGGCGGCACGTTTTTCGGCTTCGCGCACGGAAAGCCCCTTGCCGGTGATTTCCTTGAACAGTCTGTCCCGCAGTTGTTTGTCCGTTACCGAAAGCAAAGCCCGCGCGTGACCGGGACTGACGCTGCCGTCTTCAAGGCTTTTCTGTATATCGGCGGAAAGTTTAAGCAGCCGCAGGGAATTAGTGACCGCGGAACGGCTTTTACCGACTCGCGCGGCAAGCTCCTCCTGCGACAAATGGGAAAAGTCCATCAGATTTTTGTAGGCGGCGGCTTCTTCAATGGGGTTAAGGTCGCTACGCTGAATATTTTCGATGAGTGAGATTTCCAGCCGCTTATCGTCGGTGTAGTCGCGGACTATTGCCGGAACTTCGCTCAGACCGGCCAGCTTCGCGGCTCTGGTTCGCCGTTCTCCGGCAATGATGATATACGAGCCGTCTCCGGTGTTTGCCGCAATGACCGGCTGGATAATACCATGCTCGGCAATAGAGTCCGCCAGTTCCCGCAGTTCGGTTTCATCAAAATTTTTCCGGGGCTGACCGGGATTGGCAGTCAGCCGGTCAATAGCAATTTGCACGACTGAATTATGCAGTTTGTTTAACAAGCCCTGCCGCTTTTCGCCTGTTTTTATCTCCGCATTTTCGTCCCACAAACCGGAGTCAGTACCGTCATCATCTTTGGGAAGCAGTGCGTCGAGCCCCTTTCCCAATCCTGCTTTATGCGCCATTATCATCTCCTCCGGAATGTGCGTTTTGTGAAACGACGTTTTGTGAAGCAGCGCGTTGAATGATTTCCGTTGCAAGGCTGTGGTAGGCTTTTGCCCCCGAACAATGGGGATCGTACAGCACAATGGGCTGGCCGTGGGAAGGCGCTTCGGAAAGGCGGACATTCCGCGGAATAATCGTAGAAAACACTTTATGCTTAAAATAGGCGCTGACCTGCTTTACCACATCCTGGGCAAGCCTGGTACGAGGATCGTACATGGTAAAAAAAATTCCCCCAATACCCAGAGTTTTGTTCAGACTGCGTTGTATCCGCTGGATGGTCTGCAAAAGCAGACTTAAGCCCTCCATTGCAAAGTATTCGCACTGCATGGGAATAAGCACATCATCGGCTGCCGCCATACCGTTCAAGGTCAGCACGCCCAGGCTGGGCGGGCAGTCTATCAGTATAAAATCATAACGGCTCTTTACCGGGGCAAGGGCTTTTTTCAAAAATAGATTTCGGTCTTTCTGCTCAATAAGCTCCACTGCCGCGCCGGAAAGGTCCAGGCTGGCGGGAATTACGTCAAGACGGGAAACAGCCGTTTTTTTAATTGCCTGATCAATCGTGGCAGTTCCCGACAGCAGTTCATAGATGCCCGGTTTGGGCGGTTTTGCCCCCACGCCTGATGAAAGGTTTGCCTGTGCGTCAAAATCCACCAGCAGCACATTTTTGCCTTCTTCGGCAAGGTACGCGCCTATATTGAGGGCCGAGGTAGTCTTGCCGACCCCTCCCTTCTGGTTCACAAAGACATAGGTTTTGCCCATAAAACCAGTATATAATTTGAAAAGAAAATGGGGAAGAGGAAAAGTTCGTAAAATATGATACTGTTGTTTAGTGCAATTTCTTACTCAAAACGAACGCGGATAGGTGTATAAAATGCTCAAACCGTATAATTTACTTGAAAATATGCTGATTGATATTGAAGGCGGTATCAAAAATAATATCAGTGCGTCCGTTCTTTCGAAAAAATACGGTTTTTCAGAAGGCCATTTGCGCAGGTTATTCAGCTTTGCCTTCAAACAATCCATCGCCGCTTATATACGTTCCCGCACATTAGCGGCAAGCCTTAACGATATACTGAAAACAGATACAAACATTATTGAAATTGCAGTCGAATACGGTTTTGAATATGAACAGTCATATATCAGAGCTTTTAAACGTGAATTTGGCATAACTCCCGGTGATTTGCGTAAAACGGGGCAGATTATTAAAATTAAGCCGCCGCTTCATCTTTTCGATGAAAACAAGTTGGGCGATAGTGTTTTCTTTGGACCCGACATTGTGATGGTTCCGCAGTTTCATGTTATCGGAAAATATCATCGGGTGTCACTCAGTGATTCAAGAAATGTCATTGCAGGACAATTCTGGAATAATGAACGTATGCTTATCAAGTCAATAATAAACCCTCATGTATTTATTGGTCTGACACGAAATTTTGACAGAAAAACCGGAATGGCGGAGTATTTACCGTCAGTACAGGTAAAAAACTTCAAGGATATACCGCAAGGATTCTACAAAGACACTTTTGATACTTCATTATGCGCACGATTCCGTTACATCGGGCAGCATCATTATTCTGATATTGATCGTAATACAGCGGGTTCAATGTATAATGCAATAAATGCGACAACATTTTTATATAATAATCTGATTAAATATGTATTATTAACGGATAAAGTCTGCTTTGAAAAGATAGACACAAAACTTTATGACGGAACATTCTGCCAAATGGAATGGTATACTCCGGTTTCAGAAAAACATTAAAAATGTTCAAATATGTTCATTTTACCATGAAGAACATAGAATTTTTCCCTGATAAATCCTGAAAATGATCAGTTTTGTTAATTTTTTTATTTTTTTTGTTAAATTCAGGGAGAGGAGGTAATAATATGCTTATTGATAATATCAAAATAATAAAACAAAAACGGAATAATACTTGTGTTTATGTAACGGCAAATATATACTAAAGAATCGGATATTTTTTTGAAAACTTTGTATGGTATTGGATTAATATTGAGTACTGTTATCGGAATATGGCATTTTGGAGTGCCTTATTTATACCAATGGTATTCATATATTCCGAACGAAAATAAATTTTTATTTGTAGGAATTGATTGGATAAATTTCTTCTTTTCGTTATTATTATCAGGATATAGTTTATTACTTTTATTATTTAGGAAAAAAATATTTAATGGAAATAAAGATTTGCTTGTAATGTATGGTTTTATGGTCTTTGTATGGTTTTGCAGAGTGGTCATTACGTTTATTGACCCTTGGCCATTAGAACCTGTAGCATGGCCCGCTTATGGGCAGCAAATAGCGTCTATTATTATTTTTTTACTGCAATTAATTCCATTTGTTTATTTAAGGAAAAAATCATGATTTATCGTGAGATCGGAAAAACCGGTAAAAAGGCAAGTGTAATCGGGCTTGGTTGTGAGCATTTGGATTTTAAGCCTTATGAGCAGGTTAAAAGTATAATAGACGCGGCACTTGAGCATGGTATCAACATTTTTGATATATTTATGCCGGGAAAAGAAGTTAGGGAGAACATATCAAAAGCGTTGGGATCACGCCGGAAAGAAGTCATGATTCAGGGACATATTTGTTCGACAAATGTCGGACAGCAATATGATATAAGCCGTGATTTGCCGACAGTTCGGAAATTTTTTGAAGAACATCTGCGTTTATGCAATGGGTATATAGATTTTGGAATGTTATTTTTTATAGATTCCGATGATGATTATAAAAATGTTTTTGAAACCGAAATTGCCGTTTATGCGCAAAAACTGAAGGAAAAAGGCGACATAGGGCATATCGGATTCAGTTCCCATAACCCGGTTACCGCAATAAAAGCAATTAACACAGGACTTCCTGAAATAATGCTGTTCAGCATAAATCCGGCTTTTGACATTATACCAACAGAAGAAAGTATTTTTACCCACCTTGAAAACGGTTTTAACGCGGAAAGTTTTACCGCAGTTGAACCGAAGCGCGCTCAGTTATACAGGCTTTGCGAACAAAAAAATGTTGGCATAACGGTAATGAAAACTCTTGGAGCCGGCAAATTAATTTCTCAGGAGCATACTCCGTTTTACAAGCCCCTTACCGTTTCGCAATGTATCCATTACGCTCTTTCAAGACCCGCTGTTTCAAGCGCGCTTGTCGGCTGTAAATCACCGGAAGAAATAAAAGAAGCGGTAAAATATCCTGACCTGACCGATGCGGAACGTGACTATACGGAAATTTTAAGTTCTGTTCGCGGCGGATTACACGGCAACTGCGTGTACTGTAATCACTGCCAGCCCTGTCCTTCTGAAATAGATATTGCGGCTGTTAATAAATATTTGGATATTACCAAACTGGACGCTGATAATATTCCGCCGTCAATCCGATCCCATTATCAAAATCTGGCACATAAAGGAGATGAATGTACAGAGTGCGGGAGCTGTGAAAACAAATGCCCCTTTGATGTCCATATAATTGACAACATGAAAAAAGCTGATGAACTTTTGGGGAAATAAATAAAGTACGGGCAGTACTGCACAACATGATCGTAAACGCATCCGTCAGTAAAGCATATAAAAAATTCTTGACAAGGCATGGATTTATTTATTACTATTCAATAGCAATTTAGTCAGAGGAAAAATACAATGCCCCAAACAAAAGAAGAATTTGAAGTTATGAGAGAAACAACCCGACAAAAGATAAAAGCGGCTGCGTTGTCATTGTTTGCAAAAAAAGGTTTGTTGGTAACGATTGATGAAATCGCAAAAACAGCCGCCTTGAGCAAAGATATGCTGTACAGCCATTATTCGTCCAAAGAGGCCCTGATTGATGAATTAATACAGCAAGCCGTCGTTATTTCCGGCACAAGTATAAAGGAAATTGCAGACAGGGACAGCAGCGCTGCCGTAAAAATTAAGCAGATAACCGCTATGATGTGTGAAATACTATCCAACAGCTACATTGGGATAGATTATTTTATGTTTATGATTCAAGTGAATATGAGTGATTTTCAGTTACCGGATACCGGACGGTATATGGCGGATATACAGTATCCGGTTGAAAGCCTTGCGCGGATAATTTCCGAAGGACAGGCGGAAGGTTCAGTTGTGAACGGCGACCCAGTACAACTTGCGATTGTTTATTGGGCAGCGATACAGGGGCTTTGCTGTTATGTTATATCAGGCATACCGTTGTCGCCGGTTCCTGAAACATTATCACGAATTATATTGAAGGAACCTTAAATAATGGCGTACGCCTGTACTTCGCCTATCAGGACTTTAGGCCTATTGGAGTCCCCCAAAAAATTCGTATTTTTTTTGAAATTTATACTTGACAGTCGTACTACTATGGTATATAATGTACTATGACAATGAAAATACAAGGGCAGGCAGGGCAAAACCGCCCCGGAGGAGGTATAAGTGGAAGCTACATTGTCGTCGGATTTGCTGCGGGGGCATACGGATACCGTTGTTTTGCGTATCCTGACGCACGGCGACGCATACGGTTTTGAGATTTACAACCGTATTCTGGAGCGAACCGGAGAACAGTACGAACTCAAGGAAACCACCCTGTACTCAAGTTACAAGCGGCTTGAAGCGGATGGCTGCATTGAATCGTACTGGGGCGA
>Ga0268262_10006121_pt1 | contig 11661 bp, 6 predicted proteins | sample TergutNc150P3_FD_190354 | JGI IMG/M metagenome (GOLD analysis project Ga0268262, IMG submission 190354) | Nasutitermes corniger P3 segment gut microbial community from laboratory colony in Florida, USA - Nc150 P3 (SPAdes) (version 2) | ecosystem: Host-associated > Arthropoda: Insects > Digestive... | reverse complement strand
GGCACGCTCGCGCCGAATTTCTTGCCGCCCAGCGCCCCCTTGCCGTCACTGCCAGAGGAGGCGCATGAGGCGTCGTATTTTGCCGCGCCGGCAAGAATCGAAAGTTTCTCCGTTAGTTCCATAATTAACTATACATTTGTATAGGGTAAAACGCAAGGCGGTAAATAAAAAAAACGCGGAAATGTATGCCGATATAACATACATTCCCGCGTTTACTCAACAGATTAACAGTTGTGTTTTACCACAAGGACGTTCTCTCGTTAAGCACTTCCTGGGCGCCTGAAGCAAGCCAGTCTTTGTAACCTGTGTCCCAAATACTGTCGAATTGCGCTGGAGCGCCCCTGATTGCCTGGGCAAGGAGGGCGTCTCCCTTGTCCTGCAGGGTTTGAGTGTACTGGTTTACCGTTGTGGTAACCTGGCGCACAACCGCGGCGCGCGCGTTTTTAACGGAAATGTTATAGGCGTCTGTAATGGTTTGCGCAGGAACGCCGGTGTAAGCAAGCGCGAGCACTTTGGTGTTAAGGTCATCGCTTCCCAGCTGAATGCCGTTCATGGGCATTGTTATGTCAATATTATCCGAGGAGTTCATGAACCAGGGGTCGCCCGCGGGGCGGTTTATCCTTTTGGGAATGCCGTTTACAAGTTCATGGTTTACGCCCACGTTGCCGTTCTGGAGGAACTGGTAGTTTTCCGGTTTGGCAAGCCAGTTAAGATACCTGAGGGCGTCCAACTGGTTTTTAGAGAAAGAAGGAATGAACATATACAAACCGACTTTATCCATCATGCTTTTGTTGACTAACCCGATTTCTACCGGAATAAATGAGGCTCCCGGCACGTTTTTAGCGAGTTCTTCATTAATTTTGTAGTCCCCCCTGTAGACAAGGTCCCAGTTCCCGCAGAATGCTCCGGCAATCCCGCTCTTTAACATATTATTGCCGTCATCGGCTACTGTCATAAGCGGGAAATCCTGATAAATCAGTTTCTCGTTGTACCATTTGTTCATCAGCCTCACGCCTTCTTTGTACCCGTTCAACGAAAGATAGCGCTCGTGAACGCTGTTTATCCACCTGTCCTTGTCGCTGGTATTTCTGGGAACGTTGTTCATCATAAAATCTCCAAGCCCCCAGCGGATGTCGTTGCCCTGCTGGAACGGCACAACCCTGTTTCTTCCCACGTTGCCGGGATCCCTGTCACGGAACGCGATCAGGGCGTTATAGAATTCATTGATGTTAGTGGGTACCTTCATTCCGAGTTTGTCCAGCCAGTCTTTGCGGATAAAGATATTCCTCTGGGCAAGGGCTACGCGCGCGCTGGGAATGGAAAAAATCTTTCCCGCTATGTCTTTCCTGGTTTCGGTCTGGCGCCTGATAAAATCTTTTCCGGTGAGCGCCGGGTCGGGCCCCAGAAGTTTTTTCAGATCGGGCAATTCCTTGTCGATATAGGGCGCGAGGTCCATAATACCGCCCTGATCGCGGAAGGTCCCGATCATGCTAATGTTATACGTGTAACACAGATCCGGGGCGCTGGCGGACGCCATCAGGTTTACAATGTCGGTGTTTTCCGACCAGCGTCCGACAGGTACAAAGGTAACGTCAATACCCAGGTCTTTCTTAACCTTGGCTTTAATCCAGTCCGTCCAGGCGTTGTTATGGGCCACAGACCTTCCGCCGTCCGATCCGCGGTCAAAGATTTCCACGGTTACCGTGCCTGTCGCTGCGGGCCCGGCGGCCTGGGTGCCGCCGCCTGCAAAGACAATAGCAGCAGCCATCATCAGAATTACCAGAATCAAACCGATTCTTTTCATAGAAGCCTCCTAAAACTTCATTATTTTGCATTAACCTTAATGCTGGATCTATTATAACACATTTTTAGGGCTGTAAGCAAGAAAAAAATCCTTTTTGTAAAAAAAAATAACTATACGTTTGTATGGTTAAAAATCAAAATAAATTCATTGCCGTTTTCCGCTAAAGCGGGTATATTATATCAAGGAGCATGTCATGGCTATTATTACCATTTCACGCGAATTGGCAACCCTCGGCGATGAAACCGCCAGGGAACTTGCGAAACAGCTTGGATACAACCTCGTTGACAAGAACACCCTGTCGGAACGGATAAAGTCCTACGGGATTGAAGACAGCAAACTGCTTAAATACGACGAGCGCAAGCCTTCATTTATTGCCTCGCTGTCCCGAGACAGAGACGATTACCTGCATTACCTTAGAACTGCGATTCTCACGGAAGCGGAATGCGGAAACTGTATTTTTATCGGCAGGGGGGCCGGCGTAATTTTTAAAAATATGCCGGCCTGGATTTCCGTTTTTTTGGCGGCTCCCCTTGAAATCCGCATAGAGCGCGTAAAAAGTTATTTCCATTGCGACGATAACAGGGCGCGGCAAATCATTGAACGCAGCGACCAGGATCGCATCGGGTTTCACCGTTATTTTTTTGATGTTGAATGGAGGAATCCGGGAAATTACCACATTTCCCTTAACACGGGAATTTCCCATCCCGCGCTCTGCGCGGAAATTGTAATGCTGTTAAAGAACAGAATTTTTACCCCGGAGGCGGAAGAGCAAAACAAAATCCGCCTGAAAGAGTTAATTCTGGAGCAGAAGATAAAGCATAATATTATGTATGAACAGGGGATACCCGTTCATTTCCTTGAGGTGTCCGCAAGCGGTAACACTGTTACATTGTACGGCGTGGTAAATTCAAAAAGCTTGTGCGACTCAGCGGCAAATGCGGCCCAGGAAATAACCGGCGCCGGTGAAAGCCCCGTAACCATACGCAATGAGATTCAAATTGTGCATGAATACACGGTTATGCCTTAAGCTCTTCCGTCAGGCGCTGCTCCATCGCGTCGTATTCAAGGTTGTCCATTTGTTCGCGCAGCCACTGCACCAGGTCCCCGCCCGATTCATACTGGAATTTGTCAAGCTTCTCAAGGGTTTCTTCCATTAAACTGGATTTGAACTGCTTGCACGCGTCAAGCAGCTGCCTGAGCAGTTCCGGATCCGGCGACTTTGCCTGCGGTTTGGACGCCGAGTGATCCGAGACGCTTGCCAGTAATTTTTCAAGGCTTTGATGCAGCGCGGCGGCTTCATCAATTAATATTCCGTTATTTGCTTTAACAAATTCAATATCCTTCCTGCGGGACGCGGCTTCCAGATTTTCCGCTTTTTTCCCGACACTGCCCGCGCATATCCCGTAAGACGAGCCTTTAAGCCCGTGAACGGCAATTGTATATTCCCCTATATCCTCGTCGGTAAACTGCCCGCCCGCCAATGCGCGCAGCTTGTCCAATAACGCCGGAGTATGCATACACCAGGCGCGAAGAACATCCAGATATTTATTATTCGGAAACGTCTCCTGCCCTTTCATCAGGTCAATGCCATCAATGGCAGCATTCTTGAAAATACCGGCCTGTTCCACTTTTTCCTCCTTCTCGTCATTAATTATAATATCATCGTTTTTTTCTATCTGCATTTCCTTCGGAAGCCAGTTTTTAAGTATTTCCCTGAGCCTGAGCGTCTCAATCGGTTTGGAAATAAAATCGTCAAAACCCTCATTCAGAAACATTTCCTTCATGCCTGTTACGGCGTTGGCTGTAAGGGCGATAATCCGAAGCCTGCGCTCTTCTTCTTTCTTTTCTTCCTTTTCCCATTGACGTATGAGCTTTACAGTCTCAATGCCGTCCATTTCAGGCATCATATGATCCATAAAAACAAGATCATAATGCTGGATTTTGACAAGTTCCAGCGCCCTTACCCCGCTGGAACAAAGGTCAACCCGCGACTTGTACGGCGATAACAGCCCCTCCGCCACCACCAGATTGGGCTGGATATCATCCACTACCAAAAACCGCGCCGAAGGCGCGGTAAAATTATCGCTTGAATCTTTCGTTTCCTGCTGTATAATACCCTTGCCGTTAAGCACATTGGCTACAGGAACGACATACGCAGGCATGGACAAAACCATGACGTTCTCAGCGGTGACGGCTTTTCCGATTTCCTGCAGCAGCACCAAAACCGTATTAAGGGAGTGTTCTTTAATTACCGCCCGCGCTTTTTCCAGAGTCGGCTCTGAAATAAAGGCGTAGGATAAACCTCCGTCGGAGAGTTTTACCAGAAAATCATCGGGGCTGTCGGCAGTCACGACAATTATCCAAAGGCTGCGCATGGTTTCCGCCAGGGATTTCAAATACTCGGGGCGGTGATCGTATATCAAAGCGGCTTTTACCTTGGGATTATCCACTACTGCGAGTCTGTCGATGCCTACACAGTTCTGGGGAATATTGGCGGTAAACACGGAACCTTTGCCGTATACGCTGGAGACCGTAACGCTGCCGCCCATGGCTTCGCAAACGCTGCGGGTAATGGAAAGGCCAAGACCGCTTCCTTCAATGCTTTTATTTATTACCATATCAAGGCGGACAAAGCTCTTAAAAAGGCTGTCCATGTCTTCTTCTTTAATGCCAATCCCCGTATCGGTGACTGTAATGACAATGGGAAGGGCGTCCTTTTCCTCTCTCCTGAAGCCGGCTGAAACCTTAAGTTCTATCATTCCCTGGCTGGTAAATTTGACGGCGTTGGTAAGTAGGTTAAAAAGCACCTGCCTGACCCTCATTTCATCGCCCCTCAGACGGGCCGGCAGATTGGGATCAACGTCGACATTGAAAATAATCGGCTTTTCCCCAATCCGTATTTGAATAATATTGATAATATCGTCCAGGAGGGAGGCCAGATAATACGGGGCCTGAACTATCTCCAGACTGCCTGTTTCAATTTTGGAAAAGTCCAGAATATCGTCTATCAACATCAGCAGATTCTGCCCGGCCTGCTTAATCCCTTTCAGATATTCATGAGTTTTTGACACTGTATCCGAATACATTGCCAGTTCTCCCATTCCCATGATGGTATTAAGCGGGGTGCGTATTTCATGGCTCATTTGGGAAAGGAAATTGCTTTTGGCTATGTTGGCGGCGTTGGCCTTTACCGTTTCCTTTTTGGAATTCAAAAGGCTGATTAAGCTGTAGAGAAATATCAAAATTACTATGACGATTTGCGATATTGTCAGGATATAGATCATCCGCAGGACCTCAACTATGGGAGCGTCGTCTATATCCACGCCGGCAATCGCGGCGATTTTTCCGTTCTTGTCATATATCGGAGAATAGGCGGTCATAAGGCCTTCCCAATTATCAACATACTGCCGGAAATTGGAACAGACTGTTTCCCCGCCTTCCAGCGCTTTTAATATCCACGGACTTTCGCCGCGGAATGTATAGGGCCTGGAATCCAGCCCGACGCGCGTTTCTTCGTCAAAATCATTATCTATAATATATTGCAGTTTGTCTCCGCTGGGACGTTGATAATGAATATACAAAACGTCCACTTCCACGGAAAAATCACGGAGCCTGCGGCGCAATTCCTGATACGAGGGTTTTTTCATGTCTTCAATGGTTTGATATTGTTCCAGCTCTTCCGCGGTTACAAGCCGGGCTGCCAGTTTGCTTACAGCCATTAACCTGTGCTGTATATTATACACCATTGTACGCATGGAAGCGGTAATGTAAAAATTCACGTAACCTGTCACAATACATATTATGATGAAAGCTAAAGTATATAAAATAAACATCAGATTTTTTTTAATAAACGGCTTAATCATTGCTCTTCCAGCCTTTTGTAAATAGCCTCATATTCAAGGTTGTCAACCTGTTCTCTCAGCCATTTTACCAGCTCACCTCCCTGCTCATATTCGTGTGATTCCAGTTTTTCAAGGATTTCATCCATTACCTTTACGTTATAATGCCTGGCGGCCTCGGTAAGCCTTTCCAAAAAGGCCGGATCCGGCTTTTCGCTCACGGGTTTTGCCCCAGCCTGTTTCGCAATCAGCGAGAAAAGCTCGTTAAGCCCTTTAAATACTTTTTCGACTTCTTCAATGAAAGAAGCGTTATTCATCTCAATGTATTTCATATCACGGCTTCTGGCCGCGTTTTCCAGGGCTTCCGCCTGTTTTCCCGCGGTATCGGCGCATATGCCGAAAGACGCGCCCTTTATGCCATGAACGGTAATTGTATATTCCTTTATGGCTTCATCAGACAGGCTGCTGAAATTTTCAATTTTTATTTGTTCCAGCAGGGCCGGAGTATGAAGAGAATAGGAACGTAATACTTCCATGTATGCTTTTTCTGTATAACGCGTTTTCCCCGTCATGATGTCAACGCCGTCCACCATGTAATCTTCGGGGAATATAGTCCTGGTTTCCGCCGCTTCCTGCGCTTCCGTGTTTTGTATCTGCTTTTCAGCAGGAAGCCACGCCGCCAGGATATAGTCCAGTTTTAAAACTTCAATGGGCTTGCTTAGATAATCGTTAAAGCCGTTTGAAAGGAACATTTCCTTCATTCCCATAATCGCGTTAGCTGTAAGCGCGATAATGGGCAGGTTTTTGTAATAATCCCCTTCCAGGGCGCGAATCGCCCTGGTGGCTTCTATGCCGTCCATTTCCGGCATCATGTGATCCATGAACACCATATCATAGCGTTTGTTCTGCACCATTGAAATCGCGGCGGCCCCGCTGGTACAGGTATCGACCTGGCTCTTGTATATATCCAAAAGCCCCGAAGTAACAACCAGGTTGGTAATAATATCATCCACCACAAGGATTTGCGCGTCAGGCGCGGTAAAATTTCCGCCCTGTGATTTAAAAACTGTTCCTATTTGATGGTTAAGCACATTGGCAAGCGGAACGGCATATACCGGCCGGGATAATACGGGCATATTCCTGAATGTTATGGTTTCCATGGTATCGGCAGTCAGGACAAGCGTGGTGGGAAGCGATTTGGTTTTTACTATCGCCCTTGCTTTTTCGGCAAGATCGGTACTGATAAAGCCAAAACAATAATTTCCGGCGGCAAGGGTTTGAAGAAAATCTTCCGCGTCTGTTTTCAGGGTTACAGGCACGCCCATGTTTCCCAGGGCAAAAACCATTGACTTGGCGTAAAGCGGCTGTTTTTCATAGTAAATAACGGATTTTTCACCGGGTTTTTCCACCTTCGCTATAGGTTCTCTTTCTTCTATAATTTGGGGAAGAACCGCCGTAAAAATGGAACCTTCGCCGTATTTGCTGTCGGCGGTAACATCACCGCCCATAGCTTTGCAGATGCTTTTAGTAATCGCCAGTCCAAGGCCGGTTCCTTCCACGCCCTGGTTTTTTTTCATGTCCAGGCGCGTAAATGTACGGAACAAATTGTGCAGATCCTCTTTGCGTATGCCAATGCCCGAATCTGAAACTTCATAAACAAGCCTGATCACTTTGTTGTCCAATGGATCGATATGGTATGTCAATGTCAGCCGGATGAACCCCTTGTAGGTGTATTTAACCGCGTTGGAAAGCAGGTTTACCAGAACCTGCCGTATCCTTGCCTCGTCGCCCTTAAGCATATTGGGAAGGGATGAATCCAAATCAACGACAAATATGATGGGTTTTTCCGAGACTTTTACCTGGATCATGGTAACAACATCGTTAATAAGGGTGGAAAGCGAATAAGGAACGCTTTCTATTTCCATGGTGCCGGCTTCGATCTTTGAAATGTCAAGAATGTCATTAATGATGGCCAAAAGATTAAGCCCGGCCTGCTTTATGCTTCCAAGATAACTCTGGGCCTGGGGCAGGTTGTCCGCGCGAAGGGCAAGTTCGCTCATGCCGATTACGGTGTTCATCGGGGTGCGGATTTCATGGCTGGTCTGGGCGAGGAAAACAGATTTTGCCTTGCTTGCCTGTTCGGCCTGTTCCTTAGCTTCCATAATTTCCGTAAGATCATAGAACAGGAGGATAATGCCTTCAATCCCTTCTTTAGCGTTCAGCATCGGCGCGATATTGATCCTGTAATGCCTGAGATCCTTATCCTTCCCTATAGGTAAAACCCTGTCCACGACTTTTACTTTTTTTTCAGCTAACGCCTCTACAAGCGCGTCAAGAATAAATTTGATACTGGCGGAGTCCGCGTACCACTTGGAAAATTCATCAAAGGACTGGTTGCTGATAAATCCTATATTGGTTATTCCCGCAAGCTTTAAAAAGGCGTCTGAACAATACAGCAAACGCAGGTTCTGATCCAAAATTAATATTACGTTTTGCAGGTTTTTCAGAAGCAGGCTGAAGAATTCTTTCTGCCGTGCGTTCTTTGCCAGCAGGCTCTCGTACATTTGATCCCTGGAGCGGCTGTACCAGTTGATGCGATCAATGGTATCTTTGGCTGTTTTGTACTTGCGGTTAAGCCCGTTGTAATCCGCTAAAAGCCGCTTGTTTTCTTCCTCAAGAAGAGCAAGTTTGGCATCAATTGAAATATTATCAACCATTTCCATTACCGCCTAAAACTGACAAGCTATAACGGCATATTGGTGAAACCGATTCACCAGTTCCCCTTTTTCCGTATAACCCGGACAGAGTTCCCCGCCCGAATTAAGAAACAGCCATGAACCGGGGCAGCCGTCCATTTCCTCACATACCGATTCATACTCAATCTGCGAGTTTCCCCCCAGAACAATATTGCGCAGGAAATTCGAAAACATTATAAAACCCGTCCCGTTACCGTTTTTTTTCAGGTCACGGGACATGATCTTAACGCTTTCAAGTACGGTGTCCGCCGTAACTGCCACCATATTCAAGATACCGCCGGCCTTTACCGTCCTGCCGCATATAAGCTGCCCTTCCGGACTTATATCTTGAACTATTACCACCTCTGTCTCATTATTGGGGTATTCTACTACCAGCGGATACACCAGTATACCTTCATGCATGCCATCCTGAAAAAAACCCATATCTTTTAAAAAGGACAGCGAGGGTTTGTTGTTTATGCTGATAATCCGGTTCCCCACGGCCCCGGTAATGACCGCATCCCAGGACATAATTGATTTATCCGGGAAAGAAGAATGGAAAAACCTGGGCTTTACCGGGCCTCTGAAAAGAAGTAAAGCTATCCTGTCGCTAAAAGTCCCGCATTCACCGGAGGCCTGGCCTGCGGCCTGGCATCCTGCCTTGAAAATTATTTTGGGATTCAAGATACGGGTATTCATATCCAGAGCAAGGGAACCGAATATCGGTATACCCGCACAGGCGCGATCCAGAGCCGCCGCCATGACATCTCCGGACACGCTGGTTATTGTCGGCAGAAAAGTAAACACTAAGGCCGGAGGCCCGGCCGGGGGCCCGGCCCCAGGGGAAAAGGCGGTACGCCGGTAAAGCTCCTGAATACCTTCATCAACGTTTTCTTCATTCAAGGATCCGGAAATACCCATGGTAAATTCTATATCATCACTGGTAAGAATTGTTACAGTCAGAATAACATCACTCTCACTGTCAATAACGGGAGCGCCCGCTGTCATAGGCGTACCAAAAAACAGGGAAGTGCAGCCAACAACGTCAAAAGGCAGGTTCTTGTACACAGCTTGTGCAACGCCTGTTTCAATAAATTTCACATGGCAGAATAACAGGGCTGCGGAATTTTTAAGAAGGCTGTTTTTAATATCCAAAGGCTGTAAGATTTCCCGGACCGCTTTCTCAGGATCGTCCAGCTCCTGGGTATATACATTTAACATTTTAATCATATCCGCCCCCGCCGTTTATCGGGTTTTCTTTCCATGTGCTTGCTACGTCATTTATCTCTTCCTGGACATTCCTGAACGCTTCTACAACCTTGGGGTCAAACTGGGTCCATTCGTTTTCAAAGATAATATTGCTCGCCTGAATATGGCCCAGCCCTTTGCGGTAAACACGCGTTTCCATAAGCGCGTCATAAACATCCGCCACAGCCATTATTCTGGCGCAGAGGGGGATATTTTCCTTTTCCAGGCCTTTTGGGTAACCCTTGCCGTCATAACGCTCGTGGTGGGATCCGGCAATAAGGCTGCCATAGTAAAGATACCGCTGGGCGGGCATACGCTGGTACATCCTTTCCACAATTTGGGCGCCTATTTCCGCGTGACGTTTCATAATTGAAAATTCCACATCATCCAGCCGCCCGGTTTTCAACAGCACCCTGTCGCTTATGGCGATTTTTCCTATATCGTGCAGAGGGGCGGCGCGTACCATCATCTGCAGTTCAGATTCATTCAGCTCGTCCGGAAAAATTTCCTTTTTTATCAGATCCCTGCCAAGTATATCAACATATTTTGACGTGCGGACCACATGGCCCCCGGTATTTTCATCGCGGCATTCAATCATCTCCGCAAACGAGATTGCGATGTTGTCTGAAAGCGCCGTGACTTTTTCTTCGGTCTGAACCTGATATGAGGCAAAACGCAGATGCAGTTCAATCCTGTGCAGCAGTATGCTTTTTTCCGCCGGTTTCATGATAAAGTCCCTTGCGCCCAATTCCAAAGCCTTTATCTCGACTTCATAGCTGTGGCTGGCCGTGAGGAAAATTACCGGTATCCGGTTCAGGTAAGGGTTCTGTTTTAACCTGGAAATGACATCAAACCCGTCCATGTCGGGCATTTCAACGTCCAACAGAATCAAATCAGGTTTTTCTTTGGTGCATATCTGCAAAGCCAACAGGCCGGACTTTGCAAGCGAAACCTCATAATCGCCCGAAAGGTGGGCTGATATTTGCTTGAGAATAGAAAGGTTATCGTCAACTACCAGTATTCGTTTCATTATACACGCTCCATCCATGTTCTTTAAACGTCAAATTTGTTGTCACGCTCAGAGACGCGATTTTATCCGTTATTTTTTCAAAGACATCCACAACCCTGGGATCGAATCTGGTGCCGCGCCCTGCAAGTATCTGCTTGCAGGACTCTTCATGGGAAATCCCTTTGCGGTAAACCCTGTCGGTTATTAAAGCGTCATACGTATTAACTACCGACAGAATCCTGCAGTACAGGGGGATATCCTCCCCCGCCAGGCCCTTTGGATAGCCCGAACCGTCAAAATTCTCGTGATGGCCTTCGGCAAGAGTCATCGCCGCTTTCATATATTGCTGGCTGGGAGTGCGATCATAAACAGCCTTAAGCACCTGGCCGCCTATAGTAGTATGCTTTCTGACTTCCTGCACTTCCATGTTGGTCAGGGGGCTGCGCTTAAGCAGGATAATGTCGCTTATGCCAAGCTTCCCGATGTCATGGAAGGGGGCGGCGCGTTTAATCAAATCCGCGTCTACCGCCTTAAGTTCGTCTCCAAAAGTTCCCTCGTTAATAAGCTCTTTAACCAAAAGCTCAACATACTCCCCGGAGCGCAGCATATGAATGGCCGCATTATAATCTTTGCAGTCCAGTAATTCCGCGAACGATATGCCGATATTATCTTCCAGTTCCTTTACCATGTGTTCCAGGTGAAGCTGGTATATGGAAAATTGAAGATGAAGCTCTATCCTGTGATGCAGTATTTCGGCATTGGCCGGTTTGGTGATAAAGTCCATTGCCCCCGATTCCAGGCACTTTACCTCTGTTTCGGCGTCGCGGTTGCCTGTCAGAAAAATTACAGGTATGTTCTTTAATTTATCTTCTTGTTTTAGGCGGCTTATTGTTTCAAAGCCGTCCATGCCGGGCATTTCCACGTCAAGCAGAATCAGATCCGGCTGTTCCTGGGCGCAAATCTGCAGAGCCAGCTCCCCGGACTTTGCCAGTGAAACATCGTAATCTTTGGAAAGCAGGGCGCTTA
>Ga0268262_10006120_pt1 | contig 11663 bp, 7 predicted proteins | sample TergutNc150P3_FD_190354 | JGI IMG/M metagenome (GOLD analysis project Ga0268262, IMG submission 190354) | Nasutitermes corniger P3 segment gut microbial community from laboratory colony in Florida, USA - Nc150 P3 (SPAdes) (version 2) | ecosystem: Host-associated > Arthropoda: Insects > Digestive... | reverse complement strand
TGTCTGCCCCGTTAAACCATCCTTTTTTTCGGGCGAAAGAAATGACATCTGGTGAATATATGCAGTTTGCGGAGTCATTGAGGGGGAATTGGCGAATTCTAGCTTGGTTTGCGTGGGCGGTGATATATCCATCTGGCACCTTGACGGCCACCCACACCGCGCCCTTTTCGCCTTCGCCCTTGCCTATCATCTCCAGCAGCCACACTTCGTTGGGGTCGGCTATGGAAAAGCTCTCGCCGCTGGAGGCATAGCCATAGTCATCCACTAGCTTGCCCATTAACAGGATAGCTTCGCGTGCGGTCTTGCAGCGCTCCAGAGCGATGTACATCAAAGAGCCGTAGTCAATGATCCCGGTTGGCTTAGAAAGTTCCCTGCGCCCGCCAAACGTGGTTTCGCCTATGGCCAATTGATATTCATTGATGTTGCCTACTCGCTTATACGTTATTGGGGCCTCAGGTATCCTGCCCAAAAACCTTCCAGAGTCCCATTCTATGACGTCGCGCATCGTCCCTGGCAGGTGCCTACCTCCGGCCTTGAAGTACAGCTCTCCATATAGGCTGTGGCTGTCGGCCAAATACGTGATTATGGTCGAGCCGTCCTTGCTGGCCCCCTTTGTCACCAATAGGTTGGTGCAGGGCTGAAGCACCGGCGCGGCGGCAATTGTGATTATGGCCGCAGTGGTAAGAGTGTTGCGTAGAAATGAATTCATGGGCATGCTCCAAAAATGATAATCAATAATCCCATGTTTTTGGCGCGGACTGCAAATGGGGCGCAAAGATGCCTTATTCTAGGCCTGAATCGAAAGACCTTCCGACTCATTAGATTGTTTATGTCATAGACAAAAACAAATCAATGGAAACATCGGCTTGCTTCAAAATGGCGCGGAGTGTCCCTTCTGGCAGATCACTGGGATGGTTCGGTATGGTTGTAAACCGTCTGGACGCAGGTGAAAACCATATTTCATGGCTTCCGGCGGCATGGCGGTGGAACTCAAAACCAAGCTGTTTAAGCGCACGTACTACCTTGCTGTATGAAAACCCAGCTAGACGACCCATGCTACACGCTTACTATGAGCGGGTACTCGGTGCGGCTATCGGCTTCTGGCAGTTGCGGCAGCAAACTGTCTTGAGCCTCAAGAAGTTTTTTGGCAACGTCCCGGGCAATTTGAAGCGTCTCTTCAATGGTTCGTCCTTGGGCCACAAGCCCCTGTATGGCGTCAGAAGTGGCCAGATAGCATCCCTCCGGCAGTTGCTCAACATGCACGGCGATGATTTTTTCCATGTCTTTCCCCTTTTGGACTTCATTGCTATCAAAAAATGAACAGATAGGATAACACAATAGGCCAGGCTTCCCATTTGTGTCAAAACATTCGAGCCAAGATGCCCAATCCAAAGAACAAAGCTAAACTATACTTGACGTACTTTCGGAGCTTTGATGCCATACTCACGCAGAAAAGAATTTCTCCCATTCACTAGACCAGTGATAGGCCAAGAAGAAATAGAAGAGCTTATTGACTCCATCCATTCGGGCTGGATAACGACTGGCCCAAAGTCGGCCCGCTTTGAGGAAGAATTGCAGCACTACAATGGCGTGCCGCACTGCCTTGTGATGAATAGTGCAACGACGGCCCAAGAAATTGCCCTGCAAGTCGTCGACCTCTGCCCTGGGGACGAAGTGATAACCACGCCGATGACTTGGGCCAGCACGTTGAACACCATTCTGTTGCAGGGGGGTGTGCCTGTGCTGGTTGACATAGAGCGCAAGACTCTGAACATTGACCCTGCAAAGATTGAAGCGGCGATAACCCCTAAGACAATCGGCATAATACCGATACATCTCACGGGGCTGCCGGCACCCATGGGCGCCATTTGGGACATAGCCGAAAAGCACAAACTTTGGGTAATCGAGGACGCGGCCCAAGCTATGGGCGCGCACTACAGTGGCACAAAGATAGGCGCAGACCCAAGATCCGTGATGACAGTTTATAGCTTCCATCCAAACAAAAACATGACCACCGGCGAAGGGGGCTGCATCGCCCTTCACAGAGATGAATATGTAAGCCGCATAAAGAGATTGAGGTTCCACGGCATAGAAAAGGACGCTTGGAAGCGCTTTGCCAAGGAAGGCTCTCCCCACACTGACATAATGGAGCCGGGGCGCAAGGCCAATTTTATGGACATACAGGCCGCCATTGGCCTGCACCAAATAAAAAAATTGAACGCTTTCAACAAAAGGCGGGAGGTGCTATTCAATAGGTACCTGGATGGACTGAAAGACATAAAAGGCCTAGTGCTTCCTTGGGAAGGGGATTCCCTCCACCAACACTGTTTTCACCTATTCGTTCTTCGCATCTGCCCAGAGATAGTGGGCATGGACCGCGATGCCTTTGTACAGGCTCTTAAAGAAGAAAACATAGGCACCGGCATACACTACAGGCCCGCGCACATGCACACTTTCTACAGGGACTATTACACCAAAAATCCCAATGCCATGCCAGAGGACGGTCTGCCCGAGTGCGAATGGAGCGGCGACCGCCTAATGAGCCTGCCACTTTGGCCCGGATTGAGTGAGGCCGACCAAGACCAAGTGATTGAGGCCATACGGTATTTAGTGGCAAAATAGGCAAAGTCATTGCAAACCCGTCAATGCCCATCGGAGCCGGAGACGCAAAAAAATGAATGCAGCGCAGCTAGAAATAACAATCAATGGCGAAAAGCATCTAGTGAAGCACGGCGAAACCATTAAGACAGCATTTAAGCACCACCTCCCCGCTGGCAAGAGTAAGAGGGCGGTGCTGGCAGCCAAGCAGGATCAGCGCGTGGTCAGCTTAAACACGCCGATAACGCACCCCTGCCGGTTGTCGCCAATCGTTTATACCGACAGGGAGGGCATGGCAATGTATCGCCGCAGCGCATGCCTGCTGCTTTACGCGGCCATCAAGCAGCTTTACCCACAGGCCAAGCCCATCGTGGGGCAGTCGCTGGCGGGCGGCTATTATTACGATTTGCAATACGAGTCCCAACTGCTGCCTGGCGCGCTGCCCGAAATCGAGGCAAAAATGCGCCAGTTAGTCCACGAGAAGACCCCATTCACATTAAGCGTCACCACTAGTGAAGACGCTTGCCGCCGCTTTGCCGCCGATGGATACGAGGACAAGGTGAAGCTGCTGAATAGCACTAGGTGGCCGGACGTACACCTAGTGGAGTGCGGGGGGTTTTTGGAAATCCAGCACAGCCCATTCGTGCCTCATGCAGGATATATCGAGCAATTCAACCTAGTGTCGATGCCGCCTGGTTTCATCCTGCAATTTCCGACATCCGGCAGGCCCAACGAAAAGGTGTTCTTGCAGCCCCAAGAGTACCCAGACTACTCCCTTTTCCAAATACATTTAGAAACCAAGGCCTGGAATCGCATATTGGGCGTAACCAGCGTAGGGGCCCTAAACGAGGTCTGCCTTTCTGGCGAAATAGCCGAAGTTATAAAGATTTCCGAAGGCTTCCAAGAAAAAAAAATCGCGGGCTTTGCCGACGAGGTTTCATTAAAGCGGGGCAATGTGCGCTTGGTGCTAATAGCCGGGCCGTCTAGTTCGGGCAAGACCACATTCAGCAAGAGGCTGATGATCCAGTTGAGGGTCAACGGCCTGCGCCCAGTCGTCCTTAGCACGGACAGCTATTTTCTGGACAGGGACAAGACCCCCTTGGGCGAAGACGGGAAGCCCGACTTAGAATCAATAAGCGCAGTGGACACCGCCCTATTCGATGAGCATCTGAAAAAGCTTTTGGCCGGCGAAAAGGTGGAGGTGCCGACTTACAATTTCCATTTGGGAGTGCGGGGAGAGCGCAGCATCCCGATGCAAATTGATAAGAGGGACGTGCTGATTGTGGAGGGCATCCACGGCCTGAACCCCAGCCTAGCCAAGTCGGTTCCCGCAGAAAACAAGCTAAAGATATACATAAGCGCGTTGACGCAACTGAGGCTCGACAGCCACAACAGGATAATGACCACAGACGGCAGGCTCATAAGGCGCATAGTCAGGGACCGAAATTACCGCGGCTATAATGCGGCAAAGACCATCTCTGTTTGGCCTTCGGTGATAATGGGAGAGCGCAAAAATATTTTCCCATACCAAGACGAAGCAGACTTGGTGTTCAATTCTAGCTTGGTCTATGAGCCAGCGGCGCTGCGCCCATTCGCGGAGAGGTACTTGCTGGAAGTGCCGATGGACGATGACAGCTTCGGCGAGGCCGAAAGGCTATTGAAGTTCGTCCGCACCTTTGTCCCCATCATCCCCGATGAAATACCGAATACTTCTATTCTGAGGGAATTCATTGGTGGGAGCAGTTTTGAGTACGTGTAACACCGACTTGCAAACAATCGAAGCCATCCCCCCACTACCAAATGTCCATCGAAGGTGCCGAGCGAAGCGAGGCGGGGGTCTGGGGGGCGACCGGGGCGGCGCGAGCCTGCGAGCGACGACGGTAAGGGAGACCCCCAGTTTATAGGATGCAAGGGCTCCACTAATCGGCGCGGAATGAGCCAAGTTGCCGCGCCATGAACCCGAGGACGAAAGATACGCGCCGGGCAAATAATCCAGCGTGGTGCCCATTTTGCCGATGGAGTCAAGCGGTCAGTGATAAGTGGTCAGTGATCAATCGCAAATTGAGCACCCACGCTGAACGGAGTATTACACACAAAATTTGCCGAGTTTTGCAAGTGGCTCTATATCAGGTACAAGATAATACCACTTGACTGCCAACCCAAATTGTGTCATATTGATTTTTTTGCAATTGTACCACCAACCCATCAACACAGCGAGCCACCAGAAACACACATGCTAGGCGACACAGGGACAAAGGACACCAAGGCGGCGCAGATGAGCGGGCAGGCCAAGTCGGCCAGTCGGCAGGGTTTAGCTTTTGCGGGCCGTTGCATCTCCCAAATTTTCGCTAAATATTCGGGGGGGGGGGGGGGGGGGGGGGGTAAGTTGCCTTTTATCAGCTACTTACAAACAATTTCGCCTAGTTTCTAGACATTTCGTAGCCAAACCAATTGCCGCGCCCGACGCAACATCGGCGCGGCTTTTTTTATTTCAACCGCGCAAATAAAGCGCATTTACCAAAGGAGTGTTCCATGAACACAAACAAAATATTGATGGGCCTAGTGTTGCCCGCGATCATAGGCGCAAGTGCGGCCTTCGCCCAACAGCCTACGCTAGATAAGCTGAAGTTCTCAATATATAACGGCCGTTACGCGTATGCTATGGCAGCAGACAATAACACAAGCGGTGCGGTGGTCATTCCCCCCACCTACAATGGCTTACCTGTGACTAGGGTCGCTCTTTTTGGTGGCAGAAAAGGTATCACCAGCGTTATCTTACCCAATAGTCTGACTGAAATCGACCAAAATGCGTTCGTTTCTTGTACAGGCATAAAAAGCATTACCATCCCAGCAAGCGTAACAAAAATCGGCAGCGCATTCGATACTTGCACAAATCTTACCAGCGTCACTTTCGAGGGGGGCGCTGCCACCTTAAGCAGCTACGCCAACGCCAGAGTCAAAGCATTCCCCGGCGATTTGGATACAAAGTACCAAGCCGGGGGTGCGGGAACCTACACGCGGTCTGCCGGGAGCAACACCTGGACAAAGCAGGGCGGCGCAGCCGTCTGCCCGACCTGCGGGCGGCCGATGTAGAAATGATTTGCGCTTGATGCCAAGTTGCGTTCAACTGATGCTGAACGCAACTTGGCATAATACCGTGTCCTAGGATTCGATGGTTGCGTTTTAGTGTCGCAAATGTTGCGGCACGATCTTGTATAGCATTTCTATTTGCGACACTAGTGACTTAGCGTTGTTGTTTCTGTAGTAAAGCGAGTAGACGAAGCGCTCCAGCATATCGTCATCGTTTACATACTTTGGTTTTATCTTCAGCAAGTGCATTGCAAGGAAAAGGGCGAATTCTTCATTGACGGCAAGATATTTTGATGAGATTTGACTTATAGGTGGCCTTGCGAATGCCGATGAAATGGGCTTGATCTTGACAATCCAATATATTAAGTACCCAGCCTTTTTGTAGATGTCAAGCTCGGTGGAATTGTGAAAATGGCCGTGCCTCTCTAAGTCTTTTATCCAAGAAATCACGATTGTCCAGACCCAAAAGGGATCTATCTTGACACCAGAATACCCAGATTGTCGCGCAAAAAAGTCGAAAGAATCACATATCTCAACAGCAAGTTCTTCGACCAGCGCATAGTCCATCGGTGCTGAGTTAGCGAGGCTGCTTGCTGTATCGGGCATTCAGATTCTCGGCATATTCAGCAGCGAACTCTTCGGACACCTTGAACATTCCAGGCACTAACTGCGCACCTGTATTGGGAAGTGTGCGCTCTGCCCACTTGTCATCATCAGGCGAACATACAGCTTCCCTGATTGCTGCCCTGTAGTCAACTTTTTTGCCGTTCTCGTCAGGCATCTCGCCCTCCAAAAATCAGTAGTCCATAACAGATATTTACTGCCATCGTTCACTGAAAACATCCCTAACGATCCCAAGTGTTCCTAGTTAGACAAATATGAACTCACTGGGACTTCTGTGGACTGCCGCAACAGCCTACAAACGTCAATGCAGTATATCATGAGAGAAAAAAAACGTCAATTTCTCTTGACAATTCATAATTCCTGCAAAATCAACCATTTATCCCAATTCTAAAGAGAATCAGCCATGGTTCTATTTATAATTGGAATAACTGGCGTTACTGCCCCTCCCCGCGCCTTCTGGGCTGTTCGGGTTTGGGCCTTTCGGTGCCATGGATTTTGTCTAGGTCGAACACCCACATGCCCCTGCCGTGCGTGGCCGCAACTATAAAGCCGTGTTCGGGCTGTATGGCAAGATCCATCACGTACGCCGTCGGCAGGTCGGAACCCAGTATCTTCCATGACTTGCCGCCATCCTGACTGATGAACACGCAGCCATCGGTTCCGAGATATAGCACGTCTTTGACCTTGGGATCCTCGCGTATGACGTTCACCGTTCCCACGGGGATGTCTTTGTCTATGCGCGTCCACGTTTCGCCAAAATCCGTTGACTTCCATACATACGGCGTAAAGTCGTCGTCCCTTTTGCCATTTTGCGTCAGATAGACGGTGCCAAAGTCGTACTTGCTGGCCACGACGCGGCTCATCCACTTTCCGGGGATGACTTTGGAAGTCAATTCTTTCCAGTTGTTTCCATGGTCTTTTGTGATCCAGAGGCGGCCGTCGTCTGTGCCGGCGTAGATCAGCCCGAACTTTAGGGGCGACTCGCTGAGGGTGAATAGCGTGTGGTACGGGATGTCGCCCATAGTCTTTATGTCGTTGTAGGTCAGGTCGGAGCTGATGCGCTCCCACGTTTCGCCCTTGTTCAAGCTGCGGTGGACGTACTGGCTCCCATGATAGATGATCTGCGGGTTCTGCGCGTTCAACTGGAATGGCGCCATCCACTGCCCGCGCAGGGGCAATTCGCCCTCCTTGGCCTTGGGCGTGATTACCTTTGTCGAGATGGTATTTATATTGGCCGCGTCATAGATCCAGCGGTTCAGTTCGCCATAAAAGCTGGCGCCGTACGTGATCCTTGGGTCGGTGGGGTCTATGGCGTGGTTACCGCCCTCCCAGCCAACTGTGCTGCGAAATTCAACGGGCCTCACTCTGTCCCTGCCCCGGCTGGCGTCTAGCGTTCCCCGATAGCTGCCATGATCCTGCATAGAACCGTACATTCGCATGACGCTGTCATTGTCAACCGCCACGTCGAAGAATTGGCTGACGGGGATATTCACTTGGTGTTTCCATGAGCGGCCCCTGTCATAGGAAATATATAGCCCGCCGTCGTTGCCCTCTACCATGTAGTTGGGGTTGGTGGGGTCAATCCAGAGGTCGTGGTGGTCAACGTGCAGCCCGCCGCCTACGTTTATCCAGCTCTTTCCGCCATCTGTGCTAACGACTAAGGGTACGCCCATAGAATAGACCCTATTCTCGTCCGTGGGGTCAACTCTGATTTGGCCAAACACCCACCCGTACGTGCCACAGATGTTGGCTGTCCTTTCGCTGGTCTCGCTGACCTGCCTCCAGTTTTCGCCCTTGTCGTCCGAGCGATATATAGTGAAACCCTTTATCGTGTCCCCCTGTGGCCGCCCATATGCGTCCGTGCCAGTACCCTTTTTGAAAGACTCATAGTTGTCAACAAAGGCGTACAGCACGTTGGGCTTGCTGCGGGCTACGTCTATTGCTATGCGCCCCCTGTGTTGTGGGGCTGGCAGGCCAACATTTATCTGTTTCCATGTTTTTCCGCCGTCAGTGCTTTTGTGTATGCCCGAATACCTATGGTCGGGGAAAGTTCTGGGGTCGTTCCATTTTTCGCGCTTCCGCTGCCAAGTGGCCGCATAAATCGTTTCAGAATTTTCTGGATCCATCAACAGGTCTATGGCCCCGGTCTGCTCATTTATGTAAAGTGCCTTTTGCCAAGTCTTGCCCCCATCGGTAGTTTTGAACACGCCTCTTTCCACGTTGTCAGTCCATTCGTGGCCGCTGGCCGCTACATATACAATGTCAGGATTTTTTGGGTGGATCACAATCCTGCCTATGGTGTTGGTGTCGGCCAAGCCCATGTGCTGCCACGTTTTGCCAGCGTCAATACTTTTGTAAAGGCCGCAGCCTGCGTGGGAACTGCGGAAAATGTTGGCCTCGCCAGTTCCTATCCATAAAATGTTCTGGTTGGAGGGAGCCAGTGCCAAGGCCCCGATGGAAGTGGTGGGTCCCTTGTCGAATAGCGGCTCCCACGAAGTGCCTTCATTTTCGGTTTTCCATACGCCACCTGAGGCGGAGCCAGCATAGATGGTGTACGTGCCGCCCTTTGGCGAGACAACGGCAAGACAGGTCATGCGTCCACTCACGTTTGTGGGTCCTGCGAATTGCCACTTGAGTTCTTTGAGTACCGCGTCCTCCCGCATCTGGGCGATTTTATCAAAGCCCTTCAGTCGAAGGTCGTGTGACGTGTTCTTCAATACCCCCTGCCCCGATAGCCCAATCCCAGCTACCACAAGCAGCGCAATGCAAGATAGCTTTGACATTTGTGTCCCCCTTGTGAAAAACCAGTTTATTTTACTATTCATAATAGCCACGATGAAAAATTATGGCTTGGCCACTACAAGCGCAAATAGGTATGGGCAAATACGCAACAAGGTGCCAGGCCAATGCCCGTCAATTCTTCAAATCCCCAATAAGCGTCCTGACGGCCACTTCCAATTGGCCGTCCCTGCCCTTGGAGAGCGCGGCGGGGTCGTTGGCGACCTTGATGTCTGGCTCCAGTTGGTTGTTTTCGCAAAATTTGCCATCGGGGGTGCGCCAGCCGCCTTGCGGGATGCCAAACACCAGCGTCGGGTCGATCTGAGTCTCCCACCAGACAAATGTCCCTGTGCCTGGCACGGGCATGCCGACGGTTTTTCCAAGGTCCTTGATCTTGTAGGCCACTGGGAAAAGGTGGGCGTCGGAATAATTGCCTTCGTTCATTATCACGATGGATGGCTTTATCCACTTATTGCCGGGCTGATAGCCGTAGTACTGACCTCGGGGGATTATGTCAAAGTACTTTTTGCCGCTCAAAAAGTCCGAAAGTGCCTCATGCAGGTTGCCGCCGCCATTGAATCTAGTGTCAACTACCATTGCTTCTTTATCTTTGGCGCGTCCAAGGGCCTCCTCCACCACCACTCTCATGCTGGCATCGTTCATCCCTCGCACATGCACATAGCCCAGCCGTCCATTTGAAAGGTGCTCGGTCTCCACCCTCTCCCTCTCCACCCAGCGGTCGTACAGTAGGCTGGATTCCTGGCCCATGTTTATTGGCTTTACGCTCTCGTCCCAGCGCTCTTTTGTGGCTGGGTTCAAAAAGGTAAGCAGGGTCTGCTTGCCCGCCTTGCGGTTAAGCAGCGCGTTGAAATCCTGGTCTTTCTTGATGTCAACACCGTCAATGGCAACTAGCACATGTCCTGGCTTCAGCTTGGAATCGGCTTTGTCCAAGGGTCCTTTTTTGAGCACCTCAGTTATTTTTAAGCCATCCGTAGGCAACGGCTCATAAAAAAGCCCAAGGGACGCTGTAGCATCGCCATTTGGTGCGTTGTAGCGGTACCTGCCGCCCGTGTGCGAAGCGTTTAGCTCGCCCAGCATCTCGCTAAGAAGTTCGGCAAAATCATAGTTATTGTTGATGTGGGGCAAAAACTTTTTGTACTCATCGCGATAAAAGCCCCAATTTACGCCATGCAGGTCTTCAACATAAAACTTGTTGCCCATCTGCCGCCAAGTGTGTTCAAAGATGTACGCCCTCTCTTCGCTGGGGCGCAGGGTCATCTCTGTGTTGATGGGAAGCGCGTCGCGCTTGCCAGAGTCAACGCTGATCTTTGAAAGCCTGCCGTCCGCCAACAAAAATAGTGACTTGCCGTCCGCCGTCAGTTCCATGCCGCCACCATTGGCGCCCAGCTTGGCCACCAACTTTGTCTCCCTTGTCCTCAAGTCGCAGGACCATAGGTCGTACCCTTGCTCGAATCTAGCGAGGTAAAACAGTTTGTCGGCTTCCTTTGAAAGTGCCATATCCGCCAAGGGGGCCGTGTGCGTGGTGATGCGCGCCTTTCTTTGGTCTAGGCCCTCCCAGTCTATCTTCATCAATTCTGGCTCTGGCTTTGCTTCCTTTGTGTCTTTGGTGCCCTTAGTGTCCTTGGGGTCTTTTGCGTCTTTGGCTTCCTTTTCTTTCTTTTCCCTTTCTTCATTTTCTTTTAGTAGGGCGTAGTCATCCTTGCTAAGCCTAAAATTGTCCCAAGCCCTTTGCGTCAAAAAGATTGCGTACACATCGCCCGCGATAGAGTTGTTGTTGAGGCCGCGCCCCGCTTCCCGGTCGGAGTGCCAATAGATTATGCTGCCGTCCATAGAAAACTTTGGAGCCGCATTGTAAAAGCCGCTATTGGTCAGGTTGACCATACGGCCATTGCCAGAGGCATCCGCCAATGTGACGTTGGCAGAAGCGGTGCCAGTGGCCATCAACAGCCACTTGCTGTCTGGTGACCAAGTGAAGTGCTGGTCTCCATCGGAATAAGAATAGTTTTTGCCCTCTGGCAATACGGTTCTAGTTTTTCCGCTGGCAAGGTTCAGCACCTTGACGGCCGTGCGATTTTCCAAGTAGGCCACTTCCTTGCCATCGGGCGAGAAGAGTGGCTGGAATACGTCCTTTTCGCCCACCAGAATGCAGGTTTCCTTTAATACCGTTGAGGCATAGAAGTAATTTTCTTCTTTTCGCGTCAGTGCCAAGGTGTACAGCCCCCACTTGCCGTTGCGCTCGGCAGCGTATAGCAAGGTTCGGCCGTCGGGGCTGAACCATACGCTTCTTTCCTGAATGGGCGTGTCGGTCAGCCGCTTTGTCACCGTGCCATCCGAGTTGCTGGCAAATAGCTCGCCGCGCACAACAAAGGCTACTTCTTTGCCGCTCTTGGCAACCGCAAATTCGGTCAGGCCGCCATTGACGGGCGTGACGCGCTCGACGTCGGGCCTATTGTCAATTTGGATTTGGACATTGACCTTGGCAGGGGCCGCGCCCTCCTTCAAAGTGTACAGGTCGCCGTCAAAAGCGAAGCATAGCGTGTTGTCATTTGCGC
>Ga0268262_10006119_pt1 | contig 11664 bp, 8 predicted proteins | sample TergutNc150P3_FD_190354 | JGI IMG/M metagenome (GOLD analysis project Ga0268262, IMG submission 190354) | Nasutitermes corniger P3 segment gut microbial community from laboratory colony in Florida, USA - Nc150 P3 (SPAdes) (version 2) | ecosystem: Host-associated > Arthropoda: Insects > Digestive... | reverse complement strand
ATAATGTTCACGGTTGGCAAAGCCGCCGCCGCTCTCGGCTTGCTTGGCGAATACAAAATGGTAATCGGTATTCCGCTGTCCGTGAGCGCGAAAACGCCGTTTTTTGACCGTGAACCCATTTGATGTTTGCGTTGTGACCGGAGTCGCCCGATAAAACAATATATATCAATATTTGAGGAAATGTTGGATGATGAAGATGAACAATATGTAAAAAAAGAAATACTTGAAATATTTCGGGTTATTGGAAAATATGGGAATTATATACCTGAATCCGCGCTCCCCGCGGCCCCTGCCGCCCGACGGTGCGCGAAAACAGCCGTCTTTCGGGGGCGTCGACTACGGAACTTGCTTCATATCAACAAGTTACGGCGCGCAAATTCGGCAAAATTCGCGGGGGCGTCGGGCAGAATTCGGGAAGACGTCAAGGGCGGCGTGAGGATTTTGCGGAATTAAGTATATAGTTCCCCAAGTAAAGATATGATTGTCGTTGCGATTACTTCAAATTTGCAACAGAATGGAATTACTATAGAAACAAAAGATTTGTTGGCGGGTAGACTTCCCAAAACATCTCTTATACGCTGTGACAAAATTTATACAATAGAACAACGTATCGTTATTAAACAATTTGGGGTAGTCTCGGAAGACATTTTGAACAGAGTAACTAGGGCAATAAACAAGTTAATTACTTAATATCTAAAAGCTCAAGAGCGCGGTAGGCATAGAATTTTGGCTCGTAACTGGTGTGAAAACTGGATTTTTGATTTTTTATTGACTTTTTTAAATCCATACCTTATATTATAGGTATGGGGGACGGGATTTCGGCCCCAACAGGGGCGGGTACCGGGATTTTTAACTTTTTTTATTTTTCTATTGACTTTTTTGAATCCATACCTTATATTATAGGTATATGATGGCATCATTCGGGAGCGGCTTACGGCTTCTGGGAAGGGCTTACATTTTAGAAAAGGCGGGGTTATGGTGTTGGTAGCTTTGGCTTTACCGACAGCTATGTTATTGATTTTGTCCGCGGTGCATGTTTTGGACATGCGTCTCGGCGGCGTATTTGCCCCCAGCTTCGCTGATTTTGTAGGCCGTGCCAGCCTGTACCCCCCCCCCCCAATTACTTAACTTCTTTAAAATCAACGGCTTACAAGCGTTATTTTATACACGACATTATAGAACATGTCAAGCTTTACCTAACGCAAAGCCCTTTATACACAGCCCGTCCGGCGCTAATGCCGCTGACGGTAGCGTGTCTTATTTCCGCTTTATTTACGGCATTTTCAGCTCAATACCGGCATTTTCACAAATTCGGCTACATTCATCCGCGTTCGCGCCAATTATGCTATGGGGCGGGTTCGGGAACTTTAACCGCCGTCCTAAGCGGCGGGACGCTTATGATCCGTGGAGTTATAAGGGGGCAATCTCAACTTGGGAGGGTAAAAAAAGAGATGGTGTCGCTGACTTATAGCGTGATGTAGGTATGGGATTGGGGGATAACTTGTATTTATTTAATATGTTACTAAAATATGTTACTTAAAATAAAACAAAGGAGATATCATGGGTAAGAAACCTTTAATTTTTTTCTGTGATGATAAGAAGAAATGGACTGACCAATTCACAGAACGCCATAAAGAAAATTTTGAAATCATAACGACTAATAAAGGTAGCGATTTTTTGAAAGAGCTGAAAGCGTTCGTCAAACGCGGTCAGGTTCCTGATATTATACTGATTGACCTCTACCACCCTAAATTCGATGATGTGGACAAACAGGCAAAGCTGAACCCAGTGGGCGAGGCAGCGATAGCTCGACTCGAAACTACGATCAAAAACGAAAAAATTCCAATCTTAGAAACATGGGAACCGCTCGGGTATTTCTTGTTGGAGAATGCTCGGAAATTGTGTCCCGATACACCTATCGCAATTTATACAGAACAAGGATTGACATTGGCCAACAACGATGAATTAAAAAAAGTGTCTGAAGCAAAGGGAGAGTGGTTCCTAAAAGGGACAAAGGGTATTTACGAGGACGACAGATTGGATCGCATGTTAAACGCCAATCTTTATGTCAATACAACAAGAATTACGTTGTGGACACTTGCTGTAGTCATAATTATAGCAGCGTTAGCATATTCATTTATAGTAGAGAGAGGGATTGACTACACCATATCATTCGGAGCGACGTTGGTCTCTTTTGCAATAGCTGTTATGCCGCGTATTATTTCGTACATAGTGCAAAAGAAGCGGAGGTAAAGTCGGATTGTTTTGTATGTGTTGTACATAAAATAGTAAGAAAAATGTCAAAATAGTCTGTAGTGTATGTCGTTCGGCGTAGATTAATGACGGTGGATGTGTTTTTAGCAACTCACACCGCAAAGCGGTTAGATTTACAATAACAATATCAATTCCGTATGGGGCAACAGACACACCCCTCACGGTAAACCAAACTAACAACGAAAGGAGTGCCGAGAGTGTCCCTTGGCGAATAGTTATGAATAAAAAACCGTTAATTTACTTCTGTGATGATAAAAAGAAGTGGACGGACATATTCACGGAAAGGCACGGAAAGGAATTTGAAATTGAGACAACGAATAGCAGCAGAGATTTTAAACTGATATTGGAGGATCTTATCAGAAGAGATAAGAAACCAGATGTTATTCTTATTGACCTCTATCACCCTAGAACCGACGATCAAACAATAATAAAGGCAGGTGAGGCCGCAATAGAACAGCTCAAAGCCGCAATTGAGGGATCAAAAGGCCCAATCCATCGCGCTTGGAATCCTGATGGGTTTAATATGTTAAAGGAGGCAAGGAAGCTGTGTCCGGATATACCCATCGCGATTTATACGGAACAAGGATTGACCTTGGCAGGCGATCCTGAATTACAAAAGGTATCGGACGAAAATGGAGAGTGGATGTTAAAGGGGCAGGGAGATTTTTATGAAGCGTATAGGCTACGTACTATGTTAGCGGGCAAACATTATGCCTCAATAACCCAAAAAGCGCTGTTTATTCTTTCCGCAATCATTTTTGTTAGCGCTTTGGCATATTCGTACTTTGTAGAGCGTTCTATCATGAATGTTTTGTCGTTCGGGGCGACATTAACCTCTTTGTCGTTGGCAATAATGCCATACATTATTACGTACATTGATCGACGCACGCGAAAAGGGACATAATAGTAGACGAGCAAGTAGTCTTTTTTCGTGTTGATTTATATAGAAGTCTAGTAAAGAAAACCGTTTTCATTTAACAATCACAGAAGGAGGATTTTATGCGTTTATTTACACAGCAGTGGCGGGCGCTGTTGTTGACGGCGGTGTTGGTGGTTGGGGCTGTTTGTGTGTCCTATGGCGACAATCCATCGGAATTGGTGGGGCAATGGGTGGTTATAAACAACGGTAATAAGATAGAGTTATTTAAGGATGGTACAGGGGTTCAAAACACCACAAGCCTCACGTGGAAAACCGAGGGCAAACGTCTTATGCTGTCGTATGAAAATAAGACGTTCGTCAGTGACTATAATCTGTCCGGTTATGAACTTACGCGGACTTATGACGACGGCGATGTCATTGTGTGGGTGCGGAAAGACAAGGTTGAAGAATACAAGAAGAAGAATACGATTGATTTCACCGATTCGAGGAACGGTAAGAAATATCAAGCGATAAAGATAGGCGATAAGACGTGGATGGCGCAGAACTTGAATTATCAGACTGGTAATTCGTGGTGTTACGACAACAATATTTCCAACTGCGAGAAGTACGGTAGGTTGTACGATTGGAACACTGCGAAGACAGCGTGCCCTGTCGGTTGGCACTTGCCGTCGGGTAAGGAGTGGGATAATTTGGTGACTGCGGTGGGCGGTAAAAGTGTGGCAGGTAAGGCGCTTAAATCGACAAGCGGTTGGGCCAATAACGGTAACGGTATTGATAACAACGGTTTTTCGGCTCTGCCCGGCGGCTACCGCAACATCGCTGGCAGTTTCCTCAGTGTCGGCCGGAACGGCCTCTGGTGGACGGCCTCGGAGCACGGTAGCGGCAACGCCTACTACCGGGACATGGGCTATGACGAAGACTACGTGAACGAGGACGACGACGGCAAGGGCTACGGTTTTTCTGTTCGTTGCTTGCAGGACTGAAGCGTGGTGCGGTAGGCGGAGCCAACCGCATCACGCCGTTGTTAGCCGCGTAGCGGCAAACAACGTGTATGCGTAAGATTGCAAAGACGGCGCAGGGATGTGAGGTTGTTTTAGCGTTACCCGCCGTAAGGCGGGTCGAAAAAAATTTGAATTTTGGAATTACTCAGGGCGGAGTCCCGTAATATCAACACAAGGTTTACGGGAGAGGCCCATTATCAGTCCAGCGCGGCGCTCCCACCCGCCCTAATATTAAGTAAAGGGCGGAAGAGCATGAGTAACAGTTATGAAGATTTTCAATAATGTTGTTATGAAATGAACCTCTTCATAATTAATGAAAGTTCGCGCTTATGTTTCGGCTCTGCCCGGCGGCAACCGCAACATCGATGGCAGTTTCAACAATGTCGGCAAGAACGGCAACTGGTGGACGGCCTCGGAGAACGGTAGCGGCAACGCCTACAACCGGAACATGAACTATGACAAAGACAACGTGAACGAGAACAACAACGACAAGGGCAACGGTTTTTCTGTTCGTTGCTTGCAGGACTGAAGCGGAGGGAGACCGTCAACCGGTCTCCCTTTTATAGTATTATGCTATATCATTATACTGTAAATCTCATTCCAATCTCAACTCATCTAAAACCTGCTCAATAACGTACCCAGTTTTGGGCAGGACTCTACCCACTCATACCCGCACGCTAATTTTGCTTGTGAATTTTTAAGGGTACGCTACCGGTAGTGTAGGGAAGCGGTTCAACGGCGGCAAAACGCGGAAAACAGGGTCTTAGAGGGAATTATATACTTGAATCCGCACTTCCGCGCACTCCGTGCAGACGCCGTCGAAGGCGTCTTCGGGTGGATTCGCGCGGAATTCGGACAAGATTCGGAAGCGGCGTGAGGATTTTGCGGAATTAAGTATATAGTTCCCAGTAATTAATTCCCAAAATTAAGTATGCCGACGCTGCTCATCCCAAAACGCGCTGAACCTCTTTCAACTGCTCGCGGATCGCAAGTTTCTGCGGGCACTTCGGTTCGCACTCGCCGCATTCGGTGCAGTGCGAGGCGTCTTTGCCCGGCATCCACGGGGCGCCGATGTTTTTGTATTCGGCTTTCGCGTAGCCGGTGATCTCGTAGACCCTGTGGTAATTCATCAGCTCGAAACAGCGCGGGATGTTTACCTCCTGCGGGCATGGCATGCAGTATTTGCAGCCGGTGCAGTAGAGGTCGGACATCTTCTTGTTCTCCCGCATCGCGGCGGCCACCGATTCCATCTCGGCGGGGCTTAGCGCCTCGCCGACGCTTGCCGTGGCGCAGTTCTCCTCAACCTGTTGCATGGACGACATTCCGGAGAGCGCGCAGCAGATAGTCGGGTTGGTCAGCACGAACCGCAGGGCGAGTTCGGGGTTGGAGCGGGCTCCGCCGGGGATCATCGAGCGGATCTTCTCCGACGGTGCGCCCAAACGGCCGCCGCCCACCGGACCCATGACCACCGTGCCCATCCCAAGCGAGTGCGCTTTGGCGAGCCCCGCCTCGTTTGAGCGGTCGAGCAGGTTGTACTGCGCCAAGACGGTCTCGAAATCTCCCGACCCGGCGATCTTGGGCAGGTTAGCCGAGTCGTCGTGGAACGAAAAGGAGATGTGACGGATCAGCCCCTCTTTGAGCGCCCGCCGCGCCTCTTCGAGCGGGCCGCCCTTGGCGATGATCCGCGTTTTGTAGGTCTCCCAGGTTATGCCCCAAAAGTGATAGAAGTCGATATATGACATGTCCAACTTTTTGAGCGACGCTTCCAGTCCCCGCCGAAGATCGCTTCCTTTGGCGCTCGAAACGGCGTATTTGGTGGAGACGTGCACCTTATCGCGGAACGGCTTGAGTGCCCGCCCCGTGATGGTCTCGCTCTCGCAGTCGCAGTAGAGCGGCGCGGTGTCAAAATAGTTCACGCCGAGTTCGTAGGCCCGCGCCATCATCCGCGCGCTCTCCTCGTAGTCGTAGACGGTCTTGCCGCCGGAGTAGGCCGCCGGCAGGCGCATCGCGCCGAAGCCGAGTACGGAGATGTCTATGCCGGTGTTGCCGAATTTTCTGTAGAGCATGGGCGGGGGCTCCTTCTTTAATAGATTTTGGATTTTGGTATACAATGAATATATATTATTTCTTAATATGGGGTGCGGAGTTTTTATTTAAGCGGACGGGTATCTATTGACCTGTATTGGTTGTCGGTTAATCAACTAACTTTTTATATTCTATAGGAGGATTCTATGCGGGGACTCGGATTGTTGGGACGGGCGGTAATGGTGGCGGCGGCGGTTGTCGGGATGGCGTTCGTGCAAACGACGGCGCAGACGGGGAAGCCGAAGATCGCGCTGTATATCGCCAACGACGCCTTAACGCCGGACGAGAAGAGTTTTTTGACGAGTAAGTTATTAAAGCCTTTCACCGTGAGCGGCTTGTACAGCGTCATAGACAGAAGCGACATCTTTACGCAGAAAGCGGCGACGGAAAGGATAAAACAGCGCGACGGTTCGGTGAACGAGAAAGAAATCTACAAAATAGGTCAAGAGGCGGGAGCAAAATACATCTGCATGGTAGACCTCAGAAAAGCGTTCGGAAGATGGAATATCGCCGCGCGCATCGTGGACGTCGTAACCGCCGAGATTTATCTGTTCCAGGGGGAGACGGACATTACGGGGGAGTTGGATAATGCGGATTTCAGCGGGGCGGCTAAGACGATCTTTGAACAAATACATGCTAAGAGCGCGATGAGTGCAGCGCGGAATCAACAGGAGCAGATGTCCGCTCCAGCGTCTGCCCCGGCATCCGCGCAAACAAATCAACAATCGGGCGGCGGCGGTTCGGGTACGTTCACCGACAGCAGAGACGGGAAAAAATACAAGACGGTGGTGATTGGCGGGAAGAAGTGGATGGCGGAGAATTTGAATTATCAACCACAGTCGGGTAAATCTTGGTGTTATAAAAAAGATGAAGCATATTGCAAAGAGTACGGTCGGTTGTATAATTGGGAAACGGCAAAGACAGTGTGTCCGGCGGGATTTCATTTGCCGTCTCGTTCGGAGTGGAATGATTTGGCGGATCCGGCTGGCGGTAAAGACGCTGCCGGCAAGAAATTGAAAGCGAAAAGAGGTTGGGACGATAGCGGCAACGGAACGGATGATTTCGGGTTTTCGGCATTGCCCGGTGGCTACAAATACTATGACGTGTACAACAAAGCCGGCAACAACGGCAATTGGTGGACGTCTATGGACTACGGGAACGGCTACGCCTACCGCCGGGGCATGTACCACAACAAAGACATCATGGACGAGGACGGCGGTCTCAAAGGCAACGGTTTCTCCGTCCGTTGCGTCGCCGACAACTAAACTAATCACAAAGATTTACAAGAATATTGACATTATCGTTTCGGAATATTATTTTATTTATATGTATCAGTGCTGTATTATCTTAAATAAGGGAGGGTTTTATGGGCGAGCGTGTAATAACGTTTGAGGAGATAATGGCAAGTTTTGCGAAGATAGGGGCGGACTTGGATAAGACAAACGCGGGCTTGGAGAAAACCGAGAAATTAATGGCTGAAAACGCCAAGAAATCGGCGGAAAACGATGAAAAGTTTGCCAACATACACAAGGAACTGGGCAACATCGGCCATAACAACGGCCTTATCGCCGAGGAAATCGTGTTCCATTCGTTGGCGAAAAACAAGGTTTTCGCCGGGATAAAGTTCGACACCGTTGACCACGGAACCGTGCGGACAAAAACGCTTCCCGGCGGCAAAGAGGTGAAGGGAGAATACGACGTTCTTCTTTACAACGGGACGTCGGTCGCGATTATCGAGGTTAAACACCGGGTGGGGCGAGACGCGCTTAAGCGTTTGATAGAGGTGCAGATGCCGAGATTCAGGCAGATTTTTCCGGAGTATAAGGATTTCAAGATGTATTTAGGTCTCGGCGGAATGTCGTTTGAAAAAGGCGTCGAGGAAGAGGCGCGCCAACAAGGGGTAGCCACGCTGATGCTCAGCGGCGACGCGGTGGAAATCAACGACAAGGACGTTAAGGCGTGGTAGAGCGGCGGTCGGATCGGTCGGTCGATGATAATCCAGATGTCAATTCCGATTGCTGATAATCGGCGCCGGGATTTTCCCGCCTCTGTTTATGAATCCGGCTGGGGAGAAATTGTTTACCGCCATTATCGGAGCGGTGCCGAGCAGGCCGCCGAATTCTACTTTTTCTCCTACCGTCTTTCCGGGTACCGGGATCAACCGCACCGCCGTAGTTTTGTTGTTCACCACGCCTATCGCGCACTCGTCGGCTATTATCGCCTCTATGATCTCCTCGGGCGTGTCTCCGGGGATCGCTATCATGTCGAGCCCTACGCTGCATACGGAGGTCATTGCCTCTAATTTCTCTAATGACAAGCTGCCCCGGCCGACCGCCTCTATCATCCCCGCGTCTTCGCTTACGGGGATGAACGCGCCGCTCAGGCCGCCTACGTAGACTCCCGCCATCAGCCCGCCCTTTTTGACGGCGTCGTTGAGCATCGCGAGGGCGGCGGTCGACCCGTGCGCGCCGACGCTTGACAATCCCATCACTTCCAATATATGCGCCACGCTGTCGCCGACGGCGGGTGTTGGGGCTAGCGATAGGTCGATGATTCCCATCGTCGCGTTTAATCTTTTTGCGGCTTCTCTTGCGACCAGTTGACCCACCCGCGTGATCTTGAAGGCGGTCTTTTTTATGCACTCGGAGAGTTCGCCGAAGTCCGCGTCCGCGCCGAGGCGTTCGAGCGCCCGCCTGACCGCGCCGGGGCCGCTCACGCCCACGTTTATCACCCTGTCGCCCTCGCCCACGCCGTTGAAAGCGCCGGCCATGAACGGGTTGTCCTCCACCGCGTTGGCGAAGACCACGAACTTCGCGCAACCTATCGCGTCGCGCTCTTTCGTGAGTTCGGCGGTCTGCTTGATGATCTCGCCCATGCGCTTCACCGCGTCCATGTTGATCCCGGCGCGGGTGGAAGCGGCGTTTACGGAGGAGCACAGGCGCTCCGTGGTAGACAGCACCTTCGGGATGGTATTCAGGAAAGCGTTCTCGGTAGCGGTCGCCCCCTTGTGGACCAGCGCCGTGTAGCCGCCGATGAAGTTGACGCCGCAGTCGCGGGCCGCCTTGTCTAAAGCGGCGGCGATCTGTATGAAGTCGCCCTCGGTCTTCCCCAAAAGGCTCACCGGCGTTACCGATATGCGCTTGTTGACGATGGGGACGCCGTACTCGCTCTCGATCTCGTGCCCCACAGAGACTAAATTCTTGGCGGATTCCGTGATCTTCTTGTAGACGCGCTCGGACGTCCCCGCGCCGGAGTCGGCGATACAATCGAACAGGGATATGCCCATAGTGATCGTCCGGACGTCGAAGTTGTCCTTGTCGATCATCTCGTTGGTTTCGAGGATTTCGTTTCTGTCTATCATGCCGATATAAACCCTTGTCTGAACTAGGATTTAAAGGATTTTAGGATTAAAATCAACGCAATTCTTTTAATCATATAATCGGATTTAAGCCGCTTCCGGAAGCCGCCGTCCGTATAAATATACATTACGGGCGGGGCCGGCCGACCCGAAAAAGTTGGATGGGGGTCGAAATGGGGGGATTTCTGCCGAAAAGGGCGGGGTCGGTGGGGGGCGGAGGGGATCAAAAACTGTCAAAAAAGGCGTTTTTGATGCGTTTTGAGGGGGTTGGTATGAAATCTTAAAAAAATTTGCGGATTTTAGAAAAAATTATTATTTTATAGAAAGGTAGTCTATTATCATATAGAATATATAGGCAAAACGTAGTCTTCTTTGAGGTAAGGCAGAGGTAGAGGTTATGAGGTCGAAAACACCGGCTTTAGGGACAGCAACGTTAGGGTTCACGGCTACGGCGGCGCACGGGTGGGACGTGGGCTTCAGTAGCGGTGCGCCTACGCCTTGCGCCGTCAATTTACTTGACAAAATGAGAAATACCCCCCCCCCCCCCCCCAATTTATAGCCTTTTTTGGGGGCTATATGCCCCGTAAATCAACGATTAGCCATCGGGGAGACATTTTTGTCGCCCCAAAAACAATGCGCTGTAAACGCGATTTAAACGCGGTTTACGGGCTTCCGTCCGTCACGCCTGTCAGAAAAATAACTAATTACTTTATACACAATTATAATGGAGGTTCTTATGGGCTTGTTTAGAACATTTTTGTTGGCGGTGGTAATGTGCGTTGTAGTTTTCGTATCAGGTGTGTTTGCGCAAGAGGCGTTAGTGCCGTTTGTGGTAAACGTCAATGCTACTGTCAGCGCAACTGATGGTAATACACAAAAACAGACTTCCGTGACGGCTAATCAGGAAACTATTCTGCGTATCCCGCTTCAAAATACAGACGGTGTGCGGCTCTTCGGAACGCAAAGACAGGCTAACGTTCCGACAATCATCAGTAACCGCAACGGTAAAGTTATCCTCAACTTACCCGCGCAATCATACAAAAACGCGGAAATCTCGCTATATACGGTAAACGGAAAGCGGATTTTGCGCTATAACGCGTCCGCTTCAAGCGCGGTCAATAATATATCGCACCGGAAAATCACAACGGGAGTTTATCTGCTTTCGGTACGGGGGGCGGACGGCGCTGCCGTAACATCACGCATGACGCACAACGGCGGCGGCTTGGATATAAGCGTTGTTTTCAGTGGAGAAAATTCGCCGTCAGCCTCACGTTTGGCAAAAAAGGCGGCGAGCGGGGATTGGATGATAACCGTTTCGGCGGCAGGGTACGTTGACAGCGTGTATACACTGCGTCCGGTGGCAGGAATAAATCAGCCGCAGAATATAACATTACAGAAGGCGTCTTCCGGCGGGAGCGATAGTTCATACGACGTTGTGGTGATAGGGGGCGCGAAGTGGACGAAGAAGAATTTGAACATAGCGACGGATAGTTCTTGGTGTTACGAGAACAGCACCGACAGTTGCGCGAAATACGGCAGGTTGTATACTTGGGCGGCGGCGAAGGCGGTTTGTCGGTCTATTGGGTGGAGATTGCCATCTAATGATGATTGGGATGCTTTGGTGGCGGCGGTGGGCGGTCCTGATTATGCAGGTAAAAAGTTGAAAGCGCAACACGGTTGGACCGTTGTTGATCCATCGGATCCAATGAGTCCAATGCCTAATAATGGTACAGATGATTTCGGATTTTCGGCTCTGCCCAGCGGCTACCACGGTACCGATGGCAGTTTCTACAATGTCGGTAGACGTGGCTATTGGTGGACAGCCACGGAGTACAGCAACGGCTACGCCTACTATCGGTACATGTTCTCTGACGACAACGTGGACGAGAACCGCAATGTCAAGGGCGTCGGTTATTCTGTTCGTTGCGTTAAAGACGATGTGCGCTAGTTCGGCGCGTGTAATATAGCGCGGTGAAACACCGCGTCCGGCAAAGTTTAGCGAACAGCCGGTACCAAGCCTTGGAGCCGAAGCCGCGAGGTTAGGTTTAAGCGTAGGCATGGGAGCG
>Ga0268262_10006118_pt1 | contig 11664 bp, 12 predicted proteins | sample TergutNc150P3_FD_190354 | JGI IMG/M metagenome (GOLD analysis project Ga0268262, IMG submission 190354) | Nasutitermes corniger P3 segment gut microbial community from laboratory colony in Florida, USA - Nc150 P3 (SPAdes) (version 2) | ecosystem: Host-associated > Arthropoda: Insects >... | reverse complement strand
ATTTGTGAATTCGTCCAGCAGAGATTTTTTCTCTTTTTTTGATGCCTTTTGATAACGTGGTTTATATTCCCTCGTTACCGCCCTTTTTTCTTTCATGTTTAACCCCATTCGGATACCCTCCTCGCGGCATCCTTAGTTTAATTTGGGTAACATTTTCTATTTGAGGCATAACCTGTTTTCGGTAACATTTTTCTTGAGGCAACGCGAAAGCTTGACATATAATTCTTTACGGCGTATAGTAAATGATATACAGTGCAAAGAGAGGGTATATAATGGCACAAGTCAATATCCGAATTGATGATGATTTAAAAGTTTGCGCCGACAACATTTTTGAAGAATTAGGCTTGAATATGACTACGGCTTTTACTATGTTTATCCGCCAAACAATCCGGCAGGGGGGTATTCCTTTTGAGATTACAACCAGGATAGACCCTTTTTACAACGCGGAGAATATGAAAGTTTTACGTAAGTCCATAAAAGAAGCTGAAGAAGGCAAATTAACCGCCCACGATTTAATTGAAGAATAATAATGCAAAAATTATGGACTGATGAAGCATGGAACGATTACTTGTATTGGCAGGTTAATGATAAAAAGGTATTAAGGCGTATAAATCAGCTTTTACAAGATATAGAAAGAAACGGTAATGCCGGAATCGGTAAACCTGAACCGTTAAAATACGATTTATCCGGCTGGTGGTCGCGCCATATAGACGAAACTCATAGGCTGATATACCGCATAGAAGACGATAAAGTTATAGTATCACATTGCCGTACCCATTATGGGAATAAGTAACTAAGATAGGCTCATGCGCGACCTTTACGGACTTCCGGTTAAAGCCATTCAAGCGCTGAATCGTTTGTACATGATAACAGATGTTTTTACGCTTGTATTTTTTTGTTAATTATGGATAAACTGGCTGTATATCATTTATGGAAAGTATTAAATTCGACATAATTAAGCACTTCGGGGTTATATCTTCGGAAAAAAGCGGCTGGCAAAAAGAATTAAATCTGGTCTCATGGAACGGCAGGGCTGCGAAACTTGATGTCAGGGATTGGGCTCCGGGACATGAAAAAATGGGGAAGGGCGTAACACTGACCGAGGGCGAAGCGGCTGCATTGGCGGAGTTACTGGTTTTTGCACTTGCAAAACCGGAAGAATCGCCGCAGAGCGGGGAGGTATCAGCCTCCCGCCGTGAATAAGGCTCCATTTCAAAAAACTCTTTACCCTATTGCCATTTTTAAGCCGATTTGGTATTTTATAAATTGATCCGTAGTGGGTCTACCGCTCCCCTCGGAGCGCAATTCATCAATAAAATACCGGACTTCGCCGCTGCGAATTTCCCGGTAGTTAAAAAAGAGGAGAAAGTATTATGGCAAAACAGTTATTGTTCAACGAAGATGCCCGGCGCAAGCTGCTTGCCGGGGTTGAGCAGATTTCAAGGGCCGTTAAGGTAACACTCGGCCCCAAAGGACGCAATGTCCTTCTGGACAAAAAATTCGGAGCGCCCACAGTAACCAAGGACGGTGTTTCCGTAGCGAAAGAAGTGGAACTTGCCGACCCATACGAAAATATGGGAGCGCAGCTTCTTAAAGAAGTAGCCACTAAGACAAACGATGTCGCCGGAGACGGAACCACAACCGCAACGGTACTGGCTTATTCGCTTGTAAAAGAAGGACTTAAATCAGTTGCCGCAGGCATGACTCCGCTTGAACTCAAACGCGGTATTGATAAAGCGGTTGAAATCGCAGTTGAAGAAATCAAGAAAAATTCCAAAGACATCAAGGACAAAGAAGAGATTTCCCACGTTGCCTCTGTTTCCGCCAACAATGACACTGAAATAGGAAAAACAATCGCGGACGCAATGGAAAAAGTCGGCAAAGACGGGGTTATCACTGTCGAAGAATCAAAAACAATGGACACTTCCATCGAATTTGTTGAAGGTATGCAGTTTGACCGCGGGTATATTTCGGCCTATTTTGTTACAGACCGCGATACCATGACAAGCGTTTATGAAGATGTGTTCATTCTCATACATGACAAAAAAGTTTCCAGCATGAAAGATATGCTTCCCCTGCTTGAAAAAGTCGCTCAAAGCGGCAAACCTCTTCTTATAATTGCCGAAGACTGCGACGGCGAAGCTCTTTCAACCCTTGTTGTAAACAGTCTGCGCGGAACACTGCGTACCTGCGCGGTAAAAGCTCCGGGTTTCGGCGACCGCCGCAAGGCAATGCTTGAAGATATCGCAATTTTAACAGGCGGCGAAGTTATTTCGGAAGAAATCGGACTTAAACTTGAAAACACCGACATTTCCCAGCTCGGCAAGGCCAAGACTGTCAAAATTGACAAGGACAACACGACAATTATTAACGGCGCAGGAAAACAGAAGGACATTCAGGACAGAATCGCCCAAATTAAGGCGCAGATTGAAGATACAACAAGCGATTATGACCGCGAAAAATTGCAGGAACGGCTTGCTAAGCTGGCCGGCGGCGTAGCGGTTATCAATGTCGGCGCTGCGACAGAAGTTGAGTTGAAAGAGAAAAAGCACCGCGTCGAAGACGCCCTGTCCGCTACCCGCGCCGCAATAGAAGAAGGAATTGTCCCCGGCGGCGAGATTGCGCTGATTCAAGCGGCCATTGCCCTTGATAAAGCCGATACTTCCGGTCTTACCGACGACGAAAAAGTAGGCTTTAAAATTGTAAAACGCGCTCTTGAAGAACCGATCCGCCAGATTGCGGAGAATGCCGGTCTTGACGGCGCGGTTATCGCGGAGAAGGCAAGGAACGAGAAAAAGGGCGTCGGTTTTGACGCGGCTAAAATGGAATGGGTTGATATGGTGAAAGCCGGTATCATAGACCCTGCAAAAGTTACCCGTTCCGCATTGCAGAACGCGGCGTCAATAGCAAGCCTGCTCCTCACTACCGAGTGCGCCATTACTGATATTCCTGAGAAGAAAGAAGCTCCGGCTATGCCCGGCGGCGGAATGGGTGGTATGGGAGGAATGGATTACTAATAAAAACTGCTGTGCAGTTTTTACTTTAGAATTTTCGTGTTTTAATAGGGCTGTCTGGAAACAGGCAGCCCTTTTTTGTAAATTGAGAATGAATTATGCAAGATGATACTGATAATTTAAGCTCTGTCCCAGAAACTGCCGGCAAGGATTCTCAATCTGCAAATAACAGTCAAACGGCAAGATCATTGATTCGAAAAGGTTCAACGCTGTCCTTTCTCACATTAATTTCCAGAGTTCTCGGTCTGTTAAGAGAAATGACTAAGGCAAGTTTTCTCGGAACAAGTTCATTGTCAGACGCTTTTTCTGTCGCTTTCTTACTGCCGAATTTATTCCGCCGCCTTTTTGCGGAAGGATCAATATCGGTCGCCTTTATTCCTACATTCAAGGAATATCTGCTTGAAAAAAACAGAGAGAAAACGCGCGAATTTTTATCATGTATATTCACCGTCCTTACATTTCTCGTAACATTGATGGTCATAGCGGGAATACTTGCGGCTCCGGCGCTTGTCAGGCTTTTCGGCGTGGAAGAATATGACGAAACTGTCCTTCTTACAAGAATTATGTTTCCTTTTCTTGGGTTTATATCGTTAGCTGCTTTATTTCAGGGAATATTAAACAGTTTTCATATTTTTACTCCGTCAGGTTTTGCGCCTATTTTATTGAACATTGTTACTATTCTCTGCGCTTACGGTCTTAGCCCCTACACTCAAAATCCTGCAAGAGCAATGGCCGCCGGAATTCTAATAGGCGGATTTTTAAGCGCAGGTATCCAACTGCCGTTTGTCATCAAACACGGACAGAGATTCTTTTTTACCGGATTAAAACGCGCAATGATCAATCCGGGAACCCGTAAAGTTCTGCGATTGATCAGCCCCACTATAATCGGAATGGCCGCATATCAGCTAAATGACCTTTTTTCTACAGCCTTGGCGGGCAGAGCCGGCGAAGGCATAGTATCGAGTCTTCAATACTCACTGCGGCTTCAGGAACTGATACTTGGCGTATTTGCGGTTTCTATCGGAACAGTACTGCTTCCCGACCTTGCGGAATATTCAAAATCCTTACAATGGGATATTTACAACAAGCGGTTAATATCAGCCATGAACATAATTGCGCTTATAACAATCCCCATAACTTTCTTTTCCCTTGTTGAAGGACAGAGTTTAATCCGTCTTCTTTTCCAAACTCGTAATTTTGACGAAACATCTGTCGGCCTTACTCTCTCTGCTTTCACTTTTCATATGCCCGGTTTATTTTTCATAGCTTTAAACCGTGTTTTAGCTCCCGCATTTTACGCCCAAAGCGATACCAAATCGCCTACTTTAGCGGGAATAATATCTTTTCTATTTAACATTTGCCTTGCGGTAATTCTTGTCAAACCGTTACGCGGCGCCGGAATTGCCTTGGCTTTATCTATTGCAAGCGCAATAAATACAGTTTTACTCCTTGTATTCCTCAGAAAAAAACCAAACATAACCATACTGCCGGTATTTTCTGTCCTGCTGTATATTCTAAAACTGATAATTCTTTCTGTGTTAGCTGCAATTCCGGTATATTTTTTGTCTCCCGTTTTACTGGCATTTTTCTCAAACAGGGGACGAATTGTCTCTTACGGATTACCGTTAATGATTAACGCAATTATCTATATTCTGCTTGGAATTGCCCTGCTCGCCGTTGTTAAGGATAAAAACCTTATCGCTCTTACAAAAATGTATGCTAACAGGAATAAAAATGGGAACAGCGCATAAAAAATACAGAAATCTTCCCGTTGTAGTTCTTGCAGGCCGTCCCAATGTAGGCAAATCTACGCTCTTTAACCGCCTCCTTCATAAACGCAGGGCAATTACGGACCCGACGCCGGGTGTTACGCGCGATTCCGTAGAAGCGGATTGTTCTATAGACGACAAACCTTTCAGGCTTGTGGATACCGGCGGCTTCAAACTGTCCCGCGACGATACGGACGCTTTTTCGTCTTTGGATAAAATGGTAGTTGAAAAAACGTTAGCCACAATAAAAAGAGCCGATCTCATAGTCCTGCTGCTTGAAGCGGGCGAGATAACAAGCGAAGATGAGGAATTTATCAGCCTTCTGCGTCCGTATCGCAGTAAACTTATAACTACGGTAAACAAAACCGAAGGCGGCAGACATCAGGCTGACGCATGGAACGTTCTAACCTTTGGTTTTGAAAAAGTCCTTATGATTTCCGCAGAGCACGGCGACAATATCGGCGAACTTGAACAGGAAATTATTAAGAAACTTGATTTTTCCAAAGTTGAAGAAGCGGATGAGGAGCAAAATTCAACCATCCGTATAGCTTTGCTCGGAAAGCCCAACACAGGCAAATCCACTCTGTCAAACCGGCTCACTTCAACTAACGCTTCCATTGTAAGTGAAATTCCCGGTACAACAAGAGACACTGTTGAAGGCAGTTTTAGCTGGAAATCCAGAAACTTTATCATTCTCGACACTGCGGGAATTAGGCGTAAATCAAAAGTTACGGAAAACATCGAATACTATTCGGTCAACCGCGCCATAAAAACAATAAATGAAACGGATATTGTCATTTTAATGATAGATGCGGAGGAAGGGCTTTCCGAGCAGGATAAAAAAATTGCCGCTTTGGCGCATGATAAGGGAAGAGGCATTATCATGGCGTTGAATAAATGGGACATTATGCCTCAGCAAAAAAATACCTTTAAGACCGTGTCGGACAGGATTCATTTTCTTTTCGGGCAAATGGAATACGCGCCGATTATTCCAGTCAGCGCAAAAAACGGAACCGGCGTTGATAATTTATTAAATACAATAATAAAAATGCACAAACAGCTTAATCTTCGAATAGGAACTGCGCAGCTTAATCAGTCGCTCGAAAAGTGGCTTGCAGAACATCCGCCTCCGTCAGGACCGCAGACGTATTTTAAAATTAAATATGCGGTGCAGAAATCAGCTAATCCTGTAAAATTTATATTTTTCACTTCACGTACAAGAGCGGTAAATGAAGCGTATATTTCTTATTTACGTAATAAAATTCGCAGTGAATTAGGTTTTTCTTTAATTCCTATAATTATTGAGAAAAAAGATTCACATGGGAAAGAAAAGAAATCTTAGACTGCTCTATAACGCCAATTGACACTTCCTGTTTTACAGGACAAAATAAAGTATGACCCTTGCAAATAAATTGACCTCCTTACGGGTAATTCTAACGCCTGTATTTTTTATTGTTTATTTTTTACCAGGCTTTTTCCCTTCATGGTTCAGTTTTGGATCAGCATGGACTATACCTGTCCTTTGGCTTATTTTTATTTTCTCGGAAATAACCGACTTGCTTGACGGACTCGTAGCCCGTAAACTCAATCAAACTTCCGATCTCGGAAAACTTTTCGATCCTTTCGCCGACACTTTAATGCAAATAACATGTTTTTTGTGTTTTGTAATTGACGGCATTTTTCCGGCAATTCTTTTTTTAATTGTTATTTACCGTGAATTCGGCATTCTTTTCATCCGTAATCTTATGTTAAAAAAAGGCATTTCACTTGGCGCACGCAAAGGCGGGAAAATAAAAACTGTCGCATACATAATCGCAGGGGGCGCCGCCCTTTTAACCGTCAGTCTTCAAAGACTGAAAATATTTGATTTTCTTTTCCCGTATTTTAAAACCGGCGCTCTTGTCTTTTTTATTATTGCCATTATTATTTCTATTATTTCCTTTATTGATTACTTAATTATATTACTGAAAGCCGAAAATGCCGCAAAATAATCAGAGGTTAACCAAATGAACACAAACGAACTTATAAAAAAAATTGATTCGGAGCGCTCATCAGAAATATTCGGCGAACTTTACAGTAAGAGCGAAGCAGGCAACGCAAGACAGCGTTACAAGAAACTGATAAAAGAAATGCAAGAAATAAGGGCTCAGGAGCATTTTTCCGAAACGGAAAATCTGCGCGTCTTCAGCGCGCCCGGAAGAACTGAGCTTGCCGGCAACCACACCGATCACAATCACGGTAAAGTGCTGGCAGCGTCAATACAATTAGATAATACCGCCATTGTACAAATAAGAAATGATAACATTGTATTTTTTCGTTCAACAGGTTTCCCTGACGTAAAAGTTAAATTGACTGATAAAGACGGCAATCCTGATTTGCAGCCAAAACCCGAAGAAGAAGGAACGACAGAAGCGCTGATCAGGGGAATTGCCGCCGAATTAAAACAGCGGGGCTGCAGCATAAACGGGTTTTCAGCTAACGCAGATTCGACTGTGTTTGCCGGTTCGGGACTGTCATCATCAGCGGCGCTTGAAACGCTATTTGGGCGAATTTTCGACTCTCTGTACGGCGGAGGAAAACGCAGTCCTCTTGAAATCGCCCAAATCGGGCAAATTGCAGAAAATAAATTTTTTGGGAAACCCTGCGGCTTAATGGATCAGGCGGCGTGCGCCGCAGGCGGAGTTGTCGCCATTAATTTTGCAAATACTGCCTGCCCTGAAATTAAACAGATCAATTTCGATCCTGCCGCCGCCGGCTTCTCTCTCTGCGTAGTGAACACCGGCGGCAGTCATGCTGATTTAACGGCGGATTACGCTTCAATTCCTGCTGAAATGAAAAAAGTTGCCGCTTTTTTCGGCAAAACTGTGTTAGGTGAATTGGAAAAGGACACTGTTCTGTCCGGCGCCGCAGATATAAGAAAAGAATTCGGAGACAGGGCTTTACTACGCGCCATTCATTTCTATGATGAGAATGCCCGTGTAGACGCAATGACAGTTTTTCTGACAGAAATGAATACCGCCGTCACAGATACTGTAAAACAGCAGGCTCTTTATAATTACTTGGGATTTGTAAATGAATCCGGCGACTCATCATGGCAGCTTTTGCAGAACATATACTCTCCCCAGCGTCCCGAAATTCAAAGTATCAGCGTTGCATTGGCTTTAACAAAGGATTTTTTCCGAAAGCAAAAATTGCAAGGCTCTTGCAGAGTCCACGGCGGCGGTTTTGCAGGAACCATTCAGGCTTATATTCCACTGGACGCAATAAACGCCTACCGCGCGCGCCTCGAATCGGTATTCGGCTCAGGTTCGGTAACTGTTTTGCGAATAAGGCCTATCGGCGCGGTTGAGCTGGAGTTTTAGAAACGTTAACAATGTTGTATTGTTGAACATATTCGGATTTAACTGATATAATAGGCAAAAGTTTAGCCAGGATGGCTCAGATGGCAGAGCGGCGCACTCGTAATGCGCAGGTCCCGGGTTCGATTCCCGGTTCTGGCTTGTTTATTGGTTTATAAGAAAAACATGGTTCCTATGCCATTCTAAAAAGGGCAAGTGCCGCTCATCTATCCAATGGAGCGATTTATATCTATCACCCCCAATGTCAATAATTTGTCTTTTGTTTAACCTGTTGGAATATATGATGACACCTTTATCATCAAAGGTGATTAACCCTTTATCGAAAAGGGCATCATAATTGGCTGATAACAAAAAACCATTATAGACATTCAACCTGTCGCTGTCATTATCACAATCGCCCCATGGCTTGATATGGCTTGCCCTTAACATCTCCGGTATATCAAGACTAGTTACAGCACAGCAATTTTTCCAATATTTGAAAAGCGCCTCTCTGAATACATCCTGTCCTATTCTCTGCTTTACCAACTGTTCCCGTTCCGTACCTCGAAACATTGATTTTTCGGTTCCATTGAAACTTGAGCGTTCTTCAGGATTTTTATCCAAATAAGTATCAAGCCGCCCATTATAAAGACGTATCGGCCCGTCAGGCAAAGCAATACCAAGTTCGGCGGCTCTTTTTAATACAACTCCCAAAAGTTCCCTGTTCCAGGCTTCAATTCTTCCGTTTTGAAAAAGCTCGTTATTTAAACCTCTTTTCAATTCCGGCAGGCTTAAAGTATCGGAAAACCGCAAAGCATAAGCGCCTTCGTGATTTCCAATGGTAATATCTGCCTTTACTGTATGAAGCGAAGAACACAAACTGACAACAGAAGGATCGCTTTTTTGGACTATCTCAAAGCCATTGTCGTAACCAGCTTTTTCTATCAGGGATCGGTCGAGAGAGTTCATTTTATTCATTTGTCCTAATGGAAACTTTACCATTTTTTAAAAATTATAAACAGAATATTTTAAAACATGAAATTTCCCAATAATTATAGTTGACAAAATTGAACAAACGGTTTACAATATGTAAACTAGAGGAAATTAAGGTGCAAAAAGTTTTGAAAACTGAAATCGAACGACTCTTGTATATTCTCAAATTATCCGGATTATCGCAAACAGATTTTGGCGCGTCTTTGGGGCTGAGTAAATCTCAAATGAGTCATGTTATCAGCGGGCGCACAAAGCCATCTCGTGAAGTATTAGTTAAAATTGCTCTAAAATATAATATAAATCTCAACTGGTTAATTTCCGGAAAAGGTTATCCACAAGAAGAGGCAGAAACCACAGTTATCGAACTTTTTAATCAGGAAGCGGCTGCCGGTCGAGGTATCCTTATTGAAGACTATCCTGAAACAAGCGCTATTCCTGTTCCGCAAACACTTATTTATCCTCATAAACCATCCGGGTTAAAAGCAGTATATGTGTCAGGCGATTCTATGATAGAAGAAAAAATATATGACGGCGATATCGTTATTTTTTGCCCAAAACTTACATCAGGGGATGCTGTCTATGTTGTATCTGTAGGAGACAGTCTTCTTGTTAAACGAGTTCATTTTGACAGGATAAAGAACACCATCACCCTTATAAGCGCCAATTCGTGTTATCCGCCTCGTATACTGACGGATGACGAAGCTAAAAATGTAAAAATCGAAGGAAAGGTTATCGCCTGCCTTCACAGGATGTAAAAGTATTGATTATACGGATTTGATTATACTTTCTTGGGAGGAAGAATGAGTAAGGATAGTTGGGGCGGAAGCTGGACAGAACAGAAACTTGACGCTTTCGAAAAATATGTAAACGCATACCTAACAATAATGAATAAACATAGAGATAAAAATGGCTGGAAATTGATCTATTTTGACGCTTTTGCCGGAAGCGGGAAACGAGCCCTTTCAAATAAAGAAGAACAAACATCTATGCTTTTTGATATTACCACTGAGGAAGAAAATATATATCAAGGCGCGGCTGAAAGAGTTATCAGAATAAAACAGCGTGGTTTTGATTACTATTATTTTATTGAAAATGATAGTGCGTCGAGAAATGAACTGGAAAATCTCCTTTCTTCTGTTAAAAATGAAAAGAATCTGGATTTACGTTTTCGTGACGGAGACGCAAATGAATATATACATATTCTTGCAGATACGATGAAAAACAACAAAAAACTTTGCTCGTTGACATTACTTGATCCTTTTGGTATGCAGGTAAATTGGGATTCAATAATGCAGCTTAAAGATACCAGAACCGATTTATGGATTCTAATACCCTCAGGTGTTATTATAAATCGTTTATTGGACAAAAACGGTAAACTTAATAATATCGACAAGTTGGTGGCATTTTTTGGATTATCCGAACAGGAGATACGGGAATATTTTTACGAACAGGATAATAAACACAATGGCTTATTTGATGTAGACAATGGAATACAAAAAACTTCTATGCCCATTCAAAAGATATCAATGTTGTACATACAACAATTAAAGACAATTTTTAATGAAGTAACAAAAGAACCGCTTGAAATGAAAAACAGCCGTAATGTCCCGCTATTCCATTTTGCTTTTGCGTCAAATAACCCTACCGCATTAAAGATTGCACGTGATATAATCGGGAAAAAGGAGAAAAAATGAAAACTACAAAAATTGAATGGACAGACAAAACATGGAACCCGATAACAGGCTGCACAAAGCGTTCAATAGGATGCGCTAATTGTTATGCGGAAATTATGTCCCGCCGTCTTTGCGCAATGGGTCAGGAAAAATATAAAAACGGTTTTAATTTGACCTTACATGAAGATGTCTTGAAGGAACCTCTTGCATGGAAAAATCCGCATACTATTTTTGTCTGTTCAATGAGCGACCTTTTTCATGAGGAAGTAAGTTTTTGCTTTATCGACAAAGTGCTTGAAACTATTGAGGCTACTCCCCAACACAGATATCAATTATTAACCAAGCGTGATAAACGTATGGCAAAATACTTTGCAAACCGTAAAGTCCCGAATAATGTCTGGCTTGGCGTTACCGTAGAAGCAAAGACCGCCAAGGATAGAATAGATTCACTTAGAGACATTCCGGCGACAATACGCTTTCTTTCCTGTGAACCACTGCTTGAAGATTTAGGAGAAATTGATCTTTCAAATATCAACTGGGTAATTGTAGGCGGCGAAAGCGGGAAAAGAGCCCGTCCAATGAAAGAAGGTTGGGTACTTTCCATAGAAGAGCAGGCGGTTTCCAACGGCTCGGCTTTTTTCTTTAAGCAATGGGGCGCTTGGGGCGCCGATGGAGTTAAACGGAGCAAGTACGCTAATGGGAAATTGCTTAAGGGAGAGGTGAGGCAGATGCTGCCGGTTTGAGGTGTGTTAATATGTAATAGTCAAGATGAAATCTGACACTTGTTGAATAAAAAGGTATAATAAACCAACAAGGAGCAGAAAGATGACAAATCAACAAAAAATCATCAAAACGAAAGTCGGGATTCTCGAACTGG
>Ga0268262_10006117_pt1 | contig 11666 bp, 5 predicted proteins | sample TergutNc150P3_FD_190354 | JGI IMG/M metagenome (GOLD analysis project Ga0268262, IMG submission 190354) | Nasutitermes corniger P3 segment gut microbial community from laboratory colony in Florida, USA - Nc150 P3 (SPAdes) (version 2) | ecosystem: Host-associated > Arthropoda: Insects > Digestive... | reverse complement strand
GAACTGTTTTGTAGGCTGAGCTTTGCCCATGGCGGCCGCCTTGGCCTTCTCAAGGCCCTTCTGCCTTTTCTCCAGCTCGGCCATGCTCTCTTTCAGCGCGTCCCCCGCTCTCTTCGCTTTATCCGCTATGTCCTTGCTCCTTTGATAGATGAGCGAGGCGTTGGCATCGATCCCCTTTGTGTAGTCCAGCTGGACCTTCAGCCCGCACACGTCCGCCGTGACGATGTTCTTGGGGGGATCGATGCCGGTGACGAACGATATCCTCATGGCCCCTTCCGCAAGCTTTTCCCAGGTGAGCTCATTGGATTTCTGTCCGAGCACAGTGAGCAGTTCGTTCACTTTCTGATACTCCATGTACACGGCGTCCGCCCTGTTCTTCAGGTCCTCGGACTCCATCCTGTACTCGTCAACGGTCTCGGTCTGCTTCTGTATCCTTTTTTTGAGCTTCTCCGCCTCCGGGTCGACGTATGCCTCCTCCTCGGTCTGGCCGATCTCTTTCAGAAGAGCGTCGATAGCCAGGGACATGCTCTGAACTCTTTCGGACTCCGTGTCGGAATAGATCCGCATGTTGACGGGGGCCACGTCGACTATCGCCCCGTCCTTCCTGAATATCGTGGGCTCGCCGCACCGGATGACATTGTCGACGATCTCCCTCAGCGAAGAGTACATCCTGCTCAGGTCTTCGTCGCCGACCTGTCCGGTCGGGGCGTTCTTGTCGATGCTCGCCCTATTGCAGATCTCCTCGGAATATTGGCCGCCGAGGTTGACGACGGTCGCCAGGGTCCTTACGGTATCGGACCCGGAAGACCGGAACGTCCCTCTGAACTCATCGAAAGAGGACTCTATGGGATCGAATCTGCTCTTAGGCATGACGTAGTCCTCCCCCGGGCGTGTAGAACGGTCCTTCCAGGTCCTGTGCGTAAGGCAGTTGACTATTTTCCCGTCCTGCACAAGCAGCACGTTCCCGCCTCCGAACATCTCGAAGATCAGCTTGTATTCTCCGTCGGATTTGAATACCTCGGTGACGGTTATCCTGTCGAAACCCGCCTGGGTCGTTTTTCCGATCCTTGCGTTCGTGATGTATTTCCTCAGGAACGTGGCAAATGAAGTTGGGGTCTCAGGCGTCTCCGGGCGGAAAGGTGCCAGATACAGCCATTTCTTATCTCTGAAGAACAGCTCCCTCTTCCCGTCCCCCTGTACGTTCAGGCGGAAGAGGACATTCCCGGCGCCCCAGTGGAATATCTTATCGATGTGCGCTCCTTCCAGCGATGCCATCTCCGAAACGATCGAACGGACATCGAAAGAGCTCATCTCCTTCTTCATGGCGTAGGTTATGCAGGTGATGGAGATAAAGTTTCTTTATCGGCGGGGCGGCCCGCCGCCATCGGAATTCAGGCATCACTTATCGATGCGGGTCTTCGACGCCGTCCACCTCAGAAACCTCGGTACGACGATCGAGAGCGGCAGCGCCACCGCGAACCCGAGCATCCAGCTTTTCAGCCATATCTCCGGGAAAGCGGACGCCCCGACGTTGACGGCGGTCATGACCGAGGACATTCCCAGGGACATGAAGAACGCCATCCCCAGGCTCATGAATATGAACATCTTTCTGCCGCCGCGGGGCTTGCCGTTCCCTTCCTGTTCCAACCTCTTACCTCGATACGGTACGCCGCTCCGTTGTATTATATTTTTATGCGCGCGCACCGCGTGCTGCCAGAAAGTTTTATAACAGTGTCCTCCTTGACTACGCTCATAGGCCGCTGTGGCTAAGGGGTATAGCGACGCCTTGGTAAGGCGTAGGTCGTGGGTTCGATTCCCATCAGCGGCTCCATACTTCTTCTCGGAGCACCGTTCAGGACATCTTATAGAATACGAAGCCGGACCATATCTTCGGGAAGAAGAACGTCGTCTTCTTGGGCATCCTTATGCCCTGCATCGAAAGGTTCCAGATGGTTTTCAGGCTGGGCTCGTTCAGGACCACGGCGAGGTCGAATCTCCCGTCCGCCATCATCTTCTTCACTTTGGAGAACTCCGCTTCGTATTCCACCGAAGACCGTCCCTCGTCGTAGCCGTAGATCCCTTTCAGGATGAGCTCCTGCACAACGTAGGTGTCAAGCTTCCAAAGTCCCTCGCTCCCATCTTCGTACGTGGCAAGGAAGCGTTTTCCGTCCCTGAACATGAGCCCCATCATCCAATCCTTAAGCTCCGACTCCATCTGCTCTTCGGCGACCTCTTCCATCCTCATCTTTTCGGATATCAGCTCTTTGGCGCCGTCTACCGTGACGGCGGAGGAATTGATCAGCCTGTGCGTAGGCCATATCACAAGTCCCTTGTCGTCGGCTGAGACCAGTGTCGCCAGGACGTAGCCCTTCTTCTCGTTGCCGGGATTCTCCGCCGAGTAGCTGAGGGCCGTTTCGTATCTGTGGTGGCCGTCCGCGATCAATACCTTCTGATCCTTCAGCTCGGCCGTTATCCGCTTCTGGACGGCGGCATCGTCTATTATGTGGAATCTGTGGTCGACGCCGTACTCGTCCATGTATCTGTATACGAGCTTCGCGGAGTCGTAGACCTTTCTGCCGAGCTCCGGGCTCAGCCCCTCGAATATCCCGAATATGGATTCTAAGTGGGACTCCATGTCCCTGAGCAGGTTGAGGCGGTCCTCCTTCACCTTTGAGAACGTTTCCTCGTGGGGGATCACGCGGCCTTCGTCGTAGCTCTCCGTTTTGAGGATGCCCACAAGCCCCGTCCTGGTCTTTTTCGTCCCGTGGTCGTAGAACACCTGCTCATAGAAATAGAACGAATCCGGGTCCTGTTTCAGGCTTCCGTCGGACATCATCCTGTCAAGCAATTTTCTGGAACCTTTGTACCTCCTGTCGACGTCTGGCCTCAGGGTAAGGTTCGTAACATTGTTCTCGTGGTCCTGGAGCACCCGCAGGTACTCCTTTCCGATCACGTCGTATGGCGGCGAGATGCGGTCCTCTATTCTCTCATCGGTCCTCAGCGCCGGCCTGTATCCTGGAAAAGGAAGGAAGGTAACCATTCGTTCGCCTGACCGATGTTATACTTTGTCCCTTATATCTCTTTCTGCCAAACTCGGACGGCATCAGCATATGCGGGGCACGGGGTCCCCGGAAGGAGGTTCCAATATCCTCCTTCCGCCTATCTCCGTTCTCAGGACGACCCTGCTCTTCCCTTCGCGGACCGTGCCTATTATCGCGGCGTCCCGGCCCTCGGGCGTGCTCCTTATCGCCCTCAGGATATCTTCCGCCATATCCGGGACGCATCCGATGATCGCTTTCCCTTCATTTCCGATGCTGAGCGGGTCTATCCCCAGCAGATCGCACGCGCTCACGACCCCCTCTCTGAGGGGGATGGAGGGTTGCTCTATCTCGATCTCCGCGCGGGACTTGGAGCACCATTCGTTGAGGGTGTTCGCCAGCCCGCCTCTCGTGGGGTCCTTCATGGCCACGATCCCGCCGGCCCTGAGCCCTTCGGCGATCATCTTGTTCAGCGGCGCCACGTCGCTTTGTATCTCGCTCTCGAAGCCGTAGCCCTCTCTGAAAGAGAGAAGGGCGACGCCGTGGTCCCCCAGGGTCCCGGATGCTATTATCACGTCTCCGGGAGCGAGATTCGAGTCGGTGCACCATCTGTCCTTCACCTTCCTGTATTCGGACGCTATCCTCAGATCGTTGTCCAACAGCTCGGACCTCCTGCCTATGGCGGACGTCGTGATAACCATCTTGTCCAACGCGCCGGCCTGCATGACCTTCGTATCTCCGGTGATGATCGGCACGCCGCATTCCCTCGAGGTCCGACCCATGCTCTCCATGATCCTGTCCACGATGCCGATCTCCAATCCTTCCTCCAAAATGACGGAGCAGGCGATGGCTATGGGCGTGGCGCCCATGACGGATATGTCGTTCACCGTTCCGGCGACGGATATCTTCCCGATATCGCCGCCGGGGAATATCAGGGGATCAACGGTATGCCCGTCGATCGTGAACACGACATCGTCGATCACGGCGGAATCGTCCATGGACTCCAGCGATACGTCCGAACTCGCTTTGGGAAAATGGGATATGATGTGCTTGGCGAGGAACTCCTGCATTATCTCCCCGCCCGCGCCGTGATTCATGATGATCTTGGACATCGGTTGTGAATAGGATACCCAATATAGGTTTTTATCTTTAATCAGGACTAAATAATCATTGCGTGTTCTATGGAGCGAGGGGCCCGTGGGGTAGCGGATCATCCTTTTGGCCTTCGGAGCCGAAAACCCGGGTTCGAATCCCGGCGGGCCCTCCACATCCCTTTTCACCGAAAACGATAAAATAGCGATCTGGGTCAATAAAAGTATAAGAACCGTTCTGCTATGTTTAATGGACGGAGGTAAGGATCGGTGAACTACGATGCGGTGCAGGCGGTACAGCGCATGCAGGACTATATCGAGGAGCATATCGGAGAGCCGATCACCTTGGAGGATCTGAGCGAAGCGACAGATTACTCGCCGTCGCACTCGCTGAGGATATTCAAGGAGCTGACCGGGCATACGCCGTTCGAATACATCCGGCTACGCAGGCTGACGCAGGGGGCGAGGCGCCTGAGGACCGGGAACGTAAGGATAGCGGACGTCGCATCGGAATGCGCGTTCGATACCCACGAAGGCTTCACAAGGTCGTTCTCGAAGGAGTTCGGGCTCTCTCCGGAATCGTATAAGGGCGACCCGGTCCCGCTGAGATACTTCATTCCGTATTCGGTTCTGATCCGTTACCTCGTAAAGAACAAAGGAGACGGTGAAATGGAAAAGAAACAAAGACAGACGGTATTCACGCAGGTCGTCGAAAGGTCTAAGCGCAAAGCGGTTATCCGGCGCGGCATAAAGGCGGAGAACTACTACGAGTACTGCGAAGAGGTCGGATGCGACGCATGGGGGATCCTGGAGAGCGTCAAAGGGGCATCCTGCGAGCCCGCCGGATATTGGCTGCCGGACAAGCTGATCAGGAAGGGAACGTCGAAGTACGTTCAGGGCGTCGAGGTGCCGCCGGACTATGAGGGGGCGGTGCCGGACGGGTTCGAGATGATCGAACTGGAACCGTGCAGGATGATGGTATTCCAAGGCGAACCTTATGATGACGAGAATTTCGAGGAAGCGATAGCCGGCGTCTGGGAAGCGATCGATGCGTTCGATCCTGCGCTCCGCGGGTTCGAGTGGGCGGACGCCGACGCTCCGAGGTTCCAGTATGCACCGATAGGCCGCAGAGGATACATCGAAGCGAGGCCGGTCAGACCGCTGAAAGGATGAAAAAAGGGCTCCGGGCCGGAATGTCCGGACCCAGAACCGAAAAGGAGCGTTCGTCCGTTCGGCGAAAGCTGCGCTTAACTGGCGTGTTTCTGCGGTTTTGGTTCAGGAGGACACAGAAAGAAGGACACATCCTCCTTTCTGCGCCCCCCTTTTATTTTTGTCAAAGCCGCGCTTTTTTGATCGGCCGGCTATCTTCCGCAACCGGCTGCGGTGGCTTCGGTTCTTCCACTGTTTGCTGTATTTTGCTCTTCGACAGATCGATCTTTGACATCTGTTCCGCTATCGGCTTCTGCGCTTTGCTCTCAGGCGGCGCAGGCTCTGGCTGCGGTGGCTTTGTTTCCCCTGCCTGTTGTACAGTTACTTTTGTCTGCAATTTTGGTTCTTCTACCATTTGTTGTAATTTGATCTTCGACAGATCGATCTTTGACATCTGTTCCGCTACCTGTTGCTTTTCTTGTTCCTCTAACGGGATGATGTCTGCGAAAACAAGCCTTTTTTCGAGTTTCTTGGGGGATGCAATAATGTAGAACCGCTCGAACTCGCGCAGCATCAAGCGATACGATTTGTTTTTATCTTCCTTTGCCCGGTCATACGGCACTACAGCCTGCCAGAATGGCAATTCATTCGGGACCATGGCAGGGGGGTCGACCACCTGGGCGGCTAGGACCTTCGTATCCTCCCAGTCGAGATCGCTGTTGAGTGATTTATCGCGTTTCTGCAATACAAGTTCCACACGGTTGCGGCCTCCATACTTCTTGATGTCGTCAGAAGGCAATTCATCGTTGCTGACCATCGGGCCGGAGAACGGGGTCGGCCCATACAAGGCGGCTGTGATCTTGTCGCCCTTTACCTTCACCGTGGCGCGGCGGTTCGGCAGCACCTGCGCGAAATCCGTCAGAACGACCTTGGAGATCTTCGCCCCCCTTAGTGCATTGGGCTGATAGCGGACCAGCGCAAGCCGCACGAAGGGCATATAGGCCTTAAGCGGATCGAACTCGATGTCGCAATACCACAGTTTCCGTTCACCATCCCAATGCACGCGGTGGCCGACGATCATAACCTGGGTCTGGGAGGAGGGCATTTCCTGCAGCGGCAATATCTCCGATGCCACTCCTGCACAGAAATCCTCTTTCTTAGCACCTTTCTGCAGCATCGAATAACCTCCTTCACTGTTCCAAAACGGATCGCGACCCCATTGGGTGACGAAGGGTTGCATCTTGGAGGGTATTATGGAAAAGGCCCCAAATCTCTCTATCGGGATCACTACGCCAAGAAGTTCACCGTCCCCGGAGGAGAACCAGGGCCTGTCCAGCCATATGCGCAGGCCGTTGCCATCGCGGGTGACATCATGCCCATCCGCTTTTTCGTTCGTCTTCCAGCGCATTGTCGGCAGAATATACATCACGCGTGGATCGGCGGGCGGTGTGCTTGCGGGCACAAAGGTTTTCGAACCTGGGCCGTTGTATACACCGACTATCGGCGCACCCGGATCATCATCTGGCGGGGCTAATCTCATGTCTTCGTTGGTAGCGGCAGGACCCAACTGCGTCACATTGTCTGGGTTTGCACAGATGGACGGCGGCAGATATTCGCTGAAGCGAGTGGTCGCCCTTATCCGATAATCAATGAGCCGGAAGCGCGTGTCACCCAAAGCATGTACGTCTCCGCGCTGCGCATTTTTATTCGGGTCTGGCAACTGCCCGTTCACAGTCGTTCGCAGATCAAATGTATTGGCATGGTTTTCGGCCAACCTGATCTCGCCCAGCTGCCCCCGGAATTTCACCCGTTCTGGTTCATCTTTGGTCGGATCATCCACCCATTCGTGCCATTCTGCTTCCACTTCAAACTTGCTGGTAGAGGGGCCATGGAGGGTAAGGGTAACTGCGTTCGCAGCGTCTCTAAGTATGACGTCGTGCGATCCATACGCGCGGCTCAGTGAAAAATAGGTAAACTTCGGCTTAAACACCGGCGCCTGCGTCGCATGCACCAGTGTGAGTTCGCGGAAAGGCGTGATCAACCAGTTCGCACCACGCAATGCGGATGCAAGTACTCTGCCCTGTCTAGTCCCCCCGACCCACTGTGGGATACCAAAGCTGCCAATAAATTTTTCATCGGCGAAACTGGAGTATACCAAACGGACTATCCGCCCTTTGGGCACGAAGAATGTCAAAGTACGGTTGATCTCATCCCATAACGGCTCGCCTCTGTCCCTGAACACTTCCTTACAGGCAGACGGGTCGATTTCTGCTTCCCGCTCAGCCAGGATCAAACGGAAACCGTCGCTGTCCGGCCACTTCTTCTCACTATATATCAGGATAACATACGCCCCACTGGATGTTGTTGTGACGGCATAAGAGCCAGTTTTAGATTTTATATTATTCACGCCTGGCAGTTCGTGACCCGCCGCCGCGCGGATTGCCGTTCCCCCAGCGGCGCCGTCGGGCAACCAGGGTGTGCGGATATGCGTTTCGCCGTGAATGACATATTGGCCGCCAACCATCCTGTCTCCCACCGGATTTGTATCACTGGGTAATCCAGGTTTGATCCCTTTGGTGGTGGCGACATCATCCAGTGCGGAGGGCGTAATGAGTTTGATCAGATCGGAATCGCTCGCGTCTTCTTTGCGTTCGGGTAACCCGTCGTAGAGCGTACCAGACTCGCGCTTGGCGGCAAGTTCATAGCCATTTTTGATATCTTCCCAGTTGCCGAAATAAGGATCGAACAAGCCATGCATTTCGCACTGTTGCTGAGATGATTTCGGCGGCACGAAATGGCGCTCGTTCACCGCACCATAATAGAAGTCGGACGAGATGTCTGGGAATGGCACTTCCTCAAGGATCGCAGGTGAACCGGGCGTTCTGTGCAAGGAGAAGGAGGATATAGGCAGAGAGGACTCACCCCTCAGCCACCCCGAATAATCCTTGGACGAGACATTGTAGTTCGAACGGATCACCATCCGTTCTAGCGACTCGCCCTCAGACACGCGGGTGCGATGTACGATGACCGGGGGATCGATCGGCTCAAAACGCCAGTAACCAACAGAATCGCTTGCGCATGTGTTATCGAGCAGAGGGTCGTCCACAGCCAGGCTGTTGCCTGCTAAATCAACAACGCGCGCGCGGAAACGGTATGAACGACCGTAGCGCAGCCGCGGCAGCGAGCCCCCAGGTGTCGTAAAGTTCGCGCTCACGCCGCAGCCGTTTTTGGCCACATCCACCCCTTTCTTGCTTGGCACTTCGGATTGGATATCGCTGCCCTCTTCCTGCACTGCCTTGAGCGCCAGACCAGGGCGGGGCGTACACAGACTCCAGCCAGTCCAACGGAACAGGGATTCGTGCAGATATTGATCTTTGCTGCCCGGTTGTGAAGTGGTCGATGCGCCGCAGACATATCCCTCGTCCTCCGGTATCGAATCGATCGGTTCACCGGTCTTGATCAGTCTGTAGTCGCCGACACGGGCGCATAGCGTGCGCCAGACGCCCGGGTTCCGCTCATCGGCCACGTCGACACGATAACCGCGAAGTACGTCTTCGGCGTACAGTACGATATCGCTGCACCTGTCATCTTCGAGGTATTTGTTATACTCCGTCATTCTGGCGATATTCTGGGCAACATCTTTCGCGCGCTCGTGACGGGACACACCCAACCCGCCGCTGCGCAATGCCGCGACACCCTGTTGGTCGCCGGTGGTGAAGGCAACAGATCCTGCCTCATCTTTTTTGAGAAGGTTTTGTGTGTCTACCACGAAGCCGACGGTCTTGAGCGCGGAGCCATCCGGATCGACCTGATAGATGTCGAACCGGCCAGAGTTGTTTTCGTATTTGTCGTTCGACCCAGCCATATTCAACAAACCGTTCTTCAGCTCATCAGTTTCGGAGCGTGTGATGAAACGTTGCCCTTCCACAAGGAATGCGGTCCAGGGCATATCATCCGTGTTCTGATCCTGTTGATTTTTCCGCTTTATGCGCAGCCGTAATTTCCCGCTCAGTGTCCTAATCGGGGTATCAAAGCCCAAAGTAGGGGCTCTAGTGCCCGGGAGTGTCCCCCTGCTCTGTGTTCCAATAGGGGCAGTAAGGACAAAATCCAGCACCAGACCGAGCCGGCGCATCAGTTCCGGAAAGTCCGCCAGTGACGCGACGATACGGTGAAAGTCATATTCAGGCTCCACGGGAGGCTTCGGAACGCTTTCAGGACGGGGGCGGCTATAGAAACGATTCGCCAGATAGAGATCGCGTTCCGTTTCGGAGTTGAATTTGTCTGGTTCGTCCTCTCTGAACAAACGGTTAAGACCGCCATTCTTTTGATATAAAGGTCCGTCTGTCCCCGCAACCTCCAGCATCTCCTTGAGAGCGGGATGCGCTTTATCCCAGGGCAGAAGTCGCGGAAGGTCGGACGGAGACTCCTCCGCCAGTTTTGCGTAATATTTCCTGAGATAGGACAATATGTTGCGGATCTGATAGCTCCGGAAATTCACTTCGCTCAGATCCTCGTACTCGAAGCCGTTAACGGGCGTTTCCTCACTGAATAGCTTATGCCAGAGAGATTCATCAATCTCAGAGATCAGCTTCAAAGGAATTGTGTCGTCACCGGTTTCTACCGAGAATTTCGCGTCTTTGATCACCTCAGGCCAGTTGACGAACTCGGGGAATGCGCCAAGGGCATGTTCATTCCGGTTTTCTGGTATCAGGCGCGGCGACACGACGACGCTCACCCGTTGTTTTCCGTCCGTCATACCATAGGGCAGTATAGTCCAAACAATCTTCGATCTAGCCATTATAAGTCCTCCTTAGCGAAAGCTTCCAGATAATCGCGCCAGGCATATTCTGTCTCTTCGCCGATCGCACCGAGCTCTTCCTCAAGCGTCAAGTCGGGATTAAAGCCAAGCATCTGGCGCATCGTGGGGTCGCCATTGGAACCGGCGAACTTGCGTTCGCAGGAGATGGTGACGCTGGTTGAAAAGAAGGCCACTGAAACACTTATCTTCAGTTCCGCCTTGCCGACGCATTTGCCAGCTTCATAGCCCAACGACATATAGAGCTCGATCGACGCGCTGATAAGCCCCAGCACATTGACGCTACCCCCCAGCCGGAAATAGCCGGCGAGCGTAACCTCCGTCTCATCATTTTCGTTTGACTGTATCTTGAAATAGATGCCGGCCATGGCATGCAATTCGCCGGAAGCCACGCCGAAGTCGAGGAAGACCGCCGCACCGAATTCTAACGCCGCCTCCAGCATCTGCACGCCCTTAGGGTCTATTGTGATGTTGAAAAAGCCACCGCCTCCGAAAATGAAGACGGTCAGCAGGAAGGGCTTTTCGCGAGTGCAGAAATTGAAACGTATGCTCAGCGGCTGCTTGCCGATGAACGGCACCGTGAAGCCCGCCCCCAGGCTGAGGTTGGCTATGTTGAGCACGCCGCAGGTGATCGACGGCAGGGCGATGCTGTACCCGGCATCAATGCCCTCCTTTGTGATGTCGAGATACGGCGGGTCGGAGAATCCGTCAAGCGGGATCAGATCGCGCAGCGTTTCCACGAAACTGAGCGGCCCGACGAATTTGACACCCGAGAGCAGCACATCGACATTCGTCTTTGCGTTGCTGTCTATGGTGAACTCGATCTTCTTAAAGCCCAGTTCGATGAAACGGTTCTTCCCGACCAATATCAGGTCGAAATTCTTGAGGCTGCAGTTGACGCTGGTCTTCGAACTCGCCAGGCCATTCTTCTTGACCTTGGATTCGACCGCAATCATCAGGCCCCTTTCGTCATTCGGGCGGAATATTGGAGGTTTTCCCGGTGGCCAGCTTGTGATCTGGGGATTCCAGTCGAAACGAACGGTCAGCTCGTCGCCGGTGAACTGATCCATCAAGGACTTTCCAGATGTTTTGTAGATCTCGATCGCGTCCTTGGTCGCCTTCAGAACTGCGAGCATGGCATTGCGCGGAGCGCCGTCCAGCAATTCAGCGGTTTTCAATTTTGTTTCGAGCGATTCGATCTTGGCTCCGAGCGTTGACAGGAGCGTTGACAGGAGCGTCGGTTTCGGGGTTTTTGGGTTTTTGTCCTCTGTAAGCAGCTTGATCAGTTCATCCGGTTTGCCAACAATGGCCTCCAGCGCACCCTTTAGGCCGCTACCCGCGGATATCAGCGATTCCAAGCTCCTAAGCTGATTCAAAAGCGCATTGAGTTTTTGAACTGTGTTCAATATGGGTTGTTTGAGGTCCGCAGGAAGAGAGACGCTGGCGTTCTTCAAGGTCTCGACAGCGCCCTCAGCGGCATTGATCTTAGTATTAAAATCGACCCAATTCCAACTCGGGGTGGTGAGATTGGTGAGATCGATAGAACTCAATCTTTGTGTCACAGTACCCACC
>Ga0268262_10006116_pt1 | contig 11667 bp, 11 predicted proteins | sample TergutNc150P3_FD_190354 | JGI IMG/M metagenome (GOLD analysis project Ga0268262, IMG submission 190354) | Nasutitermes corniger P3 segment gut microbial community from laboratory colony in Florida, USA - Nc150 P3 (SPAdes) (version 2) | ecosystem: Host-associated > Arthropoda: Insects >... | reverse complement strand
GGCGACGACGGCCGGCGCGTTCGCCAGCGACTCGGTAGTTGTCAAGATCGACGCGAACGTGATCAGCGTAGCCGAGGGCAACCGCGAGATCCCGACAGCCAACACCGCGACGGAAGCCGCGGTCGCTCCTGTCAAGGTCACGGCGTCGCTGTTCACCGCCGGTCCCAGCCCCGTCTCCAAGTCCGCCGGCGAGATCAGTTTCTTCTCGTCCAAAGCGGTCAAGAGCGGCGTAGTCTACATCTTCGACGCGAACGGCAAAACGGTCGCGAAAGCGAAGGTGAGCGGAAACGCCGGCAAGATCGGCAGCGCGAACGTCAGCAGGTTGGCTGAAGGTTCGTACGTCATCAAAGGCGCGCTCGTTGGGAAAGACGGCACGAAGAGCAAGGTCTCCTTCGTGTTCAGCGTAGTGAAGTAAGAAGTTGATGTTGATGTAGGGGCGGGGTTTAAAACCCCGTCCCTCTAGCGTCAGGTCGCTTCGACTCCGCGGTTATTGAGCGAAGTCGAAATACAGCGACCTTTAGGGCAAATCAAGCGTCAGGTCGCTTCGACTCCGCTCAGCGACCTTTATGGTGTGTGTCAGCGGAGTGTTCATCCGTGTTCTAAGGGCGTGGATGAGAATAAGTAAGATTTCATCGAAAAAGGCCCCTGAGCGGAGTCGAAGGGGCCTAGAGTAAGAATTACCAACAACTAACGCGGCGATACCATGGCCTACCGTATCAGCCGCCAGGTCGGTGACGAGACCAACCACTTCCTTCTCGTCGCCGGCCGCTTTTTATTTTCTTGCCGTATAGTTTTTTAAAATCTTTAAAATCCAAATCAAATTCAAAATCTTTAAAATCATTTTCAGACGAAAGGCGCTACGCGCCTTTCATAGGATATGCGGGGCTAAACCCCGCATATAAAGTCAACGTCAACGACAAAGTCAAAGTCAACGTCAAAAGATTTTGACTTTGATTTTGACGTTATATGCGGGGTTTAGCCCCGCATATCCTATGAAAGGCGAAGCCTTTCGTCTAAAAAAGAATTTGACTTAAAGAATTTGACTTAAAGATTTTGATTTAAAGCTTTTGATTTTAAGGCCAAATAAAGTATATTTAATAATAATACCACCAAAAGGAACGAAATTATGGCTCTATCAAAAGAATTAGAAGAAATCATGGCCCAAACGTGGGCTTCTATAAAAGACCTGACGAAGGCCAACAAGGAGCTGACCAAAACAGTGAACTACTGGGTCGGCCGCTTCGGCAACACCACCGGCTACATCACCGAGATGATCATCGTTCCGGGGATACGCCGCCAAATGGACAAGCACGGCCACAAGTTCGATTCGCTCTCCGCCCGGAAAGAGTTCTACCGCAAAGACGGCACCGCGTTCACCGAGACCGATTTGCTCTTGGAAAACGGCGAGGAGGTCATGATCGTGGAGATAAAAACGCACTTAACGAAGGACGATGTGGACTATCAGGTTAAGCGTCTGCAAAAACTGCGCAAGAGAGAGGAAGAGGTCAAAATAGCCGGCAAATCGCTTATATCGGCCGTTGCCGGGCTTACCATAGATGAAGACGCCAGGCAGCAGGCGGATGAGCTGGGCATGTACGTCATAAAGGTAATCGAAAGCGACAAAAACATCAAAGTGGAAGCGCCCTCCAAGGGCGTCGGGCGGTGGTGAAAAATGACAGAAGAGCTTGCCCTGCAACTGCTCAAGTCGATCGGCGAGGACCCGTCCCGCGAGGGTTTGCGCGGCACGCCCGCGAGGGTGGCCAAGGCGTGGTCGCACCTGATGCAGGGCTACGCGCAGAGCCCTTCCGAGATACTCGGCAAGGCCATATTCTCCGAGAAATGCGACCAGATGATCATCGTCAAGGACATCGAGGTCTACAGCATGTGCGAGCACCATCTGCTCCCGTTCTTCGGCAAGTGCCACATCGGCTACATCTCGCGCGGCCGCGTCTACGGGGTGAGCAAGCTGGCGCGTCTGGTAGACTGCTTCTCCCGTCGCCTGCAGCTGCAGGAGCGTCTGACGAGGCAGATCGCCGAGGCGCTCATAGAGCCCATAGAGGCCGAGGGCGTGGGCGTGGTGATAGAGGCGCAGCACCTCTGCATGATGATGCGCGGCGTCTCGAAGCAAAACTCGGTCATGGTGACCTCCGCGATGCTCGGAAGCTTCCGCGACGAGCCGGAGACTAGGGCCGAGTTCCTGAAACTGATCGGGTGAGGGGAGGGGGAGGGCGATGCAATCTCACGTAAAGCACCGTAAGTACAAGTCCTACAAGAGCGGCCTGATTCTGCTCGGCCTTCTAATAATCTCTTGGGTATTGATAACGAGCATCAACAAGTCCGGCATCCCCGCCGGCCTTGCCGGGCTCATAAACGCCGACTACGAGAACTTCCGCAACCTCGAGCAGTTCGACTCCGCCCGGGCGCAGGAGGCGCGGGGCCTCGTCGCCGGTTTTTGGACATATTCCGCCGGCGACGCCGAGACGTCCCCGGTCGCCAAGCGCGAGTACTTGGAGCTCAACGCCAACGGGATGGTGTGGATGGTGCGGGTATGGCAGATACGCGCGCCGTCGTCCGACCGCTACACGATGACGCACGTCGCCATGGGTTACATGAGCCCCTACTCCGAAATACAGGGCGGCGGCAGCTACTACTGCGAGACGCGGATCATCCGGCAGGCGTACATATTCGACGGCGACACCTGCTACGGGGCCAGTCAGGCGGACGAGATCTGGGAGATGGGCCTGAACCCCGCAGGAAGCGGCAAGACGCTGACGCTGAACCGGCGCGAGTACCAGCCGTATACCGGCGACCTGAAGGAGTTCTTCCCGGACGGCGCGCTTCTGGGTATAGTTGACAAGATAACGCTGAACGCCTGCCAGGCGGCCGCCGACATGTCGTGGGCGTCTAAGAAGCTCTTGGCGCGTTCCATGAACGCCGTGCCCTTCTTCGCGCGGGAGGGCGCGGTCGATTCGCTGATACACGTGTATTACAAGCCGCTTGTCCTTGAAGAGCTGGCCCGCCGGTACGACCCCCGCGCCGTGCCCGATATTATGGATATACGGATGACGCTCTCCCCGGAGGGCGCGGTGAAGGATTTGAAGTACCGCGGCGCCAAGGTGGTGACCAAGCGCTTTGACGATCTGGCGGTTCTGGACATGAAGAGCTGGCTCTATCCGGCGGTAGGGGACACCGACGATCCGCAGACTTTGGAAGTGAAGGTGCGGGTCAAGTAGGGGCGCGGCGTCGGTAAAAAAAGTTAATTAAAGCGATTGACATTGATGCAGACTATGATTTATATTAATAAAAAGCGTATCGAAGTAAAGAAATTAACTTTATAGATAGCGGGGTTTTGTTAGGAATATGGCTTACGATCCGATAATTTGCACCGGCGATATATATAATATTGGTGTTAGTATGTATGACCTTGGGTATTGGTTTGTAGATCATTTCCCTAAAGGCGATGTTACGCGGAAGGGGTTGTGCGAGAACCTGATAATGTGGTTCAAAGCTATAAGAAAGTTGTCTGTCAGGCCGCGTATGATTTTGATTGACGGCGATTTTGTCACAAAAAATCCTTATCCTAAACGTATTGATATTCTGTGTGTTTTTAGGAGTCAAATAGAGGCGGAGCGGATCAAGCAAACGAGTCAATGGTCAAAACATGTGTATGAGCTATATTACAACGCTGAGATGGAATACGGTTGTTTTGTGCACGGGTTTCAAGTGTGCGGCGATATAGGCTTAGATATGGAACTTTATTGGGAAGCTATAAAAATATTCGGCCGCAAGGGTGAAAAAAAACGTGCGAGAATATTTAAAATCTCTATAGATGATCAAGAAAGGGGATCACAGAGGTGAACTCATTAGAGAAAGAGATCAGCGGTTGGCTTGCGGAAGCCCGCAAGGAAAATGAGGTCATGAACGCCAGATTGAAAAAAAGTCCGAACGATCTCGAACTTCTTCTTCGTGTCCGGTCAACTGCCGATACTGTCGTCCGGTATGAGAAGGAGTTGAAAGACGCGAAACGCGGCGCGGCGTCCAAGAAGCGCTCCGTGGGGGGCGCTTCGTCGTCCGGCGCGAAGCCGCGGGGGCTTCGAGGGTTGCGGTCGGCGCGGCCGGTGTCAAAGCCGTTGCCTGACGACGTTTTCAGGTATGAAAATGACGACATATCCCTTGACGATATAATAGAGCGATTCGGCGGAATTTATTTTAGATGCAATACGAGCGTTTTGCGCGGTAAGAATGGAAAATAGATTCACGATATTCGCCTTGTTCGACAGCGTCATTGACACGCTGCCGGAAACGTTGCCCCCTAAAGAGGCGGCGTGTCTTTGCGATGCGATAAAAAAATATGCGAACGAGATATGCCTGGAGTATGTCAAGCTGACAAACCGCGTCAAGAAGAAATACATGAAAAATCCGGACGGGCGTTTAGACCGCCACAAATGCGCGGCGGCTTTTATGATCGCAATTTTAAGGAAATTGGAGGCGGATGTCCCCAAAGACCCGCTGTTTATGGAGAGGCTGGCCATTTTGGCCGGCTTGAGAGTTTTGGGAACGTTCGCGGTCGCTGACAAACCGTCGGCGGCGAACTCGAAATTTATCGCCTTCTTGAAACGAAAAAAGGGTTTTTTGTTCCCGGCTCCGTCGCGTGACGCAAAGGAGTATGAAGATAATTGGGCGGTTGAGCTGCACCACGCAAGAGCGGAAAAAAAGTTATTTATACTCCCTTTGGCGCACGAGTTGTTTTTTATCGAGCGTTACAACCGTATGCTTGCCGGAGCCAGCCGAAAGTAATGGCGCGTCCCCTGTTGCTGACCATGGGCGACCCCGCCGGCGCGGGCCCGGAGATAGCCGTCAAGGCGCTCTGCGGCAAGGCGAGGGGGGCGGATATCGTCGTAGCAGGCGATGTCGAAGTTATGCGGCAGGCGGCGGAGGTCTGCGGGTTGTCGCCGAGGTTCAATGTCGTGGCTTCGACTTCGCTCAGCCGCCTTGTCGTTGAGCGGAGTCGAAATGCGGTGGCTTCGACTCCGCTCAGCCACCTTGTCGTTGAGCGGAGTCGAACTTGTTTATCTCGGCGTAAGCCAAACGACGACCCCCCCGTAATAAATATTATCGACCTCCGCCTCCCCGAAGCGCCGCGGTTCCCGCGAGGCGTCTCCGACGCCGCCTGCGGGCGGGCCGCCTTTCTATATATAATAAGGGCGATAGAACTCTCAATGGCCGGCGAAGCCTCCGGCGTAGTGACCGGCCCCATCTCCAAGGAGTCGCTAAAACTGGCCGGCATAGACTACCCAGGCCACACCGAGATATTCGCCGACAAGACGGACACGGAGGACTACTCCATGGTATTTCTGCTTGACGGGGTAGCCGTAGCCCACGTCACCACCCACGTATCATTACGAAACGCCATAGAGATGATAAAGACGGATCGAGTCCTGCGCCAGATCCGCCTATTGCACCGTTCGCTGGCGGGTCTTGGCATATCCTCCCCCAAAATGGCCGTCTCCGGCCTGAACCCGCACGCCGGGGAGAACGGGTTATTTGGTGATGAAGAGATCAAAGAGATCATCCCCGCGATACAAAAAGCGAGGGAAGAGGGCATAGACGTCGCCGGCCCGCTCCCCCCAGACACCGTCTTCAACCGGGCCTTCAAAGGCGAGTTCAACGGAGTGGTGTCGATGCTTCACGACCACGGCTTCGTAGCCCTTAAATCCAGAGATTTCGACCACGGAGTGAACATAACGGTAGGTTTGCCGATAATCCGCACATCAGTAGGGCATGGGACGGCGTTTGACATAGCGTGGACAGGACGAGCGTCTGAAGAGAGCCTTTTATCGGCGATTCAGGCGGCGGAAAGGATAAAGTCAAATTCTTTAAAATCAAATTCAAATTCTTTTTTAGACGAAAGGCTTCGCCTTTCATAGGATATGCGGGGCTAAACCCCGCATATAACGTCAAAATCAAAGTCAAAATCAAAATCTTTTGACGTTGCTGTTGACGTTGACGTTGACTTTATATGCGGGGTTTAGCCCCGCATATCCTATGAAAGGCGCGCAGCGCCTTTCGTCTGAAAAAGATTTTAAAGATTTTGATTTTGACTTTTATTTTTTCACCACCCACCCCAACCCATAATATATATTTATAATCCCTATATCTCAAAATCCTAATTTTATGGGGTAATAATAATAATGAGTGAAAACGAAAAGAGTAAAGGCAAGGCCAAATTCAACGGCGTCCCGATAGGCGGCGCGGTCCTCCTGGTCGCCATCGTCGTGGGCCTCGCGGTCGACACCACCGGCGCCAAGGAGGATAACTTCTACGCCGACGTGATGCGTATGGACAACGTGGTCACCAAGATCCACCAGAACTACGTGGAGGAGGTCTCCTCCAAGGACTTGGTCGACAACGCCATAAAGGGCATGACGCAGATCCTCGACCCGCACACCTCCTACTTCGAAGCCAAGGAGTACGAAGACCTGCGGACGCAGACGGAGGGCAAGTTCGGCGGGCTGGGCATCATCATCTCCATCCGCGACAAGGTGCTCACCGTCATGACGCCGCTCTCCGGCACCCCGGCTTTCCGGGCCGGCTTGCAGTCGGGCGACCAGATTATAAGGATAGACGGCGTCTCCACGCGGGGTTACACCTCCGACAAGGCGCTCACGAAGCTGCGCGGCGAGCCGGGGACCGAGGTCAAACTCCTCATCCGCCGCAAGGGCGAGGCCCAGGATCACGAGTACGTCATCCGCCGCGACATCATACAGATAAAGTCGGTGCCCTTCTACGGCGTGCTCGAAGGCGGCATCGGCTACCTGACGCTTCAGCAGTTCTCCCAGGAGGCGGGCGCGGAGGTCGAAAAGGCGGTCAAGGAGCTTCTCAAGAAGAACATAAAGGGCCTGGTCTTCGACCTGCGCCACAACCCCGGCGGGCTCCTGCCGCAGGCCATAGAGGTCTCCGAGAAGTTCCTGCCCAAGAAGTCGCTTGTTGTCTCCACGCGCGGGCGGGTGCGCTCCCAGAACAAGGAGTTCCACTCGAACTCCGCCCCCGTGCTCCCGCTGGATATGCCGCTGATAGTGCTGGTCGACAGGGCCTCCGCCAGCGCGTCGGAGATCGTGTCCGGCGCCCTGCAAGACCTCGACAGGGGCATAATTCTCGGCGACACCACATTCGGCAAGGGCTCGGTTCAGAGCGTTTTGCAGATAGACGCGGTCAACCACATAAAGCTGACGATGGCCTTCTACTACACGCCCTCGGGCCGGTGCATAAACCGCCCGGAGAACTTCGTCCGCAAAGGCGACGACATTGACGGCGAAGAGGGCGAAGAGGGCGAGGAAGAGGAGGAGGCCGCCCCTCCCGCCAAGGGCAAGGATAAGGATAAGGACAAAGGCAAGGGCAAGGACGCCGAGAAGGCCAAGGCCAAAGCCGACACCGCGACCTACCGCACCAAAGGCGGCCGCTTGGTCTTCGGCGGAGGCGGCATAGTCCCCGACACGGTGGTCCTCCGAAAAATCCCGGAACCCGCGCTGAGGTCGCTGCTTCTGAAGGACGTGTTCTTCCAGTTCGCCAACCTCGAGTACGTGAAGCTCCAGAAGCGCGGCGTAAAGATCACCGCCGACTACGCCCCCGACGAGGCCACGGTCAAGTCCTTCTACGCGCACTTGGACTCGGTGAAGTTCACCTACCAAAGCATGGCTCAGCTGCAGTTCGACGAGTTCAAGAAGAGCAGCGGCGTTATAGAGGACACAACGCTCAAAGACAATAAAAACCCGTACCTCCTCCCGCCCAAACTGAGCGCCGCCGAGTTCGGAAAATTAAAAGCCGCCTCCGAGCGCGTAGACTCGATCCTGACCGCCGACAGCAGGCAGGCGATGCGCCAGAGCGAGCCGGAAATAAAAAGAATGATAAGGGACGCGCTGCTGATAAGGGAGTTCGGTCAAGATCATGAATTGGTTTATAGGTCGAAGCTGGCGAATGATGAACAGTTGGCCGCCGCGCTTAAGTTGATTGCTGATAAACCGGTGTATACGAGGTTGTTAAAGGTAGGCGCTGTGAAACCTGCGGTGGTTAAGGATAGTGAGAAAAAAGCCAAATAAAAATACTAAAAGATTTAAAATCTTTTTGGGGAAATTAACCCACCAAGTGGAAGACCCTTGCCGCGTTGTGAGGGGATTCCGATTTGCGGAAGTCTTTTGTACTTCGGCATAGTATCGCCATCGAAAGTTACGGCCAAGATTCGCCAAGATGGTCGTGACGCGGGGAAGTTGACTTTGACGTTGACGTTGACGTTATATGCGGGGTTTAGCCCCGCATATCCTATGAAAGGCGCGTAGCGCCTTTCGTCTAAAAATGATTTTAAAGATTTTGATGTTAATATTTATTTTTTGATTTTAAGGAGAAAAAAATGATTCAAAAGATGCGTGAAATGGCCCCCATGATAATGATTGTAATCATAGTGGCTTTTGTAGGCGGCACCCTCTTTCTCGATTGGGGCATGAACATCATGGGCACGGGACGTAAAACTCCCGTTGGCAAGATCGACGGGCGCGACATTCCCATCGAGCAATTTGACAAATTGGTCAACATGGAGCGCGTCCGCATGCAGGAGGGCGGGCGCGACGTGCCGCCGGCGCAGTACCGGCAGATTCCGGCGCAAGTCTGGAACCAGGAGGTCAACCGCGTGCTGCTCGACAAGGCCGTCAGGAGCATGCGTCTCGAATCCTCCGAAAACGAGGTCTTCGAGTACCTGAAGCGCAACCCGCTGCCGGGGCTCGACACGGCGTTCGTCTTCCAGACCAACGGGCGCTTCGACACCACCAAGTACGTCCAGTGGCTCAACACGCCGCAGACCTACTCCATGTACCCGTGGCTGGCGCAGGTGGAACAGCAGGTGAGCCAGCAGGTGATGCCGGGGCAGAAGCTCGACGCGCTTCTCAAGGCCGGCGTCTTCGTCTCGAGGTCGGAGGCGGCCTGGGAGTTCGCCCAGAGGAACGACAGGGCGACCTTCGAGTACTTCAAGGTGCTTAGCCGCGACCACAGGGACGACACCGCGAAGGTCACCGACAAGATGATCAGCGACTACTACGCGTCCAACCAGAACCGCTTCCGCCGCGACGAGCAGGCCGACCTGTACTTCGTCAAGATCCCCAAGACCGCCACCGAGGCCGACTTGGAACTGAACAGGAAGAACCTCGTAGAGATTAAAAGGAAGGTGACGGCAGGAGAGTCCACCTTCGAGGCCGAGGCGGAGTTCGAGTCTGACGACGAGGGGGCGGCCTCCAACGGCGGCGACCTCGGCTGGTTCGGCAAGGGCGCGATGGTGAAGGAGTTCGAGGACGCGGTGTTCGCAATGGAGCCGGGGGAGATATCCGACCCGGTGAAGACGGTTTTCGGCTGGCACATAATAAAGCTTGACGAGCGCGAAAAGCCCGACAGCAGCGGTAACTTCAGGGTGAAGGCGCGGCACATACTGATAAAGAACAACCCCTCCAACGAGACGCTCGACGCTTTGTCCGAGAGGGCGGAGCAGGTCAAGCTGGCGGTGACGGGCAAGAGCTTCCCCGCCGGCGCGGCGGAGGTCGGGGGCGGCTTGATAATAGACTCGACCGGATTCTTCAAGAGGGGCGACACCCCGCCCAAGATCGGCTACCTCTCCGGCGCCGGGATCTTCGCCTTCAGCCGCAAAGCGGGCGAGGTCTCCGACGTGCTGGACAACCAAGAGGCCTTCTACGTGCTGGGCCTCAAAGAAAAGGCGAAGAAGGGCCTGCGCCCGCTGTCAGAGGTGCGCGACCAGATAGTGGAGGCCGTAAAGGACACTCTGGCGATGAAGGCGGCGAAAACGTACGCCGCCGCGGTTCTTGACAAGGTCAAGGGCGGCGCGACGCTTCAGGATATACAGAACAGCGACAGCAAAATCGTAGCCGGCACGGCCGAGGATCAGACCCCCGGCGGATACATCCCGCAGCTGGGCGCCGCCACCAAAACCGCCGCCGCCGCCTTCGGCCTGCCAGCCGGCGCGGTCTCCGGCCTGATAGACGGAAACGACGGCTACAGCTTCGTCCGGACGATAAAGATAAGCGACCGGCCCGCCCCCGCCGACCTGGCCGGCAACCCGCAGGTGAGGCAAGCCGCCGACATGATGAGGATGCAGGGAAAGCAGTCCGCCTACGGCGAGTGGTTCAGAGAACTCTACGGCAGCGCCAAGGTCGTCAGCAATCTGGAGAGGTTTTATTTGGATTGATCGGCGGTTCAGATTATAAAAATATTTTGCGGGATCTATTAAAATCTAATCACTAAACTTTTTTAGATTAGAAAGGAATATGCTAAAATGAAAGAGAACGTTGTTGTGGAAAAAATCGATGATGTGAATGCGTCGAATCTCCCGGAGTCGGCATTCGGCGTGACGCTGCAGGACGCCGAGAATTACGGTGCGAGGCTGGCCGGGCGCAGAACGCCGGGGTTCGTTAACGATCCGGTTCGGAATGTGGAAAAAGAAACTCTTGGGGACTTCATGGCATCGGAACTTCCCAAAGAGGACGAGGACGAATTGTACAGAACAATGAAATACTTGGAAGGAGTCTTGTGTTGAGTTTGCCGCTTGGACATTATACAAGGTATGTGCCTCTTACGCCGCAGGAGAGGTATGCAACGTATCACGATATATTTGAGGTACACATCCGAAAGCTCGCCGGTTGGTTGAAAATTAACGATAATGATATATTATGCTGTAAGGATGTGATTTTTGATATCATAGAACGGGTGGCGAAACGCCGTGTGTACTTCTGCGTTTTCCATGAGGGACTGATTATGTCGGAACAGAATGAGATATCTCATTATTGTTTTTGGATCCTCAAGTTAGCGCCGTTAGTCAACAAAAAGAACCCTGACCAGCACATAAACGCATTCTTAGCGATTTTTTTGTTTTTAAATGTATTAAAAAGGGTCGGAATGGCAAGAGGTCTCCAAGTATCCTTTAACACGGGATTCTTACGGCACCTCACGTATGCCTTTGTGTACCGCGACCTGAGTAAAGAGGCGATTATGGCCATAGCCGACGCTTTATTAACCGGAGCCGGCGGCGGCAATACTGCACCGTGAAAAGCCCGGTCTTTCTTCCCCACGACTCTTCCCGGAAGTCAAAAAAAAATAAAAAAATATTTGACATCCCCATAACCCATGAATTATTTTAGTATACAATGTGAAATCCGGCTCCCCCCAAAGCCCAGAAAACCCGCCGAATCGCTCAGAAAAAGCGCCGGGCAGGGGCGGAAAAGGGCTCAAAACGGGGCTGATAAGGCCGAAAATAGGCCGGGGAAGGTCGATTCCGGGGCGATTTAGGGGTCGGCAGGGCCGGCGATATATGGGTGATATAGTAGAAAAATAATTTTTTTTGTCACACTTCCCGTGGCGGGAATGTATATTAGTAGGTTGTGGGATTTAAAGGACGTCTGAACTAGGATTAGTAGGATTTAGAGGATTATAGGATTAAAAAACAGTATCCGGCGCCAAACCATGAAGATGGGGATACCTAGTATGATGGTGGACATGACCAAAATTTCCGACTTTTACGGATCCTCCAATGAGGTGACAGCCCAAGCTATGTCCGTAACCGCCGCCGCTATCGTTGCGCTCAGCGGCTCAGCCGACGACTTGTCCCCCCCCCCCCCC
>Ga0268262_10006115_pt1 | contig 11667 bp, 6 predicted proteins | sample TergutNc150P3_FD_190354 | JGI IMG/M metagenome (GOLD analysis project Ga0268262, IMG submission 190354) | Nasutitermes corniger P3 segment gut microbial community from laboratory colony in Florida, USA - Nc150 P3 (SPAdes) (version 2) | ecosystem: Host-associated > Arthropoda: Insects > Digestive... | reverse complement strand
CTGCGGCAAAGCGTGGAAAGGCGGCTGGTAGCCGGAACCCTTCCCTGCGTGGTTGCTACCGCCTCGCTGGAACTGGGTATAGACATAGGCAGCGTTGACGAGGTGGTGCTGGCGGGAAGTCCGGGTTCTGTGTCCCAGGCATTGCAGCGCATTGGGAGATCGGGTCATGGCGTGGGAATGGTCAGCCGGGGTCTTCTCTTTCCCTTTCACGGAATGGATCTGCTGTTAGCCGCGGCCCTTAAGGGCGCTGTTGAAGATCGGGACATCGAAGAAATACGCCCCATTGAAAATCCCCTGGACATACTTGCCCAGATGATCCTTGCCCTCTGCATTGAAAAAAAACGGAATATTGACGAGCTTTACAGTTTGCTAAAAGGATTCTACATATTCAAAAACCTCAACCTCGAGGCTTATTTGCGGACAGTGCGTATGCTTGCCGGATTGTCATCCAGTGGGGACGGTAAAATCAGGCTGAGGGATGTAAAACCCCGTATATGGCTGGATAACATCGCGGGCGAAATCGGCGCTCTTGACGGCAGTCTGCTGCTGTTGTATTCGTCCGGCGGGGTTATTGCCAACCGGGGGCTGTATTCACTGCGGCTTGCCGACGGAACAAAAATCGGGGAACTGGACGAGGAATTTGTCTGGGAGCGCCGCCTTGGGGATCGCTTCCATTTCGGCGGACGGGGATGGAGGATCACCGCCATAGAGGCTGAGTCCGTGCAGGCCGCGCCTCTGGAAACGTCATCTGACTTTATGCCATTCTGGAAAGCGGACACGGTTTTTCGCAGTCCCAGGCTTACGGAACGGGTGCTGGCAATACTTGACGGTTATAACGGGGATGTAACCCACACCGCGCCGGAGGCGCTTGCCGCTTTTCTGGATTCCCAGCGGAACGCGCAGCATGACATTCCTTTAAGCGGCACTAATCGCATAACGATAGAAATTATCGACAGCCCTGAAAATCGCGGAGATTTGTACGCGGTGGTGATGCACAGCTTCCGGGGCGGGGCTGTAAACTATCCTCTTGTGCTGGCCCTGACCCAGGAACTGGAAGAAAAGCTAAAACTAAGGGTGGAATCATTTTCCAACGACGATTCGCTTCTCCTGTTAATACCACGGCCGGGCATCGAAGGAAATAAAAAGCAAATAGAAAATATTTTTCGCAACGCTGTTACAGAACTTAACAAAAGCGGCGGAGGCGGCCTTTGCCGGGGGGAGAGGCTGTTCAGAAACCGTCTGGAGGCTTCAGGCGTTTTCGGGGCGAATTTCCGCGAGGCTGCGGAAAGGAGTCTCCTTCTGCCCAAAGCCGGTTTTGGAAAACGAACCCCGCTGTGGATCACAAGGCAGCGTTCCAGGCGGCTTTTTGACGCGGTACGCGGCGAAGAAGGTTTCCCGGTTACCGCCGAGGCGTGGCGGAGCTGTCTGGTCGATTTGTTCGACATGGAAGGGTTCCGTGAACTGTTAGGCGCAATTAATGATGACAGTATAGCTTTGTCTTTTTTTTACAGCAGTATACCAAGCCCCTTTTCACGCGACATGGTACGCCAGGAAACCAATACCCTGATGTATGAATACGATGAGCGAAAAGACATACAGGGCTCTGGCGCGACGCTTTCCGACAAGGTTATTCAGGAAGCCCTGGGCGACGCTTCCCTTCGTCCTGTTATAAAAACTGAACTGGCAGACAGTTTCAACGCCCGGCTTCGCAGGGAAGAGCCTGATTGGGCGCCTGATGACAAGTTGTCCTTGAACGAGTGGGTCAAAGAGCGGATCGCCATCCCCCTGGATGAATGGGAAACTTTATGCGCGTCGCTTCCCGAAAAACTCAAACAGGAGCTTTCACAAACAAGCTCTAACGACAGGCTGGTAATAGTTAAGCGAAATGACACCGCCATTCCCTCAATGGTTCACAGGGAATGGGAAGAATCATGGCGGAGCGATCCTTTGCCCCTGCTGGGACCCTGGCTGCGTTATGAAGGCCCGATTTCACTATCACGCGTTGCCGAAGTTTTCGGCTTAAGCCTTGCCGAAGCCGAGGACGCCGTTAACGCCCTTGCCGAAGTTGATGAGGTAATCTGCGATGTACGGGTTGCGGAAGCGGTTTCCCCGCTTGTCTGCGACAGCAGAAACCTTGAGATGCTGCTGCGTCTTTCCCGGCGAAAACAGCGCCCTGAAATTATCGAAAGGCCCGCCGCTCTTTTGGTTCCATTCCTTGCTTTACGACAAGGACTTTTAACAAAGAGCAATGACGCCCAAGTGGGCACGGCGTTAAGTGGTATTAATAAATTGAATGCTTGCTGTGCGCCTGTTAAATTGTGGGAAACTGAATTTTTTACCGCGCGCTGCGCTCATTACAGCCCTGAAATTATTAATAGCGAAATTAACGAAGGCCGCCTGGTCTGGTATGGGGCGGGTAAGGAAAAAATTGGTTTTTGCTGGCCCGATGATTTGGAACTGGTAAGTATGAATACTGTTCATAAACTAAAGCTGAAGATACATTCAGAAACCGAAACCATGTCTGTGGGAGAGACATTGGCGCAGTTAATTAACGGCGGCTTTTTTGACCGTCCACGAGATTTTTGGGAAATAAAGGATGCGGTTAACGCAAGCACGAAACAGAATGTCAACAGCAAAGACTGCGCTGATGCTCTTTGGCAGGAGGCGTGGCAAGGAAGGCTGTCATCAGACTCCTTTGAACCGCTTCGCCGGGGCATTCAATTCGGTTTCACAATTAAGAACACGGAGACTGTAGAACAGCCACTCCAGTCAAGTTTGGGCTCTCCGCGTATGCCCCGCATTCCGCGTTCCCTGCGGGATCGCTGGAGGGACGGGGCGCCGGTATCGGGCAGGTGGTTCTCGATTGTTTTTAATGATGTTGAAAATACAGAACAGAACCAATGGTGGGATGACCCTATTGATGAGGAGGGCAGAAATCGGGACAGGGTACGCCTGCTGCTGGCGCGTTGGGGTATTCTCTGCCGTCCATTACTGGAGAAAGCTTCCGGCAGTTCGTCTTCCAAAAGCGAACCTTCTCCTTTTACCTGGTCGGGACTTTTACCGACCATGCGCCGTATGGAACTTTCAGGCGAGCTTGTCGCGGGCCGTTTCTTCGCTGGGATTAATTCCCTGCAATTTGCCTCGCCCGTTATCGCGCGTGAGCTTGAAAATGCCGAGGCTATTGACACTATATACTGGATGAACGCCGCTGATCCGGCAAGTCCCGCGGGACTTGATTTAGAAGGCCTGGATCCCCGCCTTCCCGACCGGCAGCAGTCCAGCCGCATCTATTTCCAGGGGGCGCGGCTGATAGCCGTGTCAAACCGGAACGGTAAAGAACTGCATATATACATAGCCCCCGATGATCCCGGCATCCCCTTCTTGATCGACCTCATTAAAATACCCCGCGTAAGAAAGGTTCTTCCGGAAAATAAAATAGTTATTGATACAATTAACAATAAAACAGCGGGACAGAGCGAATACGCGAAGGTTTTTCAGGACTGCGGGTTTATCTCTGACCGCGGCAGGCTGTGTTTGTGGTAAGTCGGCGCTATACATGGTATACATGGTTTAATATACTATTTTCAGGCTAAAAATGAACGTGGATAGGTGTTTAAATGCTTAAACCTTATGATTTACTCGAAAAGATACTGCTTGATATTGAAAATGGCATCAAAAACAATATAAATGCGTCTGTTCTTTCCAAAAAATATAATTTTTCGGAAGGCCATTTACGCAGATTGTTCAGCTTTGCCTTCAAACAATCCATCGCCGCTTATATACGTTCCCGCACGTTGGCGGCAAGCCTGAATGATATACTGGAAACGAAAACCAATATTCTTGATATAGCGCTTGAATACGGTTTTGAATATGAACAGTCATACATCAGGGCTTTCAAGCGCGAATTCGGAATAACTCCCGGCGATTTGCGAAAAACGGGGCAGATTATAAAAATCAAACCGCCGCTTCATCTTTTTAATGAAAACAAATTTGGCGACAGCATTCTCCTTGGACCTGATATTGTTATGGTCCCGTCATTCTGTCTTATAGGGAAATACTACAAGATGCCGCTCAGTGATCCAAGGAAAGCCATTGCAAAACAATTCTGGAATAATGAACGTATGCTCATTAAGTCAGCGATAAACCCTCATGTATATATTGGCCTGACGCGAAATTTAGACAGAAAAACCGGCATACTGGAGTATTTACCGTCAGTACAGGTAAAAGATTTCAGGAATATTCCGCAAGGATTTTGTAAAGATACTTTTGTTACTTCATTGTGCGCAAGATTTCGTTATATCGGTCAACATCATTATTTTAATATTAATCGTTATGTAGCGGGTTCAATGTATGACGCAATAAAGAAATTTTCGCACAATAATTTGCTTGGATATATATTATCAACAGATAAAATTTGCTTTGAAAAGATAGATACAAAGCTCAATGATGGAACCTGCTGCCAAATGGAATGGTTTACTCCGGTCTCCGAAAAACAATAAAATGATCAAAAATGTTCATTTTGCCCTTAAAAAAATCTGAAAATGATCAGTTTTGTTAATTATTTACAACTCATTCCTGATTATAATTTTTACTAAGGATACAATAATATGCTTATTGACGGTATTAAAATTATAAAACAAAAACGGAATAACACTTGCGGTTACGCGGCGGCAGGAATGATTTTAAATTATTTACAAAGGTCAAATATAGATGAGGATTATTTATTTGAAAATGAACCTTTTGATGAAAAGGGAATAACCTTTACTAAATTATTGGAGATTTTCAAAAAACATCTGGAAGGCTATGACGCTTCACTTGTTCATGAAGATAAGGAAGGCACATTGCGAATAATAAAGCAGAGTTTAAGCCAAAATATTCCTTTTCAGGTATTGTACCTTACCGAAAATTTATTGGGCAACAAAGAGCCTGTATTGCACTATGCCGTACTAATTGGTTATGATGAGGAAAAGGACATATTTTCGCTTGCAGATCCTTATGGTTTTAATAAAACAATTGGCAAAGATGATTTCTTTGAAGCAATATCATTCCGAAACGATTGTCTGCCCGAATTCGTTAAAAAGGCGATGCCAAGCAACGCAATGATTGGATTTACAAAGTTGTAACGATAATGATAGACGAATAAAAGAAATAACTGAGTGGGGCTGTGTTAAATTAAGAATATGAATTTTACAGGGTAAAAACTCTTCCTTTATTACTTGTTACTTATTATTTTGAATTCCAGCCCTTCGCCTTTTCTGTCCGCGGTGACAACGTCGCCTTCGTGAATCTTCCCTGAGATGACAAATTTCGCCAAAGGATTTTCCAGTTCCGCCTGTATTGTCCGCTTGAGGGGCCGCGCGCCGTACATTGGATCATAGCCGCGCTCGGCGAGGAATTCTTTTGCCGCACCCGATGTGTTAAGTGTAATCTTGCGCTCGGCCATCCGCCGCGCAAGACGATCAAGCTGAATATCAACGATTCTGCCGATCTCGTTCTTGCCAAGCCGGTTGAAGATCACCGTTTCGTCAATGCGGTTTAAGAATTCAGGTCTGAAATTCCGCTTGAGCAGTTCCAAAAGGGAATCCCTTATTGTCCCGGTATTTTCCTCTTCAAGAATCAAATCCGATCCGATGTTGCTTGTCATAATGATTATGACATTTTTGAAATCCACTATACGGCCCTGACCGTCCGTTAGCCGTCCGTCGTCAAGAATCTGCAAAAAAACATTAAACACTTCCGGGTGGGCTTTTTCTATTTCGTCAAAAAGAACCACACTGTAGGGACGTCTGCGCACGATTTCGGTAAGCTGGCCGCCCTGCTCATAGCCCACGTAACCGGGAGGCGCGCCTATAAGGCGGCTGACCGAATGTTTCTCTCCGTACTCGCTCATGTCGATTCTGGCAAGGGCTTTCTCGTCGTTAAACAAGAAGTCCGCCAAGGTTTTTGCCAATTCGGTTTTGCCGACGCCGGTTGGCCCTAAAAAGAGGAAACTGCCCAAAGGCTTTGCGGCGTCGGAGAGGCCGGCTTTGTTCCTCCTGATCGCGTCAGCGACCGCGGCAAGCGCCTGATCCTGTCCGACTACCCGCCGCTCCAGCGCTTTTTCCAGGTCAAGGTATTTTTGCATTTCGCCGGAGAGCATCTTGGAAACAGGAATCCCCGTCCACGCTGATACCACGGCGGCAATGTCCTCCTCGCTTACCTCTTCCCTAAGCAGGGCCGCCCCGCCCGAACCTCCCGTTTGCTCCCGTTTCTTCTCCATAAGGCTTGCAAGCGCGGCAAGCTGTTTCTGGGCTTCCGGAATTTTTCCGTGCTTTACCTCGGCGGCTTTTAAAAGATTCCCCTCACGCTCGTACCGGGTTTCTTCTATTTTTAATTCTTCGATCCTCTGCTTTAATTCGCGGATTCCCTGGATGTCAACTTTCTCGGCTTCCCAGCGGGCCTTCATGGCGTCGCGTTCTGCCGTAATGTCGGCGATTTCCTTTTCCAGTTTGGCAAGGCGTTCCTTTGACGCGGGATCTTCCTCGCGGGAAAGGGCCTGTTTTTCAATTGAGAACTGCAGCAACTTGCGTTCAAGTTTGTCCAATTCGGTGGGGCGGCTGTCCAGTTCCATTTTCAGGCGGCTTGCCGCTTCGTCCACAAGGTCTATGGCTTTATCCGGCATAAAACGGCTGGTAATATAACGGCTGGAAAGCGTTGCCGCGGCGACCAGCGCCTCGTCCTTTATCCGCACGCCGTGGTGTACCTCGTAGCGTTCTTTCAGGCCGCGCAGGATCGCAATGGTATCCTCAACCGAAGGCTCCGCCGTGTACACCTGCTGGAAACGGCGTTCAAGAGCCGCGTCTTTTTCAATATGCTTGCGGTATTCGTCAAGCGTGGTGGCGCCTATACAGCGCAGTTCGCCTCGCGCCAGAGCCGGTTTTAGCAGGTTGGAAGCGTCTGTCGCGCCTTCCGCCGCGCCAGCCCCGACCAGGGTATGCAGTTCGTCAATAAAAAGAATTATCTTCCCTTCGGCGGACTGCACCTCGTGTATTAAGGCTTTCAGGCGTTCCTCAAATTCGCCCCGAAACTTTGTCCCCGCGACAAGCTGTCCCAAATCCAGGGCAAGGAGCTTTTTGTCTTTCAAGCCCTCAGGCACGTCACCGGCGACTATGCGCCGGGCAAGCCCCTCAACAATGGCGGTCTTGCCAACGCCCGGCTCGCCTATCAGAATGGGGTTGTTTTTTGTGCGCCTGGACAGCACCTGCATACAGCGGCGTATTTCCTCATCGCGCCCGATGACCGGGTCGATTTTCTCCTGTCTTGCCAGGGCGGTAAGGTCGCGGCAATAGCGTTCCAGCACCTGGTATTTGTTTTCGGGGTTTTGATCGGTCACGCGCTGGTTGCCGCGGACTTGCCTGAGCGCGTCCAAAATCGCTTTTTTGGTAACGCCCGCTTTCTTTAACAGCTCCGCCGCCTTTCCCTCACCCGCGCTGATTGCGATTAGGATATGCTCGGTGGAGACAAATTCGTCTTTCAGCGCTGCGGCTTCGGTTTCCGCCTTGGCAAGTATCTTTGACGCTGCCGAGGAAAAATGCAGTTGAACCGCGTCGCCGTAGGCTTTGGGCGTCTGCTTCAGCAGAGCCTCAATATCCGCGGTAAGGCGGCCTGTATCCGTGCCGATCCTTTCGACAAGCGGCGCCACGATTCCGTCCTGCTGCTTTAACAGAGCCAGAAGCAGGTGTTCTATCTCAAGCTGGGAATGGTCTTCTTTCTGCGCTATCGCGGAAGCGTCATTTATCGCTTCCTGCGCTTTAATGGTTAATCTTTCGTAATTCATATTTTTCTCTGATTATAAAATAGTAAGAAAGAAATAACAAGGCAAGGCCGGAGTGACTTACCAGTTTTATTCTACCAGCATTTCATGTAAGACTTTTTAACTTGATGACATTGCCTTGGTTAGAGTCGCCGTGTAACGGTGATTGACATCGCGATACATTTTTATATTGCAGTTGCCTGCACTGTCAGCGCAAATCCCTTACCCTGTCTGCCTATTTCTGTTTTATATATCCTGTTAATCCATTCGAGCCTTTCGTCCGGTAAAAACATCTGGTTGTATTTAGTAAACGGAACGCCCTCCCTGACCCAGCGGCAATGGTTTTCGATTGAGTATATTTCATGCGTGCTGATGTTTTTTATGCCGTATCCGGCTTTTTCAAAAACCAACCGCAGGGTATCCGCCGAGAAATAGGAGCAATGCTCATATAAATACATAAAGTCCTTGTATTCGGCGGATATTTCTCCAAGAAAGCAGTTTATATTCGGCACTTCAAATATTACGCTGCCGCCAGGTTTTAGAAACGCTTTGATTTTATCAAGAAACAGAACAGGTTTCCCGATGTGTTCAAGAACGTGCATACAGATTATGCAGTCATATTTTTGTTGAAGTTCATGGGGGATAAGATCCGTGAGCACATTTATATTGTGAGCGATACCGCCGACAAAATTGTCCAAACGGAATTTGCCTATTTCAATGCCCTCAATGTTGAATTTGCGTTCCGGGCGGGCGTTCAATGCCTCCATGAAGAACCCGTAGCCCGCGCCGATTTCAAGCACATTCTCATGTTCTTGCAGCATATCAAAATAAATATTAACGTGTTCTTTTGTCCATTCGGCAAATTTTACGCGCATGGTTTCAAAATCAGAGCCGTCGGCAATCTTTACTTTTCCGAAGCGGACGCTTGAGTCGTTATCGTATTCTTCCTTTTCTTCTTCCGGCGAAAGCAAAGGCCACATTTGAATATGCCCGCACTCTTTGCAGATAACGATATCCGCTTCTTTTCGGTCTCGGGGTTTTTTACCGGTTGGTGTTACCCCCCCCCCCCACATAGGAGGCATGTTGCATTGCCCGGATTTAGCATGATATATCCTCGCTTTCTATAGGATTCAGAAATCGTGACGGCGTGATAAACCGCACATCGGAGACAGTCTTGTTTTTTGTGAAATCTGTAAACATTGCCTGTATTTTAGCATTTTTCTCCCCGCTTGTACTATAGCTTTTTTCCAGTTCGCTTGAAACATAGTTATTGTCATTGTCAGAAAATCCGTCAAATCCGGCGATGGCGATCCCTCTAATATCAAGCATATCCAGCAGATTCAGTAAGAGAATCGTTGAGTTGTCAGTATTCCTTTTAACTATCTTTTCAATTGGGATTAGAATTTTATTAGCATCAAGCGTTTTGACATTCGTCGTAAGAATTACCTTTTGATTGATGAGTTTTCCGCTGTTCTCAAAATAATCGTACCGCCGGGGATTATTGAAATAAACAAAATCAGCCTTAAAATTCCACGGGATAAAGTTGATGGATATAACAACCGGGTTCTTGTCAGTAATAAAGCCGGTTATGTTTGTAATGTGCGTATTTACGGTGCTTCCCGGCGCGACAACAAGTACAATCTTTCCCTGAACGATTGCACGGAGTTTTTCAATGTTGTCATCCTTACCCGTTATTTGATGCATACATTCAAGGTATAATTCATCCAGACGCGAATAGTCATAACGCGAGCGTTCGTCATCCGTAAGGCGGCTTAATATCCATGAGATATCCCTGGTACGCAGTCCGGCTTTTTCAATAAGATATTTGACATTGTTGATATGCGAACTGTAAATGCCGCTTAAATACATCTGTAGATCATAGCCCCATTTTATATGTGCGGTAATGCTTTGAATAGAGTTATCTATTACGTCAAGAATAGAGGCGAGGTCGTAGTTTTTTCCAAGCCTTTTATTCAGATAGTCAACAATTATTTCCGTGCGGGTGTTCCCCGCGCCGCGCCCCATTCCGTACAGCGTTGCATCTACGCAAATATCACGTTCGCCTTTCATAATATTCAGAAATTCCATAGACAACGCATTAGACAATTCTTTGTTATTATGGGAGTGGAACCCCAATTTGATGTTAGGTGACAGTTCTGAATGAATGACCGCGAGTTTCAGCCGCAAATCTTCAAGATACATGGAGCCGAATGTATCCACAATGCCAAAACAATATGGTTGTATTTCATTGAAATCGGCAAGCAAATCAAGCAGTTCCGTCATTGAATAGCGGAGTATGCCCACAGGTTGAACAAAAACCTTGTAACCCTTGAGCATGATTTTACGGCAAAATTCCAGCACGTCCTTGCGTTCTTCTTTGAAAAAACATGCCCTCACACAGTTAAAAGACTGACCATCATAATCATCAAGATTGTCCGCCGTATATCTGCTATAATCGGCGAATGCGGTATACAGCGTATTTCCCCTGTTTTCTGGTATATACTTCTTTGCGTCGATAGAGTTGCGAAAACAGACGTTTTCCTTTCCGCCTATTTCGTCCTGCAAGAAACCAAGTTCAATATAGTCAACGCCTGCTTGGGTCAGCCCGATCACGATGTTGTGTATGGCGTTTTCGTTAAAATTCTTGTTGACCAAATACCCGCCGTCGCGGAGAGTACAGTCAAGGAGTTGAATTGATGTCATTTTTTTAGAATAAGCTCCTTGTAAATGATATTTGCAATTTCAAAGTCTTCGGGATAATCAATATCCGTTGCTTCAATGCGTCTTATTTCGTGAATATAAGGGTTTACACCAACCCTACGACCATACATTTGAAAGGTTTCCTTGGTGAACACATATGCTCCAGGCGCTTCTTGATAAATTAACGGCAGATCCTGTGTGCGTGGAAAATTATTTATGTCGAAGTTGATAGGTCTGCCTTCCTGCCACAAAAAGTTGCGCAAAGGTTCAGCGCAGAATGCGGAATCATACCCGCCGGATGCTACCTTGCTTATACAAATATCGAACGATTCAGGCAAAGCAAACGGCGCGGTCGCGTGTGTTTCAAGGTATATATCAGCGTCAACGCTTGCAATGAACTCCCTGATGATGTGATTGCTTCCGTATGTATTTCCGTTTAAGTATTCCGGTCGTTTAAGAAATTTTATACCGTCAAGAAGATATTCTTTTATGTAATCATCGGAGCAATACACATATGTTTCATCAATACTCATTGCCGACAGGCATACTCTCTGTATGAGATGCATTAGCGGCGTACCATCAAAGAACGGTTTGATATTTTTACCGGGTACACGCTCCGAACCCAGTTTTATTGGGATTAATGCTACAACTTTCATCTATCTGCCCCTTTTGCCATTATTAATCCACACCGCAAACCGTACGGTTTCGGGAAAATGTAAATGTCTGCGGCGAGATGCCCCATTGCAACTTGCCTTTCAGCGGCTCGATATACTCCCGGATTGTATACAGTAAATGTTCAACCTCAAAAACATCTTCGCGTTCAAATTCGTTGAAATATTCTGCCAGCAATTCAGTTGGCAGATATCCGCCGAGTTCGCCTATGCCGAACAGCGAGGTTTCAATATAGTAGTCGCGCAGATAATCTGTTATGTTGATGAATGTACTGGCAAGCATAAAGGCGCGTCCTGACCCGTCATTGGGGCGAAAGCCGATTGCGGTTTCATCGCCCAAATGCTTTGCGGCGCACAGGGCCAGCCTCTCAACATCATTTGAACGAATAGTTCCGTCAATATCCGCAATCGTAAACCCGAATAAACCGAAGGGCCTGATTTCCTCAAACAGTTTCAGGACATCGAAGTCGGTACGGCGCGATAAATCACGCGGTTCAAAAATGA
>Ga0268262_10006114_pt1 | contig 11668 bp, 10 predicted proteins | sample TergutNc150P3_FD_190354 | JGI IMG/M metagenome (GOLD analysis project Ga0268262, IMG submission 190354) | Nasutitermes corniger P3 segment gut microbial community from laboratory colony in Florida, USA - Nc150 P3 (SPAdes) (version 2) | ecosystem: Host-associated > Arthropoda: Insects >... | reverse complement strand
TAACACTTGTCTCCGGCGGTACAATAAAGCGCTGTTTCTTGGCAAGGGATTCAAATATCGCCGCGAGTTCTTCCGGGTTGTAATCTTCAAGGTTAAAATATTTTGTAAACCTGCTTTTTAAGCCTTCGTTAGCTGTAAGGAATTTTTCCATCGGGCTTTTGTATCCGGCAACGACAACCATGAACTTGCCCCGGTCATCTTCCATCCGTTTAAGCAGGGTGTCGATACATTCCTGACCGAAACTGTCGCTGTCATTTTGTTTTAATGTGTACACTTCATCAATAAAGAGTATTCCTCCCATCGCCGAATCGCAGGCATTGTTGGTAAGAGGCGCGGTCTGGCCCACGTAACCCGCAACCAGTTTGCTTCTGTCCACTTCGACAACATGGCCGGAATCCAGCAAGCCCAGCCCTTCAAATATTTTTCCCAGAAGCCTTGCCACCGTCGTTTTGCCGGTGCCCGGATTTCCGGTAATGACAAAATGCTGGGCGGGTTTGTCCGTCTTGATGCCCTTCTTTTCCATTTCGGCGATCTGGTTTAACTGCGTGTAAAGGCTCTTTATTTCTTTTTTTAACGCGGTCATGCCGATAATAGCGTCAAGCTCCGCCATGATTTCCTGTAAGCTTTTCTTTTCTTCAACCTGCCCTTGTATATCCTCCGGCAGAATTATTTTATCAGAAGCTTTTCTCAGGTAGTAACGGCCCGTTATTGCCTGAGCTTCTTTAAGGGCAAGATAGCCGTTGACGGATTTAATGTTGTTGTCCGGCTTCTTGAGTTCCTTGTAGAGGTAACGGAACCGCTGGAGGAGTTTTTCGGAAAATGCGGAATTGAATATAAAACTTTGTTTTTTCAGTTCATTCTCGGTAATTTTAACATACTGGTCCGGCGTATAATCGGGGATAATAAATATCTTTTCAAAACGATTGACTATTTGCTTGTTTGCCGATTCGGAACTTTTTACCATTTCCCGCAGACCGACAGGAAGACCCGCCATAAGTACAACAGGGTCATCCGGGTTGGCGTCCATCGCGTCAATGAAATGGGAAAAAGCCGGCACTGCCTTGCCTTCGGAATCCAGGAGCTTTTGGGCATTGTCAACAAAAAGCATTCCGCCTTTTGCTTTTGAAAAAATATTGTCAATATCTTTTTTGGACATTCCATTGAGACTCGCGCCGTCCGCTTTTTCCGGTTTGCCTTTTGTGATCATGCCGAATTTAAGAAACAGATCGGCAATCAGATTGGAGATGAGCGTCTTTGCGGTACCGGAAGTGCCGATGATGATGGTGTCGTAAGAATAACGCGTGTTGGAATTATCATGTTTTTTTGTTTCAAGGATTGCCTGCAATTCGGATAATTCTTTTTTTATTTCATCAAACCCTACAAGTTGGTCAATAGAAAAACCAAGAGAAGAACCAAGGCTGACTGTCTGTTCCGAGTTGGTTATGGCAGTACCGCACTGTTTACAAAACTTTGCGGAACCGCGGTTATTGGTATTGCATTTAACACATTGCATACTGCACCTCTTTATATTTTATGAACCGCCATCCGTCATACCCATTGGCCGCCCTTTGACGAATCTCCACATTGATTAGGACCGCCGGAATGTACGACACCATAAGCGTTGCAGCGCCAAGCTCTCGCGCGGAGTTGTCTCTCAAGCGCTTCTTTACGCTCTTGCGCTTCCTTTAATTGTCTCTGGCGCTCCTCTTCTTTCCGTTTTCTCTCGGCTTCTTCCGCTTTTCTTTTTTCTTCTGCGATCCTTTCCGCTTCAAGCCGCTGCCGGGTAATTTCATCCACGACCGCGCCTGTTTTCCTGATAGACTCCATTTGCCTGTCTGAAAAAAGGGATTTTTTTGCGGGGACAGGCGCTTCATTTTTTGTTACTTCCGGTTCCGGCTCACTATTGATAAGCGCTTCCAGTTGGGCAAGTTCCGTCTCGATTCCGGCTGTCTGCGCGGCGGCTTGCGCGTTATACCAGCGTCTGGCATCCTGATTTGAACTAAATGTTTTCTTCGCCGCTTCCGGTGCGGCAGACAATGCTTGGCTTGCCATTTCTTCCTGAGCATGTTTTAGCTCCGCAATGGCTTCTTCGGTAACCGGCTTTCCGCAGTTGGAACAAAAATCAAATATGCTTAATTTTCCGCAATGAGGGCAGGGGATACCGTCTTTGGGTTTGCCGCATTCGGGGCAGAATAGCGCATCAGAAGAAGAAAGGTCGGCATAGCAGAATTTGCATTTACCCTCCAAAAGCCACGCCCCGCATACCTGACAAATATCAGCGGTTGGGGAGGCTGGCGCGCCGCATTTTGGGCAGACACGCTGTTTTATGGAAAAACCACATTCCGGGCAAAAAAGGGCTTCTTCGGGTAGTTCCGCATGGCAGTTAGGGCAAATACCGGCCTTCTGACCGTCATTTTGAGTTGCAATTTGAATGTCGGGACTGACCTGTTCTTCTTTTTTATGCCTTTGTTGTTGAAGATTACTTTGCATAATGAGATATATAAATATAATACCAAGTATCCATAATTACTACAAGGTCTTTCTCTGCTTTTCAATATACCCGCGTCGGCGCTGGTTGAGAACTTAAAAAGAAATACTCTTAAAGAGAAAACCAAAAGCGGTTATTCTGCTGTTATATTTAATCCTAATCCATTTATCCATGTTACAATTTCTGAACGTGAAGTATTACCCGCAAAACGAGAACCGGAAAGCCATGTTGTATTATCAGAACAAATTTTATGAAGATTGGACGCGCTTGTACCTATCGGGCTGCTTCCGGATGTACAGAATGGTACAATTGTTTTACCGGAGAAATCATAACTTTCAAGGAATGTGTAAATAATATTGGGCGCTTGCCCAAACCAGATTGGATACCCCAGGAATATTATATCGTATTGTTCCATATTTTTCGCGTTATCGGAAATGGCGGGGCGGAATGAAGGGTCATTTTTTTCAATATTGACGCGACTGGAACTATTTCTCCAATTAAGGTCTTCTGAGGAATAAGATATTTTCGGTTTTATCTCATACAGTTCCGCTTTTGATGCCTGCGCTATGTGCTCTGCCAAAGAGCGAGTGTTGCCTGTACAGGAAAAATACGCTATTAGAACATTTTTCATATTTTTTCCTTGTATTTGATTTTTTATTTCTGTGTTATTATCCGTTCTGTTTTTTTGCGCACATGCGATGAGCGTGGATAAAATAATTAACGCGGTAATAAAAAGATATTTTTTCATTTTTATTTCCGTTGGTTGAACGGGTTTTACTTTGGCTCCCATTGCATTACCTCTTTTGTCAATATAGCACAAAACACGAAAAAGAAAAGGGAGAATTGGTAAGCGGACGGTTTACCGTCACAGTACTTTAAAATATACGCCCAAATCGCCTGCCTGGAATTCACCATTTTTTATCACGCACTGTCCCGGTTATGTACAGTAGTCCTGACATTTATTTATCCGGTTTTTAATCTATTGAGGATTTTCCGAAACTAACCGAGTTTTGGAAAAGGCTCTATTGTATATTTGTGTTTTATCTTTTTCTATCTATATTAAAACTATCCTTTAAATTTTCTATTGCTCTTAAATAATTTTCACTAGGATTTTTGTATCGTTCAAAAGCAGTCTTTATTTTTTGTAATTCATTTAAATAACGATTTTTTGCCTGATAAATACTTTCAGGAAAATCAGGCAATCCAAGTATTAATTTTTCAAATTTATTGATATTTTCATCGGTATAATAATTTATAGTATCCTGTATTATTATTCCATTAAAGAATTCAATTTGTAACATATATTCCAATTCAATTACAGTTAAAACTTCCGGTGAAACATTTTTGAAATTACTTTTAATAAAAACTGATTCAAATTTATAGACTTCTCCTCTTGGCAATTTATCATATTCGATTTCAGAAAACGGTTTCATGGGTATTATACCAAAACTAAAAATTCTACCAACCCCATGTAATACAGATAATGCTTTCTCTGATGCTTTTGTTTTACGAAATTTTACATCACCCGTCTGACGAAATCCGGCATTTTTAAGAAAGTCATTTTCTATAAATTGTTTTCTGTCTGACAGAGAGCCATTAAGTTGTTTTAGAATATAGGCATTTATTGATTCTGAATCATATTCTTTTGGATGTTCCCCGTATTTAGTAATTTCTCCCGATGTTCCAAAATCAAAAATTGCATCGTCATTTGTCTCTTGTGCGTAGCTTATCATACATACAAAAAACGCCAGTATGAACAATATTTTTTCTTTTTTCTTAACAATATTCATACTTCAAAAAAGATAAGAAAAATTGGTAGAGGTTCAGCCAGGCGCGCCGCGAAAGACACGAAGTTTTGATACGAATTATATCTTCCTCCGTGACTTCCGTGTTGTTACCTTCTCCTAACGTTTATACTTCAGGGTTTCCAGCGCCGATTCACCGCGGGTAAAACCAAACCACAGTTCTTTGACGGTTTTTTCCCGCAGCAGCTTATAGTAAGCGGGAAGGTCTTTGATGCTTTCCCCGTTTATGGAATTTATCAAGTCACCTTGCCGCAGGCCGATGATATCCGCGGGACTGTCGGCCATTATCTGGGCTACATACAAACCTTTTGCGTTCTTGTCCAGGTGAAGCGTTTCTTTGACCTCGTCAGTGAGAGGTATCAGGTGCAGACCGGGCCAGAGTTTTTTATTGTCCGAGGCAACCTGATCGGTGCGTGCTTCAATACGGACCTGAATATCTTTTGAAGCGCCGTCTCTGATTACAGTAAAAGTTGCGCGGTCGCCGGGTTTCAAATCGCCTACCGTCAGGGTAAGGGGATTGACGCCTCTGACTTCCTTGCCGTCAACATGGGTGATAAAGTCGCCGGGGCTGATCCCGCCCTTGTCCGCGGGAGAACCGAGAAAAACCTGTGATGCCATTGCTCCCCGTTTGCCTTCAATGCCCAGCGCTGCGGCAGTTTCCTTGCCGGGTTCGATAAGCGACACGCCCAGCCAACCGTAACTGATCGTACCGGAACTGATGAATTCATCTATTGAACGTTTGGCGTTGTTAATGGGAATGGCAAAGCCCAGGCCCACATTGCCGCCGCCGGTGGCATTACTGGCGATCCAGGTGTTAATCCCGATAACTTCGCCCCGTATATTGACCAAAGCGCCACCTGAGTTTCCCATATTAATGGGCGCGTCGGTTTGGATAAAGTCATTGATGTTGCCGCCCGGCCCGCCGGTGCGTCCCACTGCGCTGACGATTCCCATAGTCACCGAAAATGAAAACTGCTCACCCAGAGGATTACCCATCGCTATTGCCCAGTCGCCCACCCGCACGGCGTCGGAATCGGCCAATACCGCCAGTGGATAGCTGTCGCTTGTTTCAAAGGAGATCATTGCCAGGTCTTTGCGTTCGTCCTTTCCCACAAGTTTGGCGGGATACTCCTTGCCGCTTTTGGTGGCTACACGGATTTCGGTGGTATTATCAACCACATGATGGTTGGTTATAGCGTAATAGGTTTTGTCTTTCTGACGGACGATAATTCCGGAACCCAGGCCTTGCGAACGGAATTCCCGCTCCTGATCCCGGCTGTCGGGGCCGCGCTCACGGGGGCCAAAAAAGAATTCCCAGGGGATACCGTTGAAATTGGGAATCGTCTGCCGCCGTACCGAAACGGTTTTTAATTCCACTACCGAAGGCAGTACCTTGTCGGATACCGCATTGAATGCGTTTTGCAGCCCTTCAGCTATTGCCAGGGAGTTTTCGGAAATGGCTACCGGGTTTTCCTGCGCGCGGGCGACAAACCGCGTTTTGGGCGTTGAGCAGGAAAAAGACAAAAAGGCCAGTGAAAAGCCGAAAATAACCCCGATCAACACCAGGTTGAATACCAGCAGGTTTTTTGATGATAATTTTCGCATCATGTTCATGTAAGTTTCTCCCTATTCAAATTATTATCTTCAAATATATAATAAAAACATCCGTGAATAGTTACAAGCAGCTTTTTTCATTACTTTTCGATGATATTTTCCAATGGGTCGGTGAGGATTTCTACTTGGTCGCGGAAAATGGCAACGGTATGCTCCCAGTGGGCGGACGCTTTGTCGTCGGCGGTGACCACGGTCCAGCCGTCTTCCAGCACTTCCACATCACTGGTTCCCAGAGTGATCATCGGCTCTATGGCAAATACCATGCCGTTGCCCATGCGGGGATTAGCGCCGTGTGGATAGTTGGGAACCTGAGGGTCTTCGTGCAGTTCAAGACCAACCCCGTGGCCGCAGTACTCCCGCACAATACCGTAACCTTTTGATTTGGCATGATCTTCTACCGCCCGCGCAATCTGGAGCAGACGGTCTTTTGGTTTGATGGCGGCGATGCCTTTGTACAGACACTCCCTGGTGGTTACGTTAAGGTCGTGCAGTTCCCGGCTTACCCTGCCTGCTTCAATACTGACCGCTTGGTCGCTGATAAAGCCTCCCAGATCAATGCCGCAGTCAAGCCCCACCAAATCCCCTTCGCGGATTCGCCGTTTACCCGGTATGCCGTGGATTACCTCGTTATTGATTGAAATGCAGATCGCCGCGGGGAAGGGATTTTTTCGCGGGCCGTAACCCAGAAATACCGGCTTGCCGCCCGCTTTTTTGATCCAGTTCTGTACCCAGCGGTCAATTTCAATGGTTTCCACGCCGGGTTTTACCAGGGGGATAAGATCCCGGTACATGGCGGACAGCATCTTGCAGGATTTCCTGATTTCTTCGATTTGTTTTTCAGTTTTTAGGCGAATCATGTATGTTGCATTATACCGGTGAAACCGGATGTTTGTCACCACGGCAAGACCAAGTGTCTGTCATAACATCATATATCTCTTTTTCAATTTTTTTTATGTTTATCCCATTTTCTATATAATAAAACTCCGATAAAGGGGCTTAAAAATATTGATAAATATATAAGAGTTATCCACGGTTGATAGTCCAAATACATTTCCTTCCATGTCATTGCCCAGGGATGACGAATTATTACCCAGGCAAAAACATCAAATACAATAGTAATTACAGACCAGCTTAATCCTAAATGAAATGCCGCGTTCCAAAACCCCTTTTCCTGTTTAGCCATTCGAAAATATAAAATTGAAAATAAAGGCCAAAGTATTATATTATATAACGGGTGAAACGGAACTGTTGCGGCATAAGGTAAAATGTCATACATTGTCTTAACAGGTATATTTGGGTCAATTTCCATTTTTAATATCAACCAATTAAAACAAGTATGTCCAATTCCTACAAGAGTAACTAACATATAAGATACCCAAAACCATAGCATTGAAATTTTCCAGTTGATTTTGCTTCTTTCTTTCAAATTATTCCTCCTGTTAATGATAAGACGGTAATTTTTTTCATCATTTTTGAGTTTTTTTAATGGGAGTAAACCATTCCATTTGGCAAAAATTACCGTCATAGGATTCTGTATCTATTTTCTCAAAGTACGTATCGCTAATCTTGGAAAAATTTCGACCATACTCGCAATCAAAAAACTTTTCAATGGCGGAATACATGTTTTTTGCCTTATTCCGGTTAATCTCGAAATAATGGTGCTGTCCTATGTAACGGAACTTGGCGCATAACGAAGGTTTAAAAGTATAACCGTCAAATCCTTCCGGAATATTTTTTAGTGTCTTCACCTGAATTGAAGGTAAATACCAATTGTAGTCGGCGTCTATGCCGCCTGTTCTGGTCAATCCAATATAAACATTTGGTTCTTTCGTATTTGTTATCTTGCCGCGATCGTTTTCCCAGAAATGTTTTCCTGCTTTTGGGGCCATGTTAATTGAATCGCTGTAGGGTATTTTATGCTTCCTGCCTATGACATGAAATTGCGGAACCATAACTATTTCCGGTTCAAACAATATGCCATTTTCAATTAAGTTCGAGCCAGGAAGATTAAAAGGAGGCGTTACTTTTATTATCTTACCGGTCTTACGGAGCATACCCGGAGTAACGCCAAATTCCCGCTTAAAAGATCTTAAATATGACTGCTCGTATTCAAACCCATAGTCAAGAGCAATATTTAACAGTTTAGAATTGGTACTGAGTAAGATTTCAAGGCTTGCTGTCAGCTTGCGGGAACGTATGTAAGCCCCAAGGGATTGTTTGAATGCAAATTTAAACAATCTTTGCAAATGGATTGATGAAAGCCCAAAATTATCCGCTAGAAAATCGGCGTTTATGTCTTCATTTATCCTCTCTTCTATCTCATTTAGTACGCTTTTAAGCAAATCACCTGGCTTTTGCATTATATTTCCTCATTTTTAAGAAAAACCGCGATTCTCATGGGATACTGTCACCGCCGGACTCGTCCTGATGCGTCTCCGGCGGCAAGTTTTTGCACTTCATCTACGGAAACATGGTTAAAATCACCTTCGATACTGTGCTTCAGACAGCTTGCGGCAACGGCAAATTCAAGACTCTCCTGATTCCCCATGTTATTCATAAGGCCATAAATTAAACCGGCCGCGAAACTGTCTCCGCCGCCGACCCGGTCTACAATGTGTACGGGATATTTTTTGGAAAAATAACCGTCGGCAGCGCCGCCGCAGCACAGCATGGCAGCCCAGTTATTATCGTTAGCCGATATTGATTCCCGCAGGGTTATGGCAACCTGTTTGCATCCAAAACGGCTGCTTAATTCTTTTGCCGTCTGTTCATAACCGGCTCTGTTGATCTTTCCGGAAACAATGTCGGTATCCCGGGCGTGTATGCCAAAAACATCGGCGGCGTCTTCTTCGTTGGCAATACAGAGATCCACATAGGGCATAAGTTTTGCCATTATGGCGCCGGCTTTTTCCCGTGACCAGAGGTTTTTCCGGTAGTTAAGATCGCATGAAACGGTAAGTCCCGCTTCTTTTGCGGCGGCGCACGCGTCCTGTGTAATCGCGGCGGCAGCGTCAGATAACGCCGGAGTTATTCCGGTAAAATGAAACCACGAGGCGTTTGTAAATATTTCTTTCCAGTTAAAGTCTGACGCTTGAGCAAGCGCGACAGCCGAATTTGCCCGGTCATAGATAACTTTTGACGGCCTTTGCGACGCGCCTTTTTCCAAAAAGTAAATTCCTACCCGGTTACCGCCGCGTACAATGAACGAAGTATCAACCCCAAATTCCCGCAGCTTGTTTACCGCAGCCTGTCCGATTTCGTGCGCCGGCAATTTGGTAACAAAGGCAGCGTCCATTCCAAAACCGGCAAGAGAAACCGCAACATTTGCTTCGCCGCCGCCGTAAGTCGCGCCGTAGGACGCGGCCTGAACAAATCGGTAATAACCTTCCGGCGCAAGCCGCAGCATGATCTCTCCAAAAGTAATAACTCTTTTCATATTAATCTCCAATTGTAAATTACTTTTGGATATTGTACTATACCGCTATGTTGATGACAATGCGATGGTTTGGCAGACAAAATGATTCTGTCAGCCTGGAACATATCAGGCAGGTTCCCGGAGTTAAGGGAGTTATTTCCAGTTTGTACGGCAAGATGCCCGGACAGGTCTGGAGTATTGAGGAAATCCGCGCGTTAAAAACAGAGATTGAAAGCGCCGGTCTGATTCTTGCCGGTATTGAAAGCGTTAATGTGCATGAATCCATCAAACTCGGATCTCCTGAACGGGATCAATACATTGATAATTTTATCACAACGCTTGCAAACCTGGGCGAAGCGGGCGTCAATCTTGTCTGCTATAATTTTATGCCCGTTTTTGACTGGGTCAGAACAGACCTAATAAAACGCCGGGACGACGGAAGCGTTGTCATGAGTTATGATCAATCCGTGCTTGATTCTCTTGATCCGGTGGGCATTGCGGAATTGATGAACAGTCAATCCGGCGGTTATTCTTTGGCGGGATGGGAACCCGCGCGAATGGCAAGGCTGGGAGAAATATTTGCATTGTATAAAAACATGGATGATGAAAAAATATTTGCAAACTTACACTATTTTATCGAAAGAATAATGCCGGTTTGCGGCAAATACAATATTAACATGGCTATACACCCCGATGATCCCGCCTGGTCTGTTTTTGAACTGCCCCGGATTGTTACCAGCCGTGAAAATCTTCTGCGCCTGATTGGTCTTTCAGATAACGTACATCATGGCGTTCTTGTTTGTACGGGCAGCCTTGGTACAAGTCCCGATAATGATATTCCCGCAATCATACACAGCCTGCGGGGACGGATTCATTTTGCCCATGTACGCAATGTCCGCCGAACGGCGCCGGGCCGGTTTGAGGAATCCGCTCATTTTTCAGGCGATGGTTCTTTGGATATGTTTGCCATCATGAAAGCCCTCTACGATACCGGTTTTCAGGGCCCCATACGCCCCGATCATGGCAGAACAATATGGGGCGAAAAATGTATGCCCGGCTACGGTCTGTACGACCGCGCGCTTGGCGCCGCCTATCTGCTTGGTTTATGGGAAGCAATAGAAAGAATGGAATAGAAGAATATAACCACGGTAACCGAAAAACATCGCCGCGTTAAGCGGCGTTACTGTTGAACAATGCGACACGTTACCGCGCACAAAAAAAGCCGCCGCTTACAGTTACTGTAAGGCTGAATTTATTCAGCCGTGTGCGCGGCGGGAGTAACACGTCGAACCTACGGTTCGCGGTTTAAGATATTAGTATCTTATCCCTGAGGTCCCTGATCCTGTCGAAGGGTCGAAGAGAGCGCAGACGATGGCTTACCGTTTGCCCTTTGGTGACTGTTTTCTGCTTTCCCGTATGATCTGTTCCGCGCCGGCGTGATCGCCCAGCGTGTACAGAGTCTGCGCCAGTGAGCGCAGCCAGTAATTGGTGTCGCGGGCGGGAAAGTCCAGTCCCAGTAGTGTTTCCATGCACTCAATCCATGTTTCATCATCCACCTGAGGCCGCAGACGCAGGCGCACAATCTCCCTGATGAGTTTTTCTATTTCCGGGGTAAAAAGACGAAAATAGGGCTGTCTGCGCTCTTCGCGGATCACCAGCGTCAACAGCCTGAATGCCTCATAACAGTGCTGCCGCTTGTCCAGTTCTTCGGCAAGAATGAAACAGCAGTCCAGCCAGTCATCCCGGTCTAAATATTTTTCCAGAGGAAAATTGACGCCGCCGTTTCGCCGCCAGATGGCGATTGCTTCATCGTCTTCAAGATGCAGCAGTTCAAAAAACACGAGTTTTGCCTGGCTTGCCGGGTCGTCTCCCTGTTCCCGCAGCCAGGCGCGGTAATTAAAACCGGCGGCTTGTACAAAGCGGGAATAGGCGCGGTCGTATTCGCGGCGGCGTTCCTCACTGGAAATCGTTTCATAAGCGGTAAGGAGCTTGCGCATCTGGTCTTCGGCAGTTTTGCCGGCAATATCGGGATGCAGCCGTTTGGCCTTTTCACGAAAGGCTTTTTTTATCTCACCGGCAGAAGCGCCGCGCTCCACGCCGAGAAGTTCATAGTAGTTGTTCATTACCGAAAACCGATTATACCGTGCTTTAATGGGAAATGTTAAGGCGGCGTATGTCGGGATTGCCCAGGAAGAATGGAGTACTGAGGGTATCCGAGAAGTAAGAATTGACCACGGAGGTCACGGGGCGCAAAAAAGCGCCCTGTCAAAGGGCGTAGATGAGAAGTGTAACATACGCCCGGCGCACAATAACATCTACCGTACACACATAAGCCGGCTGGATAAA
>Ga0268262_10006113_pt1 | contig 11669 bp, 10 predicted proteins | sample TergutNc150P3_FD_190354 | JGI IMG/M metagenome (GOLD analysis project Ga0268262, IMG submission 190354) | Nasutitermes corniger P3 segment gut microbial community from laboratory colony in Florida, USA - Nc150 P3 (SPAdes) (version 2) | ecosystem: Host-associated > Arthropoda: Insects >... | reverse complement strand
GGGGATCAAGGGTCAGGTCTACAAGGTGGTTCAAGTCCGAAAACACGCTTACATGGGAAAACTTGGTTACGCCGGTTAAAAACACAAACTTTAAATATCTGTCATACGATTTTAAAACTCCGTAAAACCCTTTTAGTTCATCCCTCATCTTTGCATGAAGCTGGGGATTGTCAATGGTACTTAACAGGGGCTTGTCATATTCGTCTATTAAAACTACTGCTTTCTCTCCGGATTTATAATATGATTTTTCTATTAATTCTGCAAACTGATTAATGTTATTCTGATTATCAAGTATTAATTTATATTTTTCAGATTCTCGTTTTAATTCCCTAAAAAGCGTTGTGTAAAGAGCCTCTACACCGTTTGAATATACTCCGGCATTCAGATCAATACGGATAACCGGATACTTTTTCCATTCCCATTCCATGGTGTCAATCGCCAGGGCAGGATGGCCCGCCACTTCGCCAAACAGTTCCCGCCTGTTGTCAAAGACAGCGCCCAGCGTTGAACATAATAACGACTTTCCAAAACGCCGGGGACGTGAAAGAAAAAAAGCCCTGCCGGATCCTGTTATTAATTGATGTATAAGGGCTGTTTTGTCGACATAACAAAAGCCTTCTTCGCGTATACTGACAAAATCCTGTATGCCTATTGGTAAACGTCTTTTCATAATTTTTCCTTGGATTACACGGGCCTGTGGTATTAAAACGCCGCGAATATGGTTAATCGCAGTTCCGTATCATCAATCAATAAATATTCTGGTTTTTTTCCGGACAGTTCAAAGCTTTCCGATAGTATTATGGGAACTCCTTCACCGCGTTTGTCCATAATAAAAACGCGTTTGCTTCTTTCTGCGTCAAAGTTCATCCTGCAGCGCGCAAGCAGAGAACTTAAAAGCTCATTTCGTGATGATTGACGCATTGATATACTTTCAATGCTCATTGTGTTTGGAATACAGCCGGGCGAGTATAATTCCAGCCTGTCGGAAAAAATATGCAGCCTTGTCTTTGAACCGTAGATCGAATAATCACGGTGAACAACGGCATTAACGACAGCTTCAAATACGGCATTTAATGAATATTGGGGAGTTTCTATCCTTCCAGGTTCCTTAATAGCTCTGACTTTCATATTCCGCTTGACAAATTTACAGGCTTCTTTGATTTGTATGTCCAGCGGCCCTGTACAATCCTGCGCGTCCAACTGAGGTGAATTATGGTTTTCGCCGTTATAACATACGGCCTGTATATAAGCGCCTGCAATATGCTTTTCCGGGGATTCAGAAGCCATTAATATGCCGCTTATGGTCGGATGAAGAATTCTGTCTTCATCGCGGGATATTAACTGCAATTTCTCAAGAAATTCATTATTATCCGGCGGAGAAAGCGGGGTCTTAAACCGCTCACAAAGCTTTTGATCCAGATCATCAAGACCCGCGTTCATTACTATCTGTTCATCAAAACGAATTAGCCTGTTTTGCGTCCTTTGCTGGAATAATCTTGCCAATACTTCGGGAGACATCTCCCTTTTAGAGCTTCCTATTCGGTAAAAGTATCCATTTGGGCTTTTATGTACAAAAATACTTCTGGGTATATCAATACGTATAATGTTTTGATCGCCAACGGCCAGTTTTTTAATCCTGCATTCCAATGGCGGTTTTATAAGGTCATTGGCAATATTATGTACCCATGTTTCCGTAATATCCAGTTTTTCAAACGGCAGGCCTGTTATTTCGTGAGATTTATCATCAACTCCAAGAACAATTATTCCTCCGTGTGAATTTGCCATCGCGGCCATTTCATCAGCTGTCGAATTCCTGTTTGGTCCTGATATAGTGTTATTTGTATATTCAATATTTTTTAATTCAAGAATACTGTCTTCGCCAAGTGAAATTTGCTTCATTAACAATTCTATATCATTCATCCGACTTTTCAACCTTCTTTTGGCAAAATTCGCGCCTGCTACTGTTGCGGGTTACGCGGAAAACGCACAATAAACTGTTCGCCTTCGATGTCATTCTCCAGTTCCATGTCCGGCTGTTCAGAATAAGCGCGGCGTATACCGGAACCCAGGCCGCTGTAGGGGAGGGTACGGCTGGCAAACATGGCTATCTGGTTGTTTCTGATAACAGGATTACCGTATTTTATTTCTTCCACGGTCAGACTGTTAGGCAAAGTTCCTGGGCTGATTATTTCAATGCGGTTATCAAAAACAAGCAGGCGTATAGGGGCGTTTTTAAAATAATCACGATGAACAAGGGCGTTTTGTAAAACTTCTTCCAGTGCAATTACGGAAACTTCGGGAACGCCGATTGAATTAAATCCCTGCCCGTTTTGCAGGTATTTTATGCAGCTTTTTACATACATCATCCCCTGTTTAAAAAGCTCGGGGATTGTTCCTTTTAAATCTTCGGGTTTGCTTTTATAACTGTTTCCGCCAATATCATTTCCCACAAACATAGCGGCTTTAATTGTAAATTGAGGCCTTATATTCTGGACCTCTTTGCCAAAGAATAACAAACCCGCAAGCGTTAGATGGTTATTACGCATAACTTTTTTGGCTTTAAGAGCTTCTTCTAAAGTAAGTCCTTTTTCTTCATAAGTTTGTCCAAATTCTTTTTTAAAATACTCTGAAAAGAGATGTGTATCCGTATCTTTTATACCAGTTTCAAATATTTCTATTTCATCGGCAAGTAAATTCCTGCCTCCCAACAGCCGCACGATTTCATCATTTGACGTTACTTTTCTTTTATCCGATCCGTTCTTTACATAAATAGTCCCGTTTGAATCTTTGTAAGGCTTGGATATACCTTCTTCAATGCTTATTACAACTATTTGACTGTCTTTTACAGAAACAGTTTCAGTTTCAAGGTAAACAGGGGGGTAAACTTTCTGTGACGCGATGTTCACAACTTGCCGGTTTATCTGTTGTATTTCGTCAAAAGAAAGTCCATTCAATTCGCCTGTTTTGTCATTTACGCCAAAAATAATTTTTCCGCCGCGGGAATTTGAAAAGGCAATCATCTCATGGGCAAGGCTGTCAGGGTGGGGGAGGCGTTCCTTGAACTGGGCTTTGCTTGATTCGCCGGCGTTTATAATTGATAATAATTCCTGTTCTGTCATTTTTTTTTATTTAGTTATATTCGGCGATACTTTTTCAAGCTCGGCTATCATCTCTTTGATTTTATGCGAAGAGCCTCTTTTGCTTATTAATACCGCGTCGTCGGTGTTTACAACAATCAAATCATCTACGTCAATGAATGTAACCGGTTTGTTTTTGGATATAACCAGGTTGTTTTTTGAGTTGAAAAAAACATTTTTGGGAGCCGATACATTTCCGTCCGCGTCAGAATTGGATATATTATATAACGCTTCAAAACTGCCAAGATCGGACCAATCCGTATTCAGGACGATCATTTTTAATTTTTTTGTTTTTTCCATAACGGCGTAATCTATGCTGTCGGCGGGTATTTTACTCATGTAAGATTCAGACAGATTTATAATGTTGTTGTTAATTTCACAGTTTTTAAAAGCTTCCTGTGATGCAGTATAAATATTATTTGAAAAATTATTAAGTTCGTCAAGAAAGGTTTCTACCTTAAAAACAAACATGCCGCTGTTCCAAAAATATTTTTTTGCTTTAATATATTCATTAGCGGTTTTTACATCCGGTTTTTCTTTAAAAGAAATTACATTTTCTCCTTCCGCTTCTATGTAACCAAACATACATACGTCGTATAACATTATTTTTTATTTCCTAAGAAGCCAAGATGGGTTTTTGATAGATTAGTTTTATATTTTATAAGTTTTATCTATTTTATTTAACTCGTTGAAAGTATCAATCTCAATAATATCGTCAAAAGTACATTCTCTAACTTCAACGGTATATTCGTTCTTAAAGTATTCAAGTTGTTGTTATTTTCCTTTTTACATGAAAATGTAATAAACGCCAACACAAAAACAATCAGAAACTTTCTCATCTTTTTCTCCTTGTAAAATTATTCAATTATTACTTGACTCCAATTTGATTGTTCATATATATTATCATGAACATGAAGCCATTCATTTGGTTTAATATTAAATTTATATTTAAAATGCTTATTCACATCCCATATTATTGCAGTTGTTAATGTTATTCCATCTTTTTTATTGCTTTCTATCAATTTTCCTGTCCATGGATTTATGGGAGAATCAATAATATCTTTAAGCGCTAAAATTGGAACATCGGCATTTGTCATAAATGTATCGTCAATCTTTAATTTCCCATGAGAATTAAAATCTTTCATCATAAGAAGAGCGGCATATTGTTCAAGTTGTGCGCCATTTGGTAAACTAATATTATTTTTGAATTTACTTTTAATATTTCCACCATGGTCTGAAACAATAATTATTCTGGTATTATTATATACATCATTTTCTTTAAGAAAGTCAAACCATTTTGCCAGTAATAAATGAGCGGCAATATTTACATGATAATGAGATTCATCAGAAAGCGGGCCGTTCCCTTTATCAGATAATTCGTTTGAGGGAATATATTCAGGATATTTCAGAAAAATTGGATAATGAGTTAAATCATTTGTTATAATATTAAAAGTATTAATTTGATTTTCATTTATTTTTGTTATATTAGGTAATACGTCCAATGCAATATAATAATTTAATATATGTTTTGGAAATTTTATTTGATCTTCAATTTTATTTATGTACAACCATTTTCCATTATCATAAATATATTTCCTAAATAAAACAGGAGCAATTTTAAATAAACAAAAACGAATGAAGTTATTATTTATTATTTCAGAAGGATCGACAAGCATTATATTATTTTTTGAATTTAACAAGAAATTATTATTATATTTTCCATATATATTTTCTGCGCGTATTTGGGGATAATTTTTATAGATACTTAAATCCGGAATCCAGCTGTAATTTGCCCATGGCGGTTCTGTTACCGTAACTTGAAAATCATTATCAAGAAATATTCTAGGTAGCATTAAAAGAGCTTCATTATGTTTTTCTATTAATGGAATATCTTCCCGAGTCTGCATTTCCAGCGGAGTATATTCATAGCCTCCAAATATACCAGGACTGCCAAAATTTGTTACTTCTCCAAAAGAAACAGTATTATTATACCAAGTAAAACCGTCATATGAATTATTAAGATCGGGTTTTTCATCGAATATATATGGAATAAATCCATTTATACCTCTATCAAGCATTATTATCAGGACGTTTTTTCCGGTTTTAGAAAATTGATAAACATATTCATAACTTGTTGTTTTATTAATTTTATTTTGTGAATATGCTATTTTAAATTCTTTATTTATTTTATAACAATTAAAGGAACTAAATAAAATTAATCCACATATCGTTAATGATAAAAAAGGAATTATTATTTTATTAAATTTACAAATTATAAAGATAATTAACAAGAAAGTAAAAAATAATACAAGTAGATTTAATAAATAGTATATTTTAGTTGAAATAATATTTTCAGAAAAAGTAAACATTATTGATAATATACCATAGTTACCAGGAAAAAGAAATAAATTAATTAGAGAAATATATGATAATAAAAAACAAAAATAAGTTAATATTTTTTTTATTTTATGTGAAAAAATTAAATATATAGAAATTGGCCATAAAATAAAAACACCTAAAGATTTTATAATTGAATTAATAATGAAATGAAATGGATTATCATATTTGCCAATAAACGAAAATTCCAATACAGATGAAGCGATTAATGTAGATGGAATTACCAATCCTATGAGTATGAATAAAAGTGTAATTGATAATATAAATATTATAATATTATTTGTAAATATCTGATTAAAATTATTTGTATATTTATAAATTATTTTACTTTTATTTGTATAAAATGAATAAAAAATTGGAAAGAATGAAATAAAAGTAATAATTGATGCAAGGATAATACGTTTTAATACATAGTCATTGTGTATTAACAATAAATAAATATCTAAAAATATGGTTAATATCCATATTAAAGCAAAAATAATTGTTTTTGGATATTCTGTCTTTTGAATAATATTTTTAATCAATGAGAACAAATTATTTCCCGTCCAATATAGAACTAAACAAGAAGGTGAATTATATAGCAATATTAGAAATATAACAGCCATCCCGTATAATTGAATTTTTTCTCTTTTTGAAAAACAATTTGAATAAATTATGGTAGATAAACAATTAATTAAAGTCATTATTATTGGTAAAATATTTATTGAAATATTTTTTATACTATATAATGAATCCGGTTTTGCAAGATCAATTATTGACCCAAAAGAAATTCCTTTTATTATTTCAAGATTTGAAAGAAAATTATAAGCAGCAATAAAAAAAGGAATTTGAATTAATATAGAAATGCTTGATCTAAGGGAATAAAGCGGATGGTAATTTTTTTGCCGGTAATATGTAGAAAGTCGCATAAAACGTTCATTGCCTGAAAAAACAGTTTTGATATTATTAATATCAGGCCGCATTTTTTTTTGAATATCTTTTTCAGAACGTTGATGTTTTTCCGCCATTAAATAAAGCGGTAATGTAAGAATACTTACAATAAAAGAAACGCCTAAAACTGATATGCCAGGATCCTTGAATATTTTGAAAATTAAAACATAAGATAGTTCAATTATTTGTTCTATGGGAAATATAAATAATGTATAGAAAAAATTTAACATATCAATTGTTTCCCTCAGTTACAATGTTTGTTAGGAAATCCACAATACGTTTCCCTGATTCACCTTTGTATTGCCACATTGTGTTTTTTACATCATTACGACTTTTTTGAAATTTATTATCTTGTATAAGATTTAGAATAGTATTTTTTATTGATTTAAAATTTGATTCATCAAGTTCCTGGCCGATTTTTCTTAAGAAATCAAGATAATACGGTTCTTCTTTTAAATAATACGCATCTAAACGGCGAAAGTCCAAATTATGCAAATTTATTAATACCGGCCTGTTAAACAAGAAAACATAATCATAAATTATTCCTGAAAAATCAGAAATCATAATATCTGATTTTGCAAGTGAATATATATTCTCATGATTATAATCCCATTCAATATTTTGATTGTTTTTATATCGTTCAATAAGTTTTTCAAGCATTTGTTTTTCTGCATTTATTGATTGGGGATGCGGCCGTAATATGATTCGCCAGCCTGTTTCAACAAGGGGATCTAAAAGTTTTTCGCCATATTTATTAAACAGCGCCGATGGCCCCCAGGAAGGGGAAACAAGAACAGTAAATTGACGGGGCTCATTGCATGATATTTGTTCAATTTTCTTGCTGCAAATATCAAAATATGTATTTCCTGCTATTACTAATTTTTTTGGCGGTAATTTTCTAATGCTTTCCAAATAACGGATTTCAGATATTTCATTTTCACATGATAGAAGGATAGAATCAAAATAATCCAACGAAAAAAGACGATAAAGCGAAGCTCCTCCGGCAGCATGAATAAGGTGGCAATAATGACTTACTGTTTTCGATTTTTTCCATTGCAGCACGTCAAGATCCGGAGTTGTGGATAACACGACATCAGCGGATAAAAAATTAAGGTAAGCAAAAGCCTTGTTTCCCTTACCTATATATTTACCTTTTATATAATTAAAGTTTGAGGAAAAAACAGGATCATCTATTGACGAAGTAAGATAAAGAAGGTCAATTTTACGTACTTCAAATTCATAAAGAATTGATTCAAAAAACACCCAATAACGTTTATCCTCCGCATAAATAACATATTTATGCTTTGTTTTATTTTTACTTTTATGAAAAAGTAATATTTTTATTTTAAGATAAATAGAACGAGATAGAAAATATAAGGCGGTTACAATGCCAATAGCAATGGAAAAAAGCGCGCTTCCAGTACCAGGATCAATATATAATAAAGAAAGATTCATGATTTTATATATTTTTCTTAAATAACAGAAGACATTGATCTCCAATCTTTTTAAATGTAAAATAACGTAAAAGTAAATAACATAAATAATGCAATATATAGACAATTTTTGACATTTTATGATATGTAATTACAGCGTATTCTTTATAAAAGAAATTGGTTATATTCCTCAATATCGGTGACCATATCGGAAATCCGGCATTATAACGTTCCAACAGACTAAAATTATTTTTTATAATATATGTTTCAACTTCACCTTTGACAAAATTTCTATAATGTCCTGTAAATTTTTCATAGGGACGCATTCTGCCTGTTGGGAAGGAAAGAATTATGTACTTGTTTGACATGAACATAATTATATCGAGCATTCGCTTCCAATCTTCTATATGTTCCAAAACTTCAAACATGCATACTATATCATATTTAATTGAATCATCCAGAGTTACATCATCTGTGGAAAATGACAAATTTTCATATTTCCAGTATTCATTTGCTTTCTGAATTGCAGGTTCGGCAAAATCAGAACCTGTTACTTTAGCGTTAGGAAACAGTTTTGCCATTAATGCGCTTTTTACTCCGACGCCGCAACCTAAATCGACAATCGAATGTATTTCATTTTGATTGATTTTTTTTACCAAATTACGTAATAAAGCGCAAAACCATCTATTGCCTCCGCTGTTTTGTGAATATTGAATTATTCCTTCACCTTCACCATAAAAATTATTATAATGTTGTTTGTTTATATTTGAATTATTCAAAAAATCCGCCCATAAATAAGTGTTTTATACGTTTTTATTGCTTTTTTCCGCTTTTTGATAAAAAAAATAAATAAACCGGGCTAACGGTTTTGGCCAAAATTCGTTAAACATCTCCAAGTCTTCTTTTTTTCTGATATTATTTGCAATAGTAACACTTGTCGTTGAATCTTTATATATACGGTGTCCTACAAGTCGTTTTGGACAATAAACAAAGGCCCCTTTGAATTTACTAATCATAGCCCAAGCCTTATAATCACATGAATTTCCAAAATTCGTATCAAATAACATTTCCGGTAAATTAGTTTTGTTATATGTTACGCTAGGACAGCAGATTGGATTTCCAAAAGACAGGATTAAACGCCTTATCCACTTCAAACGCTGTAAAACGGAAAAACGTAATGGAAAATTCATAATCCGTTTAATATCAAGCAATCTGTTATGATATTGTTTAAAAAATCCATCTGATTTTTCCCGAATTTCATAATAATCTGAATAAAAAATTAATGGGTTTTCAGTTTTGTTGGCTTTTTCCAGTATTTGACATAAATAATCCGATTCATAAATATCATCCTGATGAACGATTGTCACCAGTCTTTTTTCTTTCATCTGTTGATACGCGAAATTCCAGTCGGATGCAATGCCATTGTTATTATTATTTATAAATAACGGAATATCAAATACGCTGCATTGTTTCTGTATATGATCATTTGGAGTAGATGTAACAATAATTATATTACATTTACAGCTTTGTTCCTTAAGAGATTGTATACATTCCTTTAAATATTGATTTTGTTTGTACGCGCAAATTACGAAAACATGATCATCTGCAGAGTAATAATTATTCTTTTTTGTTTTCAAATTTTATCTTTGAATATTATCAATATTAATCCTATTAATATAAATAGGCTGCCTATAATGGACATTAATGTTACTTTTTCTTTTAATATCAGTATAGAGGCTGTTAAAACTGAAACATAAATTATCCCGGTCATAACAGGCAATAAGAAACTAATGGCATTTCGGGAAAGCAGAAACAGATAAATTAAAAAACTGCTTAAATAACAAAATATACCAAGAAGTGATGTAAAACTGATTTGTAAGTTTATAATTTCTTTTTCAATAATACCAATTTGTGTATGTTTTATTCCTAATTTAAATAAAATAAGTCCGGAAACAGACAGTAAAATATATAAAATCATAAATAAAATATTAATCATTTTATTTTTCTTCAATATCACGCAAACGTTTTTCTAAAAGGGCGATTGCCTGTGCCAGCATTTTAATTCTTTCAGTCTGACGGGAAACTATAGATGTTAATGAAAGAAGGATCATAAGAAAAAATCCCAATATCAAAGCATACAGGGCGTTTGAAGCAACTTGAAATCCCAGTATTTTTGTAATGAAAATAAGTATACTTGGAAAGATGCTAATAATTAGCATTAAAAAGGCCGAAATCAGCCAAAGCAGGGTATATCTTAATGAAAGAGCGTTTTTTCTTAGAAAAAAAATAATTATTCCAATGAAAAAAACAACGCCAATTATAAAGAAATATTGTAAAATAGTATTTTGCATTTTTACTCTATTCTTTTATTGTAATCAAACGGTGAAATAAAATTGCCAGTGATACTTTAAACATATAATATATTGATTTTATCGGGCTGATAGAGCTTTTTCCTTCTTCGCGTTCACGCATTTTAACAGGCACTTCCATTATTCTTGCTTTATGCAGCGCAGCGTCCATAATCGCTTCCGGTTCAGGATAATCCTGCGCATAATGGAAAGCGAACAATTTAATATATTTACGATTAACAGCCCTATAACCGCTTGTTACATCATATATTTTTACGCCGCTACATAAATTAATTAATACGCTTAAAAAAGAAATGCCAAATCTTCGTAAACCTGTTGATTGAAATCCTTCTTTGTTTATAAAACGCGATCCTATTACTATATCGGCCTGTCCTGATAAAATAGGGGAAATTACATCACTAAAATAGCAAGGATCATGCTGACCGTCTCCGTCATGTTGTATCGCAATATCATATCCCCGCTCATATGCGTACAAATAACCTGCTTGTACCCCACCGCCAATTCCAAGATTGACTGGTAAATGAATATAATTATATTTTTTTTCTTTACATATTTCTAAAGTATTGTCTTTTGAACAGTCATTTATTATTAGATAATCAATTATAGAGTTACAACTTGACGAAGAATAATTAACAATATTTTGTATTACCTTATCAATATTTTTTTCTTCATTATAACAAGGAATTAATATTATTACTTTATTCATTTCTTTTATAAACCCAAAACATTAATAATTTTTCCCGAAGGCTCGGGTTCTTCCTGCCAATAAATTCTTTCATCCCATGACAGGTTTTTCGCTGAATCACGACGGTCAAAAATGACAAGATATGCGGGACAATCCGGCGCTTTGCCAGCGCGGTATTTAGCTATTTGCTCCAATCCCTTTTTCTTAATCGCATCGGGTGATTGTTTTTCATATATCAATTTTATCTCAATAATATAAAATTTGTCGTTATATTCAATAAATAAATCCATCCGCCCGCGCCCGGCGGCGTATTCGCGTTCAATGCGGCCCCCGCCGTTAAGCACCCGTTGCAGAAAAGCCATCAATAACAGGTGCGGAAAAGCTTCTGTATAATCGGATTTCTGTTCCCATATTTCGGAATTTTCACGCCAGAATATCTGAAACTCCTTCATCAGCGCATCCATGTCAAGGGAGCCGTCCGGTTTTTCCCACTGCCATTCGGGTTCGGCGATCATTGCCTGTACCCCAACAGTCATTTGCCGCGCAAGCACTTCCTTATACAACGGATTTGCTATGGAAGGGACGCCCTGTTTCATGGTTACAAGTCCAAGATCACAGCATATACGGAACGCTTCGCTTTTTGCAAGCTCAAGATCGACACTTCCCGCAATTAAGGTCGCCATTAATTTTTCTATCTTTGGATCTTCCATGCGGTAAG
>Ga0268262_10006112_pt1 | contig 11670 bp, 15 predicted proteins | sample TergutNc150P3_FD_190354 | JGI IMG/M metagenome (GOLD analysis project Ga0268262, IMG submission 190354) | Nasutitermes corniger P3 segment gut microbial community from laboratory colony in Florida, USA - Nc150 P3 (SPAdes) (version 2) | ecosystem: Host-associated > Arthropoda: Insects >... | reverse complement strand
ATATATTTTATTTTCCTCCTTAAAATATTATTCAAAATTATTATGAAAAAATATAGTGATTATTCGCAAGATTTTCGGCATAGATTTAATAAAAAATGCCTTACTCTTTGAGTTCTGGAAACAAAAACGTAGAATAGGGATATTAAAATTATTTATTGATAACATATTTTTTTAATTATTCATTTGAATATACGTTTAATAATAAAACGATATGATTTAATAATAAATTCAAGTAATTTTGTGTTACCATAATTTGTAATGATATTATCATAAAGCTCTGTATCTCCATAAAATAATGAACCAAGACCTTCTACCTTATTCATAATTAACTCGCATTCTTTTGTATGAATATCAGGATATTTTTTATATTCTTGTTTTATATAAGAACATAAACTAACTGCTGTTCTTGTACAAAAATGATATTTTGATAACTTTTCGGATGTAATATATTTAAAAAGTTCTTCAATTGCTAATAATGAATCAATAATGCCTTTTTGAGACAGTCCTATAATTCCATTATTTGTAATTGAACCAAGTCTTTGCCTGACACAATAAAAAGAATAATTAGAATTATAGATTGTTTCAGATTTAGAAAAAAGAATAGGCGTAAAGTCATTGTCTTCATAAAAAACACCTTCGCGAAATTTAACCATTTTTAATAGAGTAGTAGATGTTATATACATACATGCGGAAACTTCAAGTCTTTTAAGTTTTGTAAAATCTGCTTTTGTAAATATTTTATTTGTCTCCCATGAATAAGTCTGTTGAGGAAGTATAGTTTTCTTTTTTGAATTAATATCATACTTATAATCAATCCTGTTGAACCGGATAATATCCGCTTTTACCTGCGAAATAATATCATTAAGAATTTCACACGCATTTAAAAGAATATAATCGTCACTATCAATAAACCAGCAATAAGCGCCCGTAACCGCTTCAATACCTGTATTACGAGCGCCCCCAAGTCCCTTGTTTTTTTCATGCGTTATTACTTTTATTCGAGAATCTTTTTTTGCGTATTCACTTAAAATTTTACCGCTTTTGTCAGGCGAACAATCATTTATACAAATTATCTCAATGTCCCTGAATGTTTGATTTATACATGAATCAAGGCAATCAGAAAGATAAGATTCAGTATTATATACTGGAATAATAAGCGAAAGAACAGGCATATATTAAGCTATCTTCTTTTTATTATCGTAATATTTCATATTAACGTCTATATTCTTTAATCTTCCATGAGCCACCCTTATCCGGTCCCACACGTTCAATTAAGCCTTTTTCTTTTAATTTGGAAAGATTATATTCCACGCCACGCCTTGTTAATCCTGTAATTTTCGTTAATTCAGTCTGTGTTATTAGCGGATTATTTGTGATAGCTTCCATGATTTTCTCCACAGTTTTCTGAGAAGTTACATTTTCCGCAGATTTTTCAACCAGATAAAATGTAGCTTCCGAATAATCAATATTCGTATCAAATTCTACCTTATGTTTCCATGTGAGCATTTTGTCATATCCAAAACCGGCGTTCTCTGCGAGTTTTGCCCATCGAAACAATCTAGCAATTACAGGATTTCGCGGTTTTGAAATAGCATTTTTCTGCCACTGTGAAATGTTTATATCAAACCGTCCGGGATTTTGGAAAACAATTCTGTTAGCAAAAACTCTTATAGTTGAATGTATTGCGCTAAAATAATCGGCATGCATAAGCATATTTACAAGCGCCCTTCCCGTAAGGCATCCAATTGGCTGTTGTCTTCGTAAGCAAATCCGTTATCACCCATATGAAAAGGGTTATCTGTATAATTTCTAAGACGCTGAATAAGGACATTGTAGTACTCCCAAATGTTTTCCTGTTCCTGAATACGAAAGGTATATCTGGTTTTAGCGTCGGAATAAGAAAGCCCCCGGTATTTCAAGATAATCAATCCAAAATGAAGAAAAAATCTTTTTTATTGAATCTTCTTTACCAAGAGTCAAAAGCCCTCAGTAGGTTAAAACTCTATTTCGATATGTAAGCAGCGAGCCTTTGTTCAAGTTGTTTAATCCTAATCCTTCAACAGTTAAATCAGAACGAACTCCAAAAGATTGATCTCGAAGCAAGGCATTTATTTCTGAATCGGTTGCCCGTTGATCGCCGCTGCCTGTACGGACAAATGTATTTACTAACGAGCCGAAATATACAGGCTTTTGTCCTGAAGATGGAATAAAAAAAGCCAAAACTGTTTTTCCGTCAATGTTATATTTTCTGCATTTCGGATTTATTAATACATTAAATTTATCGCAAGAGCGAAGAACAGTTGTAAAATCCTGTTCCTGTTTCTCAGCGTTTTTTACACCCCCAATCTCATATTTTTTACCTTTTTTAGAAACACCTAAAACGATCCAGCCGCCGGACGCATTAGAAAATGCCGACACTGTCTCCCAAATGTTTTTTGGAAGTTCAGAACGGGCTTCTTTAACTTCAAAATCGTCCCATTCTATATCTGATAAACGATTAAGTAATTCTGTTTTGGTCATTTATTATTGTTACTGTTGATTAAATTAATAGTTATCATTTTTCATTATTAAATACGCTTAATGATAAAACGATAAACTTTAAGAATAAATTCTAAAAGTTTTGTAATTATATATGGGAATAATAAGCGATATAGTCGGCATATTTTAATATGTCCTTTTATTAATGAAATAATCGTTTTATTTTTCGTAATGGGTTTAATAATTTATGACCAAGACGGTAATCAATGGAATTACGGATAAAAAATATTTCTTCTTTTTTTTGCGATAAATACTTTGAATTATAAAATAAATATTCTAATATAATTTTATCATTAAAATAATCACTTATTTTTAAATATAAATTAAATTTATCTTTTTCATCTTTTTGAGTATTAATAAAATTAGTAATTAAATAATTAAGAACTTTATATTTTAAATTATTAAAATCAACATTTTGATTTGTTTTTTTTATAAAATTTCCAACTAAGTCGAACATTGTTTTGATAGATTGCATTAATGATAATGTTTTTTCATAATCTTTATAGGTTGTTGATATACCGGTACCGATTGAGTAATTAATTATTACCTTGTTTATAATATAAATATTTTTTGTATAATATGAAATTACAATTGATTCATACATATCTTCGGCATTATTAATGTATACCCGTTCAAGCGATGTAAATGCTTTTTTTAATAAAATGGATTTATATACTTTATTCCACATTGTATGCGCGGGGTATTTATCTTTTGAAAAATAAGAGGAAAATCTGTCTTCTTCTGTAAATGAAGGAAATATAATATTACCTGAGGGTTGTTCCATATAACCATATTCATAAAAATCATAACTTATATTTTTTTGTATTTCATCAAATAAAATATTAAGTGCATCATCAGTAAAATAGTCATCTGCGTCAAGAAACACAACATATTGCCCGTTTGAGGCGGCAACGCCGTCCAAACGGGCAATATGTTGTGAATCATTTTTCAAATGATTCACTACTTTTATATTTTCGTTTTTTTTCGCATAACCATCAATAATGTCTACTGTCTTATCGACAGAACCGTCATTGACAATAATAATTTCAAAATCTTGAAAAAATTGTTTTAGAACAGAAGATATTGCCCGTTCAATATAATTCTCAACATTATAGGCTGGTATAATTATGGAAAAAAAGGGGGTCATATAGTTATCCATGAAGAAAGCGAAGGATTATAATCTTTCATTGAATCTTCCGCAAACCAGCATTTGGGCGCAACAACAATTCCATTTCCTGAAGAAAGCCATGCTCCCCACCATGAAAAAGAACTGTTTGCAACAATATGGTGTTGGCAAAGTGTCATCAAATGCATATCATGGTATGGTTTGTCCTCATGTTCTTTAATATTTACTACAACAAATGGTAATCCGCAAGTGTTAAAATTGTTTTTTACCCATTCCGGATCATCAGAAAAAAGATAAAGCTCAGGAGTTATTTTTCTATCATACTTGTCAATAATTATTTGCAATGCTTTTTTATAATAATCAGGGGAGCATGTTCCATGAAAACTGTTTGTCTCATGATTTTCAACATAATCACCCCTTCTGACATGAATATTAATAGAGCATGGTGCTTCTTTTATTTTTTTAGATAAATTCTTTGCTTCTAAACATTCAAATTTAGGAAACAAAAATATTTTTCTTATAACTGATGAAATATCAAAAAAGTATTTTTCATTTTGCCAATAACCTGATAGTATAACGGACGATTTTATTTGCTCTATTTCGGACCAATAGGAATAATGAGGTTCATTTACATAAGATATTTCTTTATATAAACCAATTCGTCGTAGTAGACGATTAAAAATGGATTTCTTTTCACGATGAAGAGAATAGTGTATATTAGGAAAAACGTCAAGCATAAATGTGCGATTCCCGCTGTCAAACCATGAAGTATCAAGATATAAACGCGCGTGACGACGATATGCGACGGTTTTTCCGCAGGCATATTGAAACATTTGATTGCCAAGACCGCCGTATATTTTGCTGATGATTTTCATACACAATAATTTTATTTATTTTTTCTTTCTAACAAGAAGTTTGTTGTTATGAAACATTCATAAATTTCTTTATATTCATTAATCTCAAATAATCCATCTTGTATTATACGGTAAAACTTATATTTATCTTTTAACAAATACCAAAAATCTTGAAAATATGTTCTAGAGTCTATATTACATCCGCCAAATTCAAATTGTATAAAATCTATTCTTTTAGCATCAATTGTTTTTTTTGCACCATCTAGTACTTTTAGCTCATGTCCTTCTACATCAATTTTTAGAAAATGAATATGTCCCCCGCCTATATTTTCTGAACAAAAATCATCTATCGTTTTTATTTCAATAATTTCTTCTTGATCTATGTTAATATTAAAATGTTGTAGATTCCTTTTATAGACACTTGCCAATCCAGAATAATCCGAATTTGTATATAACTTAGTTTTCGTATTACTATTTCCAAATCCAAAATTATAAGGGTATATGTTTTGTCGATATTTTATGTTATCTACCATTTGTGAGAATGTCTTTTCTGAAGGTTCAAAGGCAAATATTTTTACTTTATTACCAAATACTTCATTAACCATATTTGAGTAATGTCCAAGATTAGCTCCTACATCAAATACAATAATATTGTCTAGGTTTTTTAATTTATTTGAAATAATTTCCAAAACATTTTTTTTCACCCGATGTGACATAATCACCGCCAGAACCAATATTCATACCATGTAACGAAGTAAAATACATTTCCTCAAAAATATTTTGCCATTTTCTCTTTCCTATCATTCTTGTAATTACTTTATTACTTATTTTTCTTAATATCTTTTTTAATAATATCATTATTATTCTCCTAAATTATAAAATTATATTTGTTTGATTTTCTTCATAATATACTACGTTTAAACCAGAAACATCCGCACCCGTATTTTTGGTTTTTAACATCATTTTCATTTGCATCTGATAAAAATTGTCCATTATCGGTAATAAGTGCAAAATTTTCCAGTTTTAAATTATTAAAACATTTTATGATATATTCAAATGTATATATTCTATGAGCATTATATTGAATTCTCATTTTATCACCAAGAGGTACAACAAATAATAACGAACTATCATCTTTTAAAACTCTTTTAAGTTCATTTATAGCTTTTAAATCACCCTGCGGATCAAAAGGATCTCCGTAACGTTCAAGCCCAATGTGTTCAACTACATGCATACATGATATTGATTCAATTGAATTGTCTGGAAACGGCAAGGAAGTAATATTACCTGATTTACAATCAAGACTTGACAGATTTATTTTAGCCGGACGGTAATCATAAAATTCAATAGGAATAAATGCAGAAACATTTGTAGCAAAATAAAGGCTTGAACCAATGTCAATGTGTTTATTGGGTTTAGTTTTTGCCAAAACTCTGGCTGCCCATGCTGTATGGTATATATAATGTGAATCAAAACCGGTATTTGTTGTATTATCTTCTAAACAAGGCTTAATATCTTCATATTCACATAAAAATCTATTATCTCTTAATAAAGCAGCCTTATATTTAAAATTATTCTCAAATTCATGAGTTACCCTAGCGGGGTGGGATGGGGTATATTTAATTAAATTTACAATAAAAAAAGGCAATATGTTTTTTATTATCGTTTTTATTTTCATCTTTTTTATATTTATTCCTTAAATTTATATCCTAGTAAAAAAAAGAAGCATTAGTATTTTTATTTATTTCTTTTAACCATAGTTCTGCATTTTTATATCTTTTTTCCCATGTGTATTTTTTTTGTATATTTTCTTGTATAATATTATTCTGTTTTTTAATTTTTAGAAGAATTAATATTTTTCTTAAAATAGCTTTATTTTTATTAATAAATTTATTAATAAAAATAATATTTTTTTCTTTTTTCTCTTTTTTAGGGAATTTTCCTAAATAAATTAATTCAAGTGTATTTCCTTCATCAATCATATTTTTAGGATTTCGAGAAGAAATGCTCATTTCATTAGCCAATCTTACCCAACAATGCCCAGTATACCATGCAATTTTTGTTTTAGGTAAGGCGGAAGATCTAAATGTATATTCAGCATCAAGCCTGAAAAAAGCAGAATTAAATAAGCCCAAATATGACAAGGAAGATTTTCTTATCATTAATCCCAAATCACAAAAAGCAAAAGGTGTTCTATCAGATTTCCATTTATTAAAAGCATTTAGATATTCCGGATATGATGAATAACAAATTAAATCATTTGCACTCGTTCCAGCACCATCCATTCCCAATAAATCAATTTCACTATGCTCAAGCATGAATTCTTTGCACTTTCTTATACCGTCATAATAAAATATATCATCATCATTTATTATCTTTAATAATTTACCATCCGCTATTAATAAAGCTTTATTACAACCATGCGCTTGCGCGTAATCCTGTTCAGAAATAAATTTATGAATTAACCCCTTTCCAAATAACCCTGTTAGATATTCTTTTGTACCATCACTACTATCAGAATCAACAACAACAATTTCCTCATCAGTTTGTATGTTTTGTAATAGTTTCTCGATTACATAAGGTAAATAATTTATTTTATTTTTTGTTGTTATAATATAACTTAAATTGATTGTTTCCATATAATTACTTAACGGCTTTCCATGTTTTAAGATAAAGACTATAAGCATCAAATAACTTTTTTAATTGTTCAAAATAAGAATAATTTTTATATTTCTCTGATAATTTTATTTCATCTATAATTATTTTTTTTCTTAAATCAGGGTTAATATAAAGAGAATAAACTGCTTCACAAATTTCTTCGGGATTAGTAGCGTTTACAGCTATTCCAGTTCCTTCCATTTGCTCAATATGTCCAGGTAAATTTGAAAAAATTAAAGGGCAACCCAGAGCGGCTGCTTCTAGCGGCGGTAAATTATTAGGACCCATTAACGAAACATATGTCATTGCTAACGCATTTTTGTATAAATAAATTAGCATTGGATAATCAACAAAATCTAATATAAATATTTGATTATCTAAATTATATTTTTTTATTTGATTTTTAATATAGCTCAAATTACCTTGGTCTGATCCTGTAAGATAACAATTAATTATAATGTTCTTTTTATTTTTTAATAAAGCAATCGATTCAATAAGACTAATGTGGTTTTTGTGCGACCAGAATTGAGCAGGATAAAATATATATGGGCTATTTATTTTTCCCATTTTTAGTGGTATTTCTATATTTTCAAAACAAAAATCAGGAACAGGAAACGGTATAATATGTATTCTATTTGGATCTATTGAATAATTATTTATTATTTCTTTTTTCCCCGTCTCATTTCCTGTAACAATATAAGTTGCTCGATACAGCATTTCTTTATATAAACTTTCTCTCCATTCCCATTGACCATTTTTACTTAGTTCAGGAAAACATGGCAGCATACGATGCCCCAAGTCCCAAATAATAAAAATATAAGGTATTGATATATTCAGTTTAAAAGGTCCCATAATGCATAATAAATCAATATTTTCTGTTTTCAAAAGATTATCAAATTCTTCATCAAAATTAGGTTTATATTCATTATGAAAATTAGGTTTAAATTTTCTGATAATAATTTTTATTTCTTCTTTTATTCCAGTATTTTTTTTTTCTTCCTTAAATGTATTAATATATATTATTTTATTTTCATATATATAATGAGGGGCATTTTTATCATTAAAGAAAAAACATATTTCATATTCACAATTAGAAGAAATAATATTTTTTTTTATTATATTTGAAAAAGTATATCCACCGCCAGCAGATGGAGAGAAATCTTCAATATATATACCTATTTTCATTTTTTAATTATTATTACTCCATACCAAGAATCAGATGAAAGATTTTCACAAGTCATCCACTTAACTGATTTTACTATTTTTAATCCAGCATTCTTTGTAAATAATTCAATCTCCGGTAAAAACAAATAACGCATCTCATGTGTTTCATATAATCTTTCGGTTATATTTGTCTTCTTATCCTCAATCACTACTTCAAAATTAACATCAACAATATTATCATTATAACGCATTACAGACTCTGTTATTCTGGTTATTTTTACTTCATCGTCCTCAAGTCTTTTAATTTTAACAACAGGCGGATCTGTAAGCACCGCAGGACCGTACCAAAAATCAAAAATAAATAAACCACCGTCAGTTAGATGTTCTGAAACATTTTGAAAAACTTTTTCAAGCTCGTCATTTTCAGTTTGATAACTCATAACGTGAAAAAGCGAAATAATGATATCAAATTTCTTTTTAAACCTAAATTCAGAAGCTCTACAGCAAACTAAATCTTCTTCTTGTTCAAGATATTTTCTTGCTTCATTAATCATATTCTCTGACACGTCAACGCCGGATACGGCATAACCGTCTTTTTTAAAGTAACTTAAATGTTTTCCTGTTCCGCATCCGATGTCAAGAATATTGTTATTATTACCATGTTTCTTAATCAGATCGCTAATATAGCTATATTCTTTTTGGTAATTTTTGTCTTTATATAAGAGATTATAGTATTTTGAGTAGGTTTTTCCGAAGTTATTCATAAAGTTCTTCTAAAATTATACTCTGCTCCTTTAGCTTATAATCAGATTAAGTGTATTATTTCAAAGTTATTCCATTGCTTATGTAAATATTCTACTAATAATTGTCTATGACAATATTTTGGTTGACATTCACTACACAAAAAAACACCATTCATAATTTCTTCTTCTTTTAAATATGATATTATATTCCTTGAGGCCAATAATTTTAAATATTCATTTGTATATATTTGCCAATTAATAACTTTTGTTTTATATCTTTTCAAAATTATATCTGTTGGAGCTAAATCTGGTCTATGTATATAATCACAAGATAATATTCTCTTTAGAAAATATTTTAAATCATCTTTTTTTGTAAAAGCGGCAAGTTGAGAAACATTATTTAAGCGCACATCAATTAATTTCTTTATATTATTTTCTTCCAATAAAGAAAAAAACTTTTCTGCGCTTTTACCAGTAAAACCTATAGTAAATATTTTATTCATGTGAATTTTCCAATTCCTGATAAGCTACTTTGTTGATTATTTTTTCGTAGGCATTTTCTAATAGATTTTTATAATCATCAAAAAGTTCGTTTTCAAATCCTAAATCACACAACATTTTTTTTTCTAGATCATAATGATTAAGTATTTCTCCATCAAATAAAATATGATCTACATTTATATTTAATTTTTCTATTAATGTTTTAGAAACAAGAGAGAATCTATGGCAATCTAATGGATTTTTTTCTGTACATAATAAGGCTATTTTATATCCTTTTGAAATTCCCGTATTTATTCTTTCAATTCCATGAACAAAATCTGGTAAATTTATTACTTTTTTAAAATCAACCCGGTTATTTGTATATGCATTTTCTTCGTTTCGTCTTGCACCAAATTCTTTACTAAAATCTAAATAGTAAACGGATTTCCCTTTTAATGTTCTAATCAATACTTCTTTATTAAACTGGGGTGTATGTTGACTGTATGGCACAGAGCGCACATCAGCCACAGCATTAATTTTATATTTATTTAGCAAGGAAATAAATTCATCTATAGTATGAATTGAAGAACCTATTGTATATATCTTGCTCACAAATGTAAATCTCCTTAAGAAACTGCTGCTACAAGCTTATAGTGTTCATACTGATTACTATGTTTATTATAAAATGGTCCTGCCAAACTTACAGTTAATATATTGTTGTATGCTCTTTTTCCATTTATAATATCATTAAATATTGAAGGATTCATTGTAGCACCCAAATCATATATATTTTGTCCATATTTAAAACATGCTCTATTAGAGTTATAATCATTAATATAAAATTCTAAATCTTTTACTTGAATATAATATAATGACTGTGATATATTTATCAAGCCTTGTTCTATATCAGTGGCTTTTATTCTATCTCCCGCTCCCCATAAATCATTAGGAGTATCATAGCTAACAATGTTTTGCGTAAATTGGATTTCTTGCCAAGTTTTTTGCCCAAGTAATATGTTTTCTGGTTGGTAAGGAAGAGAAACCGCATTGCCAAAATCTAAACTGATAATTTTATTTAAGGGTTCATATGGGATCATTTGCATTCTACCTGCTAAATCATTATATTTTAGATTATGCAAATATAGTTCTGCTCCATTTTGATCGCCAACAATTCTAACCCATTTATTTGTCTTAATATCTTTTCCCGCAACACAAAATCCTTTGTTTTTCTTAGAATTTGCTAAAATCCATATGTCAGCCATATTCTTCCTTTCGTAAGTAAATATTTTAACTAAACGATTATATTATCGTAATACTATTTCTACAGCCTATGTCAAGAATGTTTTTATTGTTTTTACTATGCTTTGTAATTAAATCGCGAATATAGTTATATTCTTCCTGGTAATTTTTGTCTTTATATAAGAGATTATAATATTTTGAATATATCTTTCCAAAGTTATCCATATTTATTCCTATTTAGTACTGTTTTTCTGCATCATTTCATATTCCAATATTTTCATATACTTTTCTTCATCTGTTTTATGGATACATAATATATCATAATAATATATTTTATTATTATCAATTTGGTCTATTTTACTTTGTATCATATTAACATCATACAGATTATATATTCCTTCAACTATTCCAAAATTATCATAAAATAATACCTTTTCATATCCAAATGAATACAATAATTTTATTAAATCCATTGGATTTTGATTATTTAAAATATATGCTGAAGGTAAAAATTCAAAAAATATTATTGGGTGTTTATTCTTTAATAATTCCTTTGCACCATTTAGAACTGTTATTTCAAACCCATCTGTATCAATTTTTATTATATTAGTATTTTTAAATATTAAATGTTCGTTAACAATATTATCCAATGTGTTAATATTTTCTATTGTATTATTGTCAGAAATAAATAAATGTGCAGTTCCATTCTTATTTTCAATATTAAATTTATTATTATCCAATGTATCAACACAATATTTCGGCTCAATAAATACTGTATTATTCATTATTGATAACGTATTTTCATACAAAAATGGCAAAAATTTCTTATCGCCCTCTATACATAATATGGACGCCCCCCCCCCCCCCC
>Ga0268262_10006111_pt1 | contig 11673 bp, 5 predicted proteins | sample TergutNc150P3_FD_190354 | JGI IMG/M metagenome (GOLD analysis project Ga0268262, IMG submission 190354) | Nasutitermes corniger P3 segment gut microbial community from laboratory colony in Florida, USA - Nc150 P3 (SPAdes) (version 2) | ecosystem: Host-associated > Arthropoda: Insects > Digestive... | reverse complement strand
AGAATTGACAGGCCGGTACTCAGCCTTGACTTTGGAAAAGACGCGGAATTATGGGAGCGTTTGTCATCGCTAAGGGGAATGGCAAGCTCTCAAACGCTGGAAAAATTACTTCCTGAAAATTTCTCATTGCGAATCTGGAACGGGGAATCGGATTTTTCTGATTCAATCGGCAGCCTAATGCTGAGGGGCATCAGAGTTGACGCCTCGGTGAAACAGTATCGGGTTAGTTTTCAGGGACGCTGGAGCGCCCAGCTTTCATTATCCGGCGTAAGTTCGGCGTACTTTGACGGCGCTTCATCCCCGACTGTGGAAGCGGCCATAAGCGGTCGAATCAGCGGAGAATATTCCGGCGATTTAAATGAAGGCTCCGCCGCTGTTGAAATTCCGTCGATCACGGGAAATTTTTTCAGGCTAAGGCCGTTTAGTTTCGGTTTTTTTCTTTCCGGAAACCAATTGGAGATCAGAAAGATCTATGACAGGTTTCCTGCGGCATTTTCCCTTGTTTATAATCTCGAAAATAAAAAACTCGACGGAAGCCTGGAAGCTGAAAACCTTGTCCTGCGGGATTTTCTTGCTTTTACCGGCGATTATCGGAAATATAACAGCGCTTTGGCCCTAAGGGTCTCAGGCCGAATGAACCTGGAAAAGGAAAATTCCGGCAGCTTTCAGCTCAGCCTGAATTTCTCTGGCAATGGGAGCGAAAATACATTCTTGGAAAAAGCTTCTTTGGGAATGATGGTTACCGGGAACAACGACCGGATAATTATCGACAACCTTGATTTTGGTTCTTCTTCCGGAAAACTGGAATTCAAGGGAGGTATTGATTTTTATAATAATGGTTTTAACCGGCTTGCCCCTTACGGCCTTCTGTCTCTTTCTGATTTCCGGCTGCGCGGAGACCGGGGTATTAGCGGGGAACTCTTCTTAAATACAATCGGACAGGATATTAATTTATTTTCCGAAAACCTTACTGCGGGAAATGCAAAACTTACCGCTCTGGATATATCCATTCACCAGGGGGAAGACGGGATTACTTTTGCCCTTTCAGCCTTCAACTTCAAGGATTCAGGATATCAGGATGATCTCCGTATCGGAACCATCTTTATCAATGGTTCTGCGGATTACGATCCGCGCCAGATTGAGGCAAGCATCCGGCTGGATTCTTTTTCCATGGGGGACACACTGAATTTTGTTGAACCTTTTGTTCAGCTTTCCGCCATACCATCCGTGCTTCGTTTTGTCACTGATGATTTGTCTGTCACCACGGAGATCTTTCTTATAACCGATTATACCCATATTCTTTACAACGCCCCGCGTGTTATTGCGGCATATGAAGGGCTTCAGGAGATTCTCGCCTCAGTTTCCATCTCGGGAACGGACAGAGGCATTGAGTTAAGTTCAGCCCGAGTTACCTGGAATAACGTCACTGCCGAATTTAACGGTAACACGGATTTTACCAATCCAAACGATATTTCATTTTCATTCGGAGCAAGTTTACAAAATTTTACATACTCTTTTGAAGGGACGATCCAGGATCAAAAAAACATAAGCGTCAGGGGCTCTTACGGAATTCAGGCTATGCTTATTGCCGACGAATTCGGCTTGCGTACCGGATATGCAAGAGGAGATTTAGTACCGATTCCGTCCGGAGATAAGTTTGCTTCGCTAAGTTTTCTGTTTTCCATTCTTTATGATTCTACCTCGTATTGGCGGACAAGGATAGAAAAATTTGAAATCTCAGGGCTTACTACTCCCTCATCGTCTGCGGCTCTTGTACGGTTTACGGGAGAAGCCGGCGAAAGAGGCTTAAGAATACCCAACTTCTTTTTTGATGACGGCCACGGAGTTTTGTCAGGAGACATTGTCATTAATTGGGATGCCGCATACAAGAATTTCTTCTTTAGAACTGATATCGCATCAAACAACCGCAGTGAATTTTACGCTTTAGAGGGTGCATACAGTGACAAGCGGCTTTCTCTTTTCCTGTCCGGTCAGGGGATGCAGTTCTCCCGTTTTAGCGCAATGAACGCTTTCGCTGACGGAAGCTTCCGGCTTCTATGGGAATCGCCAGCTTCCTTTGAGGCGGAAATGACGCTTCCTTCTTTTGCCATGCACTGGCAGAATGAAGTTATCCGCGTTTCCGCCCTGATGAATGCAAACAACGACGAGCTGCTTGCCCGGCAGCTTAAAATAAACTTTTCCGATCTTGAAATATTCATACCATCTATAAGAATTGATCGAGCCGCCTCATGGGCTGAAACTGAAGCTGAGATATGGGGAATGTTATCGGAGCGGCCTCTGGATATCTTATTAAGCGGAAACGCCAGATTTAATCCTACCGAAACCTGGGTAGATTTGTTCAGAAACTTCAGATTTCTCAACGCCTCGCTTACGGTAGAATCCGCTTATTACAGCGACATTGCCGCCGATAAACCTTTTTCATTTTCGTTTGATTGCCGCCAGGACAACTCCGGCTTTACCATGAGCCTGGACGGCGGGCCAAAAGACATGCTTCGTTTCCGGTACAGCCCTGAAAAGGGAGGGGGAGGGGTTTTTTACGCTGCCCTTTCAGGGCCATCGCCGGTAAGGGGGACGCTTGCTGGTTTCGTTAATTTGAACACAAACATCATAGATGCCCAGGGGTCGGATCTTTATGTGGATTTGGGGTCTCTTTCACGATTTATTCCTCCGGACAATGCGGTCGGGTTTTCGGGAGGCATAGTTACCGCTTCAATAAGGGTTGCAGGTTCCCTTGAGGATCCGGAATTTTTCGGAACTGCCCACGGAACAAGCGTTAGAATTGTTGTTCCTGAATTTATTCCTGAACCAATCAGACCCGTTCCCGTTACTTTTATGTTTAGCGGAAATGAAATAACCTTTGGCCCGGTGGATGCCATTGCCGGCAAGGGAGGCGGAAAAGTTTCAGGCTGGTTCAGGTTTGATCAATGGATACCAAATGTATTCAGTATTGATGTACAGATACCTCAGGAAACTTCTATACCCTTTGATATCAATATTTCCGGGCTGCTTGCAAACGGCCTGGCTTCAGGAAAGCTTGTTTTGTCAATGGAAGATATGATCCTTTCCATTATTGGGGATTTAACCGCTCATGATACTGAGATGAGTGTTAATGCTGATGAAATGGCGTTAGCCCGGGAAGGCCGCGGCGCTTTCGGTTCGGAGGAGCAAAAAGTATCCGTAATAACCGACATCAATGTTCGAACAGGAAGGAGAGTTGAGTTTCTATGGCCCAGCGTGGATTTCCCGGTAATCCAGGCCAATGCGGACATGGGGACGGGAATCCATGTTACAAGCGACTCTATGGCAAAGCGTTTCACGCTAAACGGGGATGTGAAATTAAGAAGCGGGGAGATCTTCTATTTGGAGCGGAATTTCTATATCAGGGAGGGCACTCTGTTCTTCAGGGAGAATGAAGTAGAATTTGATCCAAAAATATCCGCAAGGGCGGAGATTCGGGATCAGGCTAAAATCGGCCAGGTTACAATCTCCATGATTATCGAAAACGCCCCTTTAAGATCATTCTCACCAAGGTTTGTATCAACTCCGGCTCTTTCACAGCTGGAAATCTACTCCCTTCTGGGCCAGGCCCCCCAGGGGGGAGAGGGAACGCCGCGGAATTTGGCAATGGCTACTTCGGCGGTAATGGACAGTCTGACCCAGTTTGCGGTTATTAACCGGCTCCAAAGGCAAGTCAGGGATTTTCTCGGTATGGACATGCTTTCCATGCGTACCCAGCTTTTACAAAATGTGGTAGTCCAGGCGGCAAGCGGTCAATTTACAGACAACGCTTCGGACAGGCCTTACAGACTCGGTAACTATTTTGACAATACCACTGTTTTTATTGGTAAATACATCGGGACAGATTTGTTTGGCGAAGCCATGCTTTCTTTCAAATACGATGAAAATAAAATTGACTGGGGAGGTTTGGTTTTGGCGCCGGAATTGGGCTTTGAATTGCGTAATCCGCTGTTTGACATCCAGTTTAACATGATTCCCCTGCATCCGGAAAACCTTTTTATGAGTGACGTATCCTTATCCCTGGCCTGGCGCAGAACTTTTTAATTTTGTAAGGAGCCCAAACGGGTTCCCGGGCCCCCTTTCTTTTTTTTTGGTTTTTTGCGATAGTTTATTTTGGTATAAATTGTAGTCCTAGGAGTCTGAATGCGTCTTGTTTTATCGATTTTCCTTGTATTGGCGATTGCTTTTTCCGCCTTTGCCCAGCAATCGGACGAATGGTATCAGGGAAAGCCAATAAGGAGAATCGTTTTCGATGGATTGCTTCATGTCAGTTCTTCGGAACTTGAAGGAATCACGGAACAATATATCAACAAACCTTTTAACGATGAAATTTACTGGGATATTCTGGGCCGTCTATATGCGCTGGAATACTTTGAAAATATCACTCCTGTGGCAGTCAGGGCGGATTCACTGGGAAGCGAAGTCATTTTGCGTTTTAACGTGGTTGAAAGGCCTACTGTATCCCGAATCAATTTTACCGGCAACAACGGCATTAAACGGAACGAATTGCTTGAGACAGTCTCCGTTAAAATCAACGATGTGTTCACACAGGTAAGGCTCAGGATTGACGAACAGGCGATTATCAACAAATACCTTGAAAAAGGATACCCTGACGTAAAAGTCAGAACCGAAGTCCAGAACACAGGCAGATCCAATATCATTGTTACTTTCAATATTGATGAAGGCGAGAAAATTGTCATTGAAAGTTTCCATTTTGAGGGAAATTCGGTCTTTTCTTCCCGAACCCTCCAAAGGCAGCTCAGCCTTAAAACAAAGGGAATCATCGTAGACGGCGCTTTTCAGGAATCGAAATTAATAGCCGACAAGCAGACTTTGACCCGGTATTACCATGATCGCGGATACATTGACGCGGTTGTAATTGATGACGTAAGGGAAGTCCGCAAGAATGACAAGGGCCAAAACCTTATGAGCATCACTTTCCGGTTATATGAGGGAAGGCTGTATACTTTCGAGGGAATAACTTTCGATGGGAACCAAATTTTTTCCGACGCACAGCTTTCCGCCCTTGTTAATTCAAAGCCGGGACAAACGGTAAACTCGGGGAGAGTCGAAGAAGACCTCATGCGGATTGCGGATCTTTACTACGAAAATGGATACATTTTTAACCGTATTGAACCTGTTCCCATAAAGGACGCTGAAAATGGAACCCTGTCTTTTAACGTGCTTATTGTAGAACGGGGACGTGCCCATATAGAGAATATAATTGTCAAAGGCAATTTAAAAACCAAGGATGCGGTTATTCTCAGGGAAATACCGCTTGAGAGCGGGGATGTATTTTCAAAAACCAAAGTTATAGACGGGCTCAGAAACCTGTATAATCTGCAATATTTTTCAGCCGTTAGTCCTGATACCCTTCCTGGTAGCGTTGACGCGCTTATGGATCTTGTATTTACCGTGGAGGAACAGCCAACTATAGATGTGCAGCTTGGTTTTGGGTTTTCCGGTTCCTCAGATCCAAATACCTTTCCCGCATCGCTGATGGGGAAATGGAGCGACAGGAATTTTATAGGCATGGGCAATTCTGTAGGAGCGGAATTGAATGCCTCGCCGGATACTCAGTCTTTATCACTGCAATATACTCAAAGGTGGTTATTGGGACTTCCGCTTTCCGGAAGCTTTGATCTTACCGTACAGCATATGACAAGGATGGGCGCGCTGCAAAATTTTGCGCCCTATTTTTATGGCGATGAAGCTTTTGCTTATCCTGACGGATTTGGTTCATATCAGGAATACGAGGATGCAAATAAAGTGCCGCCGGCTCAATACCAGATGCCTTACGATCAATGGCAGGTCTCCTTTGGCGCCGGTACCGGTTACCGTTGGTTAACACCCTATGGGAATCTGGGTTTGGGCGGTGGTTTACGGGTTGGAATGGTGCTTAATAAATATGACGCCAATCTTTATCGCCCTTTCGATCCTATTTTGAGGGGGGAAAACAATAATTGGAGTCCTTCTTTATCACTCTGGACCAGCCTTTCTCTGGATCAAAGGGATATTTATTACGATCCTTCGTCCGGTTATTATGGCGTTCAACGTTTGGGGTATTACGGAATTTTGCCTTTTGAAAAAGAGCACTATATCAGAACTGATACAAAACTTGAATGGTTTCATACCTTGTTTAACCTGCCTGTTCTGGAGAATTGGAACCTCAAAGCCGTATTTGGCATACACACCGGATTGTCTTTTATTTTTCCCCAATTTCAAAATGACAAACCGTATATTGAGGAAGCAAATTCCCTTGCGGTAGACGGTATGTTCACAGGTCGCGGCTGGATGACTGAATACAGGCGCAAGGGTTATGCTCTATGGGAAAATTGGGCGGAAATACGCATTCCTCTGGCACCCGGCATCCTTGCATGGGATTTCTTTTTCGACGCGGCGGGAGTGAAAAGAACGCCGCAGGCCTTATTTGTCGATTTTGCCGGAGATGACGGCAGTCTGGAAGAAGCGAATACTTTTTTCATGCGTTTTAGTTTAGGCGGCGGATTCAGGTTTACTATCCCTCAATTCCCGTTCAGATTCAGCATTGCAAAAAGATTTTTAATCAGAGACGGAAATATAAGCTGGATTCCCGGTGGCATCGGAGGCTCGGGACTGGATTTTGTGGTTTCTTTTGCAATCTCGACATACTGAGCCATTGGACTTGTGCGGACTCAAAGTCCGACACAAGTCTCAGAATTCTATTAGCAGGAGATGGTTTTATGAAAAAGTTTTTGTTGCTTTTTGTTGCGGGCTATTTTCTAAGCATGACAGTTGGAGCCCAGCAGCTCACCCGTATTGCCGTTGTGGATCTTTCAAAGGTTTATGTCGCTTTTATGCGGGATTCCAGAGCGGTAAGGGATTTTGAAGAGCGCAGTGCCAGGGTACAGGCGGATATCGACAGAATGACTGCCGAGATCCAGGCCATTAAAGTAAACCAGGTGAACGCCCAGAATCAGGGGAATACGGCGCAGGCGTTAAGGTACGAAGCTGAAGCTATTAGCAAGACAGATATTTTAAAAGAATATTACAGAACAAAAACCGCGGAATTGGAGACTATAAGAAAAAGCCTTACCCAGTCTGGAACATTTCTGGACCAGGTATACGATGAAATTCGTTATGTCGCGGAGAGTGAAGGGTACAGCATAGTTTTAAACCTCAGTGAAAACACCGGAATACTCTGGTACAATCAGACAGTGGACTTAACTGACAAGCTCATTAAAAGCCTGATGGATAAAGCAAGGCGTTAGGGGAGAGGGAGTACGGCTTCCGCAGACATATCTCCCTTGATGGAACAATACCGGCGGATAAAGCGGGATCATCAGGGAGAGGTTCTTTTTTTTCGGCTTGGGGATTTCTATGAAATGTTTTTCGAAGACGCTTTGGAAATCTCCTCCCTTCTTAATTTAACTCTTACAAGCCGCCAGGGTCACCCGATGTGCGGCATTCCCTACCACGCTTCCCGTTCATACATCTCCCGCCTTCTTAAAGCCGGAAAAAAGATTGCCGTCTGCGAACAAATAACCGAGCCGGGCAAAGGGCTTATCGAACGGAAGGTTGTGGAAGTTATCACCCCCGGAACAACCGTCGATGAGGATTTTCTTGACAAGGGAAGCTCCAATTATCTTGCCTGCTTTGCTTCTGTGGGAGACAATTTTTCTTTTGCCTATATAGACCTTTCAGCAGGAGATTTTTACGCTACTTCCTTCCCCGCCGTGGGGGCGACAGAAAAGCTTAGGCAGGAGCTTGAACGAATAGGGCCCAGGGAGATAATCGTCCAGGAGTCGCTGCTAAACGAAAGCCCTGTTCTGGCCCAGGCAGTGGAAGAACGCGGGGGACTGGTAAACCGCTGGGCGGACTGGCTCTTTGATCCCGCAAGGAGCATGGAAAAACTGGAAGATCAGTTTGGGGCCCAAAGCCTAAAGGGCTTTGGGCTTAATCAGTTTTCGCCGGAAATTGTCTCTTCCGGCGCTCTTCTGGATTATTTAAACGACACCGCCAGGAGCCTGATTCCCCATGTGCGTTTTATAAAAGTATACGGTGATTCTGAATTTGTTGACCTGGATGAGTCAACGCAAAGAAACCTGGAGCTTGTCGCCAATTTAACGGATGGCGAAATCCGTTATTCCCTTTTGGAAGTTATGGATGAAACCAAAACGGCTATGGGACGGCGGCTTTTGAAAAGCAGAATACTCCATCCGCTTAGAAACATTGAGCTGATAAATCGCCGTCTCGATATGGTGGATACCCTTTATCACAGGCAAGAAAAGCTCCGGCTTCTGCGCGATTTGCTTTCAAAAACGCCGGATTTACAGAGGCTATGTTCAAGGCTCGCGATGGACAAGGCCCACGGCAAAGACATGGTTGCCTTAAAAAACGCTCTGCTTTACTTTGGACAAATTGAAGAAGAGCTCTGTTCCCTGAATGAAAGCCTATCTTCCGAAAGCGGGGGAGGCTTTTGCTTTGAATCTCCTGAAGCCCAACTATTGACTGACGAGCTAAAAAACCTGGACGCGCTAAAAGAACTTCTTGAAAAGGCAATAGCGGATGATCCTTCGGTACTGATTAACGAAGGCAATTTGATTCGGGACGGTTTCAACGCCGAACTTGACCGGCTGAGGGGACTAAAAAACTCAGGCAGGGAACTTCTTGAAGACTACCTGGAAGATGAGAGGAAAGAAACGGGGATTTCCGGCCTTAAAATAAAGTACAACCGGCTAATCGGGTACTTCTTTGAGGTAACGAATATAAACCTGTCAAAAGTGCCTTCCCGATTTATCAGGCGGCAGGGCATTGCTGGAGGCGAGCGTTTTACTACAGACCGCCTGGCCGCCCTTGAGTCGGAGATTAACGGCGCGGAAGATAAAATTATCGAGCTTGAGAGAAAGCTCTTTTTTGGGATCAGGGACATGGCAAAGCAGCTGCTTAGGGAATCGACAGCCGCTGGGAAGAGAATTGCCGAAATTGACGTTGCCCAATCCATGGCAAGAGAGGCAACAATTCGCGGCTGGGTTAGGCCGGTAATTGAGAACCGGAATCGTACCGCTATTATCGAAGGCCGCCACCCGATAGTCGAAGCGCATTTACCGAGAGGTGAATTTATCGCAAACGATGTTTTCCTGGACGCTTCGGATACGGATAACAGCGGGAGCGCTTTCTTTGCTTTGATAACAGGTCCCAATATGGCGGGCAAGTCCACTTACCTGCGCCAGGCGGCCCTGATAACCATAATGGCCCAATCAGGAAGCTTTATTCCCGCGTCCGAAGGGCGAATCGGCCTTGTGGATCGCATATACTGCCGTTTTGGCTCTCAGGATAACCTTGCCAGGGGGGAATCCACTTTCCTTGTTGAAATGAACGAGACCGCTTATATCCTGCACACAGCGACAAAACAAAGCCTTGTGATAATGGACGAAGTGGGCCGGGGAACAGGCACCGAAGACGGCCTTTCAATTGCCTGGGCTGTGTGCGAGGAACTTTTAAACAACATTAAATGCCGAACCCTTTTTGCCACCCATTACCATGAACTTGCCGGAATTGATCATCCCGGAATGGTAAACCGTTCCATGGACGTTGATGAAAGGAACGGCAAGATTGTTTTTTTAAGAAAAATCCGCGAAGGTCCCGCATCAAAGTCCTATGGCCTTCACGTTGCCGCTTTGGCTGGGCTTCCTGAGAAAGTATTAAGAAGGGCAGGGGAAATAATGAGCCTGCATAAAAAGGAAATCCCCGCTTATAAAGATGCGCCTTTTCCAGAGGCGGAGACGCGAAAGACTTTGCCTGAATCGGAATCAAAAGTTTTAAAAGAACTTTCTGAACTGGAAATTAACGCTATGACCCCGCTTGAAGCTTTAAATCTCATTCAGCAATGGAAAAATGCCATCGATATAATCATCAATAGAACCATCGATGGAACTATCAATAATGAAAAAAAAGTTAAGAACACCTCAAAATCCCCTGGCACCGAACCTTCGCTATTTGATCTTAAATAAAATATGTATGATTTTTTATATATGGTGAAGTGATTAATATCAACAATACTTAAAATATTTGTCTTGAAAACAAAGAAATATACATCTCAATGCAGTATCTGTATTAATGATTATCAAAGAAAAGATGTTTTACCTTCGGGAATATTTCTTTCCCTCCGGCTGCGGAGGCTGCGGTGAGGCTTTGCTGAATTGCGAGGAAGCTTACCTGGGTTTATGCTCCTCGTGCAGGGCCATATTTGAGTCACTATATAAAAATGAAAAACATTGCGCTTATTGCGGGAAACTTTTAATTTCCGAAAGGGATGTCTGCCTTTCCTGCCGGAAAAACAGAGCAATTGAAAACGGGCGTTACAGTGCACATCTGGTTAAGTTACGTTGCCTCTTTCCTTACTCAGGAAAGTACCGCTCTGTTCTTGGCTCGTATAAATTCGAAAAATCCCTGGGTATAGGCAACTTTCTGAGCCGGTTTTTAATCCTGGCTTTGGATGGTTTTGAATTAAGGCGGAATACTTCATGGGTACCTGTTCCTTCACGGCCCGGGAAAATTAAAACCCAGGGGTGGGATCAGATCGGGTATCTGGCAAAACTGCTGGACAAAAAGAGTCCCATTAACGTATGCCGCTGTTTAAAAAGGCTTCCTTCAAGAAGCCAAAAAGAGCTTAACCGGCTAGAAAGGGGAATTAACCTGAAAGGACGTATCAAGTGTATAAGGCAGCCCCCTGAAACGGCTATTATTTTTGATGATGTTATTACAACCGGCGCTACCATTAACGAATGTGCGGAAGTCCTTTTAAACGCAGGTTCCAAAAATGTTTACGGGGTTTGCCTTTTTTATGATTAGTTGAGAATGGGGAGTGGGGAAGGCTGGAAAGCTACAAAAAGCAACGGGAAGACAACCGTAGCCGGGAGGCAGTGACTGTACAACAAGCTACAGTCCTGGGACAAAGTGGCGCTGGAAGCATGGAATGGACTTTACCCCAAAGGTGTACACAGTTAAGCAGTGTTGTCTAAGTTGAACACGTTAGGCGCTACATAGTCAAGCGCCGAATGCATTCGGATTCGATTGTAATACGCCTTAATGTGGGGATGCCAGGGGGAAAAGAATTTTGAAAAAAATTCAAAATTCCCTTGACAGAATCATAAGAGTCACTTTTTTTCATAAACTAAAGCAGAAATGTGGTAGACTATAGTTATGGGGACAAAGATAGAATTCGTTCCGTCAGCGTTCAGGCACGGGTTCACCGAAGAAGATATTCGCTGGGTACTAAATAACTATCTGGTTGATGGTATCGTAGAAGAAGACGATGAGACTACCCGCATTGCAGTGGGGTTTGATCGTTCTCTTAATAAACTTCTGGAAGTTATTTATCATGAACTTGAGGACGAAACCGCTTTAGTGTTCCATGCCATGGAGTGCCGTAAAAAATGGCTCGAAAAACTAGGTTTGGAGGAGTAATTATGTCGCGATTAACCGATGATGAATACGCAGCACTAGACGAAAAGTGGACACAGGAAACCCCCGTGGTAAATTTTTCGCGGCCTGGTATGTTTGCCCGTCAGCGGCTTTTGCTGGAAAGCCTTGATACAGTAGCCGCAAACTACATCCATGTCCTTGCCGAAACCGCTGGAAAGACTCCCACCC
>Ga0268262_10006110_pt1 | contig 11674 bp, 7 predicted proteins | sample TergutNc150P3_FD_190354 | JGI IMG/M metagenome (GOLD analysis project Ga0268262, IMG submission 190354) | Nasutitermes corniger P3 segment gut microbial community from laboratory colony in Florida, USA - Nc150 P3 (SPAdes) (version 2) | ecosystem: Host-associated > Arthropoda: Insects > Digestive... | reverse complement strand
ACATGGGGGCGCGCTACTACAGCCCGGCGTGGCACCGCTTCATAAGCCCGGACGGCGGGGCCGACCCGGCGGGCCCCAACCAGTACGCCTACGTCGGCGGGAGGGTCTTTGGGGCGACGGACCCCGGCGGGCTGGCCAGGCTGGACCTGGACGGCCCGCTGAAGGTGGAGATACAGTCGCTGCTCGACGACGGCATGTTCGAGAGGTGGCTGGCGGACGTGGACGGGTTCTTTGCGGAGTCCGCACGCGAAAAGGCCATAGATGCTTTGATCGAGCAACTCAAGAAGGCGAAGGAGTTCATCGAAGGCTTCCTGCAGTCAGCCCATCTGGTCGACAGGGACCTGAATGGGATGCCATTCCCAAAGAGCCTGCCAACCCACCAGCTCTGGGCGCTAAAGTTCGAAAAGGGGGAATTGGTCGTTGAATCCACTGTGCGTTGGTTCCTGAAAAATCTAGCTGGAATGGACTCTGGACCAAACGGTGCCTTTCAACACCTCCTTGAAGTCAAAGCAGGTGGAAATGTAAGAAACGTCCAAAATTACACGGTACCTAGTGGCAAAATTACGTTGGAAATGGTTTTCGATAGGCTAAGTGTCTGGAACGCTAAGGGGCACTGGTACAGGCCACGCGGCGTCTTCCCGTCCCGCTTCGCCGACGACTGCCAGACCTTCGCGGCCGAGTTTGGCGGATGGCTCAAGTTGCAAGGCGTTTGCGCAGTGCCAAAAGGCGCGGACTACGACTCCGCTAGGCCGCGATGACACCCCTTGGAGAAACAGACATGAGACACCTGCACTTCATCGCCGCATGCGCCCTGCCCGTCCTGCTGGGGGGGGGACTAGTGCCCGCCAGCGAAGGCGCCAGGAAGCCGGAGGACAGACTGGTAGTCTATTCCAACCATTCCATAATGATGGCACTGCACAATGGCAAATTTCGGGTGGAAGAGCCTAGAAGACGGGAATGGATGTATTCCATCCAACCAGGCAGCGCAGGTTCATACCTCATCTACGACGGCGTGACGCACAGGATGTTGTCGGGGGCGGAGAAGGCGCGGATGGACGCGATGGGCAGGGTCGAGGTCAAGCGGGGGAGGTTGTACTTCGACGGCAGAAAGATAAGGACTAACGCCTGGTGGGTGACGAGGGTATATGCCGCATACCACTGGAACGGCGGCGTGGTGCTGGCGGCCAACACGTCCAAGGGTGAAAGGACACTCTACCGCTTCCTCGGCCACATATACCAAAACGAGATCGGCTTCCTGGACCTGAAGCACGGCAGGTGCAGGTTCACGCCTGTCATGCTCAGGCACGGCTATTATGAACACATGAAGATGCTGACCCCCGATTTCATGGAGCCAGTCAGGTTCAATAACGACCACAAAGGCATCGCGCTGGACGTTGCTCTGCCAGGGAAGGTCTTCCTGGGCGAGGAGATCGACCTTGCCGTCTCGCTGACGAACAGGTCGGGCGAGGTAGTCCAAGTGCCCGACTCGCTGGCGGGGGGGCTCAGGATGAGAAGCGCGAAAATGCTCCGCGACCCATCGTCGGGGGAGGACACATTCAACAAGAACGGCCCATGGGAGAAGTTGGGCGACCTCGCCGACCCAGAGGCACCCTCGTCCCCACTGGCGCCAAACGAGAGGAGGGTGTCCCTTGTCCCCCTCAACGTCAGGAAAGCGCTTAGCTTGCACTCTGGTTACATCACCCACAACAATAGTGTGTTAGACTCCCAGCTTGGCAGCCTCGGGGTGATCTTCCAGTGGGACGGGTTCCTCGACCCGAGCGACAGAAGGAGGATGAGCCAGATAACCTGCGAAAGACAGATGGAGGTGGTCGAGCCGACCATTGACACCTCCGACGGCCGCCTCAGGCTGGATGTGGACGTGGCTGTCACAGAAAGCGCCACGAGCCTTGAGGGCATTGAGGACAAAGGGGACATAGAGATCACGGTCGGCCTGACCAACGTGTCCGACAGGGCGGTGCTGGCGCCCGACAACATAGGGAGCGGACTAGGCGTGGTGAGCTTTGACGACAGACAGCCAGTGTTCCGATCCTATCAGGAGAAGTACCCAGTGCTCTTGGACCCGCGCCGCGGCCGCTGCTCCCCGCTGGAACCAGGGGAAAGAAGGGAGGGCAAGACAACGTTCAGAGGCTTCCTCTGGCCCAGCCCCAGCAGTCGCATCGAGATCTACTGGGACGGCCTGCTGGACCCGGACGACAGGGAACACGTCAGCAGGTTCTCCTTGGACAAGCCAATCTGGGTGAAGGTTACGAATGAGGGCGCGGGGCACGAATGACCCACGATGCTCCTGACTAGGTGAGGGTGCTGGTTTGAGAACGCCCGCCGCCAATTCCTGCGCCGCCCTCCGTGCGCTCCTTGCCGCAGCGCTGCTGTGGGGGCACTGCCCCGCGCTACTGCTTTATCTTCAACTCATCCAGTTGTCTCTGCCCCACCTGGTTCGGGGCGTCGGTCATCAGGCAGCGGGCCTGCGCTGTCTTGGGGAAGGCTATGACCTCGCGGATGTTGTCGGAGCCGGCGAGGAGCATCACCAGGCGGTCGAGGCCCAGCGCTATGCCGCCGTGGGGCGGTGCGCCGTAGGACAGCGCGTCCAGCAGGAATCCGAACTTGTTCCTGGCCTCTTCCTCGCCTATGCCTATGGCTTTGAACATGCAGCCCTGCGTGGCGGAGTCGTGTATGCGTATGGAGCCGCCGCCTACCTCGTAGCCGTTAAGCACCAAGTCGTAGGCCTGAGCCCGGCAGGCGCTCGGGTTCGATTCGAGCAGCGCCAGATCGTCCGGGTGCGGACTGGTGAATGGGTGGTGGCAGGCCACAAGCCTTTTGTCCTCTTCGTCCCACATGAACAGCGGGAAGTCCGTCACCCACAGGAACTCAAACGCGCCTTCGGCGATCAGGCCAAAGTCCTTTGCCAGCCTTAGGCGCAGGTCGCCCAGAACCCTAGATGTCTCCGCGTCCGCGCCCACCGCGAACACCAGCAGACCGTTTGATTCCACCTGAAAGGTTTTTTTCAGCTCCGATTCCAGCTCTGGCGTTACGTATTTTTTGAAGCTGCCCGACATGCCGTCGCTGCCCCACTTGATGTAGGGCAGACCGCCGGCTCCCATCTGCCTGGCCTGCTCCTGGTATGCGTCCAAGTGCTTGCGGCTGGATGCTCCCGCCGCGTCGCCGGGGAAGAACATCCCCCTGACGCGCTGTTTGCCGCCGCTCTCCGACGCGGCGCGGAGCAGGGCGAACTCGCTTTTGGCGAAAATGCCCGTCGCGTCTGTTATTTTGACCTTGCAGCGCAGGTCGGGCTTGTCGGAGCCGTACAGCTCCATCGCGTCCCTGTAGGGGAGGCGCGGAAACGGCGGGGCGGTCGTTTTCTTGGCATCTGCGGCCAGCGGCGCCACCTCGGCCATCAGGCCCTCCAGCATTGTCTGGATGTCCTCTTGGCGGACGAAGCTCATCTCCACGTCTATCTGCGTGAACTCGGGCTGGCGGTCCGCCCGCAGATCCTCGTCACGGAAGCACCGGCATATCTGCACATAGCGCTCGAAGCCGGATACCTGTAGCAACTGCTTGTACAGCTGCGGGCTTTGGGGCAGGGCGTAGAACTCGCCTGGATGCACGCGGCTGGGCACCAAGTAGTCCCTAGCGCCCTCTGGCGTGGAGCGGCCCAGCATGGGCGTTTCAAACTCTATGAAGTCGTTTTTGCGGAAGTAGGCCCTTGTCACATTGGCCACTTCGCTCCGCAGCGCCATGTTGCGCTGCAGCCTGTCGCGGCGCAGGTCCAGGAAGCGGTACTTGAGGCGCAGGTCCTCGTTGGCCTCGCCGGCCGAATCGTCAATCGGTATCGGGGGCGTCTGCGACGTGTTGAATATCTTTAGGCCGGTTATCCGAACCTCCACGTCGCCGGTGGGCATGGCGGGGTTTTTGGACTCGCGCTCGCAGACAAGCCCCTCTGCGCCTATCACGTACTCGCCCCTTACCGCCTTTAGCTTTGCGAGAAGATCCGGCGACGCCTGGTTTTCGTCCGCCACAAGCTGCGCCACCCCCCAGCGGTCACGTATGTCAATGAACAGCAGGCTGCCCAGGTTGCGCGCGCGGCGGCACCAGCCCAGTAGCCTGACCGTCTGCCCGACGTGGGCCATACGGAGTTCGCCGTTTCTGTGTGTGCGCCTGAAGTCGCCAAGTGGGTCTAGTTGCATGTGTGTTCCCTGTCAGTGATGAATTATAGCCGTTCCTTGGGCGTTCGCTCCGGGCGGAATGGATCCGCCCTTCGCTCCAGACCAAGCGGTACGCATTACTACAAGTTCGATTGCGAATTGGTATAAAGAATCCAGTGTCCGGCCCATCAAGTCACACCGCCCCCCACCAGCTTCGCCATTTCAACCCATGCGGCCGGGGGGATTCCCTCGGCGCGGGACTTGGGCGAAACATTGGCGGCGGCGCAGATGGAGGCCAGCCGCCCCTCCGGAAGAATAGACGACAGGTTGTTTGCCAGCGTCTTTCTCCTGTGTGCGAAGGCGGCGTGGAGCAGGGACAGCAAGGCCCCCCGCTCGCTTGGCGCTGGCGCCGTTGGCTTAGGCTCGAATGTCAACACGATGGAGTCAACCTTGGGCGGGGGGTTGAAGCTGCCCGGCCCCAGCTTGAGGAGCGTCCCGACATCCGCCACGGACTGCGAGAGGACTGATAGTGGCCCGTACGCCTTTTCTCCCGGCCTGCCGAGCAGCTTTTGGCCCACCTCCAACTGGAACATCAGCACCATGCGCCCCCAAGGGACGGCGCCGAGCAGGAACCTCGTCAGTATGGCGGTGGCGGCGTTGTAGGGCAGGTTGCCGACGACGCAGAATGGCCCCGCCGGCAGTTCCGCGGCGGCCGCGTCGCCCTGCACAAGCGTGAAGTTCGGTGCTACCCCAAAGCACCCGGTCAGCAGTCGGCAGGCGTCCGCGTCCAGCTCCACTGCCACCAGTGGCCGCCCGTCCTCCAGCAGGCGGCTGGTCAACGCGCCCCGCCCGGGGCCAATCTCTAGGATGGCGGGGGCGTTGGACGCCAGGGCCGCGCCGCAGATGGTATCCATCGCGCCCTGGTTTATCAGAAAGTGCTGGCCCAGCCGCTTTTTGGGCCTGACGACTGAGCCACTTGCAAAACCAGCAGGTTTTGCAAGCCGCCGGAGGCGCAAGGCTGCGGCCGGCCGTAGTAGGCTCTGGCGGAAGTAACTGGAAACAAACATGATACCAAATCCAGCCAGAGACGGCGGATGGCCGGGAGCAGACGTAATGCCTGGTTCTGCAAGAGCCTCAACTGCGTTGTCTATTCCCATTGTTTCGCGGTGCAAAGGAGTTGGCGCCGGCTATTCTTCCTTTTCGCAGCCTTCCTTGTTGGCGCAGCAGGCGGCCTTGGGCGTTTCCGCCTGGCAGCACTCGGCCAGCAGCGCGTCGATTATCCTGCCCACGTATTCGGGCTTCACGCCAAGGGCCCTGAGCGTGCCTTGGCGGTCGATTATCCCGTAGGTGGGCCAGAAGGCCAGTTGCCACGCGCCGGTGGTGGCCTTGGTGGTGAGCGCCGTCGGGTAGGCGATGCCTTTGTCCGTCACCATTTGGGGCATTTTCTCCTCGCCCCTGCCGCTGCCGCAGGCGCCGAAGAAGACCACGTCCTTGGCGTACTTGGCCGCCAGCTCGTTGTTGGCGGGGATTTCTTTGATGCAGTCTGGGCACCACGTGGCCCAGAAGTCGACCACCACTATCTTTCCCTTCATGTCCTCGGCGGACACGGAGCCGTTCACCCAGTTGTTCAGCTCCAGCGCGGGGGCCTTTTTGCCCAGCAGCGGCTCGTGCCTGGCCCAGACGTCGGGCAGCTCGTGCCCCTCCTTTGCCAGCGCGGCCACCTTGTCCACCGGCTGCTGCGCGGAGATGGCAAGGGCGGAAAGAACCGCCAAAAGAACATGTGTCAGTCGCATGGGGCCTCCGTGGTGTGGCGTAAGATTGGATTATAGCAGTTCCCAAAAACACAGTCGCCAACCGGTTGTGCCGTCGCTGTTGTACCAACTCGCAACCAAACTTGTGGTAATACGTACTGCTTGGTCTGGAGCGAAGGGCGGATTCATTCCGCCCTGAGCGAGCGACCCAAGGGGTCCGGGGAAGGGCGCGGCCGTGGCCGCGCGGGTCCCCGGCAGACTGCCAGGCTGCATTCGAAGAATGCTGCTTGGCATCAGGCGGCCTGCACCCTAATCTCCCCGAAGGCCTCGAGCTGGACCAGCCTGGCGCTGCCGCTCTTCACCAGCTCCAGCAGCGCGAGGAAGGTCAGCACCAGTTCTTCCCTGCTCCTTGCCGTGGAAAGAAGGTCGGCGAAGGCCAGCCAGTTCGCGTCGCGCAGCCGCTCGGCCACTTCGAGTATCCGCTGCTGCAGTGTCTTGGCTGGCGCCTTGACCTCCACCGGCGGCGGCGGCAGCAGGCGCCTGAGTGCCTCCCTGTAGGTTCCGAGCAGGTCCATCAGCGTCACCCTGATTGTCCCCTCTTCGCCCTCCAGCAACTGACCCGGCGCTTCCTGCGCGGCCGTTTCCTCCGGCTCCTGGACGCAAAGGGCGCCGGTGTAAACGACGTCCGCCCAGTCCCTTTCCCTGTCGGACAGGTCCCTTGCGGCTTCCTTCACCGCCTGGTAGTCCAGCAGCTTTTGGACTAGGTCCTCCCTTGGGTCCTCCGGCTCGCCCTCCTTGGGCGGCAGGGGCAGCAGCAGTCGGCTCTTTATCTGTATCAGGTGGGCGGCCATGGCCACGAATTCGGCCGCTATCTCCAGGTCCAGCTCCTCCATCAGGAGCAGGTAGTCCATGTACTGCCTGGTCACGGTGGCCATCGGCAGGTCCAGGATGTCCAGCTTCTGGCTTCTGATCAGGTACAGCAGCAGATCCAGCGGGCCCTCGAAAATGGGCAGGTCAAGCGCCATGTCCTGGAACCTGCTCTCGAAGCCGCTGGGTGGCTCGAAGTGCCGCACGGGCGCCGCGCCTGTGTCCGCCAATCTCTCCATGCGGGCATTATAGCCCGGTCTTGTCTTCCGTCCTAGGGAACCTGTGCGAGCCCTCGGCGGCGTTTGGGGTTGCGTACTCCCAGCCCTCCTGCACGTACAGGTCCTTGTAGCCGACGTAGCGGGGCCAAATCTGCTCCGCTATGCTCTTTTGCTTTTGGTTGACGTTGCCCTTCACCTCCGCCTTGGGCCAGCCAGCCACCAGCGTGCCGGGCGGGGCCTTGAAGCCCTCCCTGACCAGCGTACCGGCCGCCACCACGCAGCCCTCGCCTATCTCGGCGCCGTCCATGACCGTGCTGCTCATGCCCACCAGGGCGCCCCTGCGTATGGTGCAGCCGTGCAGCATGACGTTGTGGGCCACGCTGACCTCGTCCTCTATCAGCATCGGCCACTTGCCGTTTGTGACGTGCAGGCAGCACTTGTCCTGGATGTTCACACGCGCGCCGATCTCTATCCAGTTCACGTCGCCGCGGACCACGCACTGGAACCATATCCCCGTGTCATCGCCCACAATGACGTCCCCCAGCACCAGGGCGTCGTCCGCTATCAGCACCTTTCGGCCGATCCTGGGGACCATCTTCTGGAATTCTTCGATCATCGCGCACCCTTGGGAACATTTTAGCCGATGCGCCGATAATCTTGGATGCGATGGGTTTCCATGATTAATTAATCGTCACGCCCAAGGATTCCACATCCTTTAGGGAAACACACGGTGGCAAACAGGATAGGCGCCTATTGCCACAGAAAATGTGCGCTCCCCGCTGGAATTTTGAATTGCAGGCCCAATATCTTGTGGCGATACTGTAGAGCCTGCCCGGATGTTGTGGTCTGACCTGTGGCAGCCAACGGGGCCGGTCGAACACAAAAGTGCGGGAAGCCCAGCAGAGGAGTCGAAGATGAAATTCCAGCGCCGCTACACAGTGCAGGGCAGTGACCCGCTGGGCGGGGTCTCCTTCGTGCCGCGCGCCAGCAGGATTGCGAAGCTGGACGGGACGGTAGTCTTCGAGGCATCGGACATCATGGCGCCAGAGGGGTGGTCCCAGGTGGCGGTGGACATCCTGGCGCAGAAGTACTTCCGCCGCGAGGGCGTCGGGCAGGGCCCCGACGGCCCGCACGGCGAGAGGGACGCCAGGCAGGTCTTCCACCGGCTGGCTGGCTGCTGGAGGCACTGGGGGCAGCGGCACGGCTACTTCGACACGGAGGAGGACGCCGGCGCCTTCTACGACGAAATCCTCTACATGCTGGCCAACCAGATGTGCGCGCCAAACAGCCCGCAGTGGTTCAACACCGGCCTGCACTTCGCCTACGGAATTTCCGGGCCGCCGCAGGGCCACTTCTACGTCGACCCGGCATCGGGCGAGGTGGCGCCCAGCACGTCGGCCTACGAGCGCCCGCAGCCCCACGCCTGCTTCATCCAGGGCATCGCGGACGACCTGGTGAACGAGGGCGGGATAATGGACCTCTGGAAGCGCGAGGCGCGGATATTCAAGTACGGCTCCGGCACCGGCACCAACTTCTCGAAGATTCGCGGATGCGAGGAGCCGTTGTCCGGCGGCGGCCGCAGCTCCGGTCTGATGAGCTTCCTCCAAGTAGGCGACAGGGCGGCCGGCGCCATAAAGTCCGGCGGCACGACGCGCAGGGCCGCGAAGATGGTCTGCCTCGACATGGACCACCCGGACATAGAGGCCTTCATAGACTGGAAGGTGGGCGAGGAGCGCAAGGTGGCCATGCTTGCGGCCGGCTCCCTGCTGGTGGGCAGGCACTGGAGGGCCATGTGCGAGGCAGTCGAGGGCCAGGCCTCCAAGGACGCCAACCCCAAGACCAACGACAAGCTGCGCACCGCGCTGCGGAGGGCCAGGGCCGAGGGCGTGCCGGGGCCATTCATAACCCAGTGCATGCAGCGCCTGGAGATGGGCGACTTCCGCCGCGACCTGAAGACATTCGACATGAACTGGGACGGCGAGGCCTACGCCACCGTGTCCGGCATGAACTCCAACAACAGCGTCCGCGTGCCAGGGGCCTTCATGGAGGCGCTGCAGGCCGACGGGACGTGGGAGCTGGTTCAGAGGACCAACGGCAGGCACGCGCGGAAGGTCAGGGCCCGCGACCTGTGGGACCGCATCTCCAGCGCCGCCTGGGCCTGCGCCGACCCCGGCGTCCAGTTCGACACAACGATAAACGAGTGGCACACCTGCCCCGGAAACGGGCGCATCAACGCGTCCAACCCGTGCAGCGAGTACATGTTTTTGGACGACACGGCCTGCAACCTGGCCTCGCTGAACCTCTGCGCCTTCCTGAAGCCAGGCGGCGCGTTCGACTTGGACGGCTACCGCCACGCCATCAGGATCTGGACCGTGGTGCTGGAATTGTCCGTGGTCATGGCGCAGTTCCCCAGCGAGATAATCGCGCGGCAGAGCTACGACTTCAGGACGCTCGGCCTGGGCTACGCCAACCTGGGCGCGATGCTGATGCGCCTTGGCACGCCGTACGACAGCGAGGCGGGCGCGCAGTGGTGCGCCGCGCTGACGGCCGTCCTCACCGGCGAGGCCTACGCCGCCAGCGCCGAGATGGCGGCCTCCCTCGGGCCATTCCCCGGCTTCGCGCACAACAGGGAGCACATGCTGCGCGTGATACGCAACCACCGCCGCGCCGCGCACAACGCGCCCGATGGCGAGTACGAGGGCCTATCCATCAAGCCCAGGGGCCTGCACGGCGCGGGAATCCCGGCCGAACTGGTGCAGGCGGCCAAGCAGTCCTGGGACCGCGCCCTGGAGCTGGGCGAGAGGCACGGCTACAGGAACGCCCAAGTGACGGTCCTGGCGCCCACGGGCACCATCGGCCTGCTGATGGACTGCGACACCACGGGCATCGAGCCAGACTTCGCCCTGGTCAAGTTCAAGAAGCTGGCCGGCGGCGGCTACTTCAAGCTGGTGAACAGCGCGCTGCCCTCCGCGCTGACCAACCTCGGCTACACCACGGGGCAGATTAGGGACATCGAGCGCTACGCCGTGGGCTGGCAGCAGATTGCGGACGACACCCCGGGCATCTGCCGCGGGGACTTGCTGCAAAAGGGCTGGAGCGAGGAAGAGATAGCGGCCCTGGAGCAAAAACTGCTGGCCGCCTTCGACCCGACGCTGGTCCTGGACATGGACCGCATCAACGAGCACTTCCCCATAGACCGCATCAAGGCCTTCGTCGAGGCCCTGTCCGGTGCCCTCACCGTCGAGGGCGCCCCGCACCTGAAACAGGACCACCTGCCCATATTCGACTGCGCCAGCAAGTGCGGAAAGCGCGGCCAGCGCTGCATATCGCCGGAGGGCCACATCAGGATGATGGCGGCCGCCCAGCCCTTCCTGTCGGGGGCCATAAGCAAGACCATAAACCTGCCGCCGGAATGCACCGCCGTGCAGGTGGCCTCCATATTCGAATCGAGCTGGAGGATGATGCTGAAGGCCGTGGCCGTCTATAGGGACGGCTCGAAGATGAGCCAGGCCATGGCCACAAACCTCGATCTCCTGGTGGGCGCCGAGGCCGCGCTGGACCCGGAGGCTCCGCAGGTGGAGAAGTCCGCCGCGCTGGCCGCGGCCATGGCGCAGAAGGTGATCCGCTGCTACCGCCGCAAGATGCCCAACCGCAGGAGCGGCTTCACGCAGTCGGCCAAGATAGGCGGCCACAAGATATACCTGCGGACGGGCGACTACGAGGACGGCACCCTGGGCGAGATTTTCCTGGACTCGCACAAAGAGGGCGCCGGGTTCAGGGCCGTGCTGAACTGCTTCGCCATTGCCATATCGCTTGGCCTCCAGTACGGCGTGCCGCTGGAGGAGTTCTGCGACGCGTTCATCCACACCAAGTTCGAGCCGCACGGCATAGTGCAGGAGTCGGACGCGGTGAAGCTCTGCACCAGCATAATCGACTATGTCTTCCGCGAATTGGCCATCAGCTACCTGGGCCGCTACGAGTTCGCCAACATGACCGAGGAGGAGATAGCAGTCGTAAAGAAGCAGAGGGCCGAGCACCACGGCCAGAGGTTCCAGGCCCCGTACACCAACCAGGTGCCCCTGTTCCCCGAGAACAACGGCGAGCAGCGGCCCCTGCGCCTGGCGCAGGACACCCACTTCACCGCCACCCCCGACGCCTACGCCGTGGCCAGGGAAAAGGGCTTCACCGGCGACACCTGCCCCGAGTGCGGCAACTTCACCATGGTCCGCAACGGCACCTGCCTGAAGTGCCAGACCTGCGGCGCCACTACGGGGTGCAGCTAACCGGCCGCCTCCGGGGAGGCGGCAACCGTCCGTAACCGTAACTATCTTTTGCGCCGCCGCCCGACCAGCTATCAGTAACAGGAGGCGACAAGCGCGGCGCTAGAGAGAATGCCTGTTGCAGAAGAGACGCGGCCGTACGCGACGCCAGCGTGGCCGTGACATCGGCGGCCGCATCCAGTACGAACATGAACGCGACGCGAAGCGGCGCATCCATTGCCGCCCAGCGCAAGCTAGGGCGGGGAATTCAGTGAAAGGCGCGACAGCGTCTTTGTTCACTGTCAACTACTTTTCATACCAAGTTGCGTCAATCTGTGATTATGTGATAGGATTCAGGCCGGAGGGCAGACATGCCGGCGGCCACACAGATTCCCGAGAGCAGAAGGGCGGAGATGGAG
>Ga0268262_10006109_pt1 | contig 11675 bp, 7 predicted proteins | sample TergutNc150P3_FD_190354 | JGI IMG/M metagenome (GOLD analysis project Ga0268262, IMG submission 190354) | Nasutitermes corniger P3 segment gut microbial community from laboratory colony in Florida, USA - Nc150 P3 (SPAdes) (version 2) | ecosystem: Host-associated > Arthropoda: Insects > Digestive... | reverse complement strand
CCCCCCCCCACATTTTTAACGGCCTTCTTTGGGGGCTATATGCCCCGTAAATCAACGATTTGCCACCGGGGAGACATTTTTGTCCACCCGAAAACAATGCGCTGTAAACACGTTAAAAACGCGCTTTACGGGCATTTGCGTTTTTGCTTTTTTGTCGATTCCGGCTCTCCGAACACTATCCGTTTGTCTCAAATATATCGAAAGGGTTTAACGTGAAAAGACTAACGTTTCTTCTCATCATTACACTTTTCGTCGGAATCTCCACTGCGGGGGTGAAATACGTCGCGGTCGTGGAGAGCGACATAGACGAGTCGTCCGGCGCGTCCGAAAAGATAAGCAGGGCGGACGTGCGGCTTGTTACGGCTGAACTCCGCCGCGAAGCCGTCAAAAACCTGCCGCCGAGGAGGTACAGCATCATGACAGCGGAGACCGTCCAATCTATGGGCGGGGCTGTTTTGGAAGAATGCGCTGAGGAAAACTGCGTCATATCCCTCGGAAGCAGAATCGGCGCGGACTACATTGTTCGCGGGACGGTCAGCAAACTTGAATCGAAATTCACACTACAAGTAGAAATGTACGAGACCGAAAACGGAACATTGGTGGCCTCGTGCGACCCCGTCCGCTCCGAAAGCATCGGGGAGCTTATAGAGAAAGCGGCGGAGGCTTGCGGAAATATGTATAGGACGTGGGTCGCATCGCAGAAAGTCACGGTCGATCCCGATTCAAAGAGAGCGAGCAAAATAAGTATCGGCGGCGGCGCGTTGTTCGCGAGCGACTTCGGCGGCGGAGTAGTGTACGACTACGGGCAAATAGGTATGCCGTTCTACGGAGGCGGCGCGTATCTGGCTTTCGATGTTACATACGCCGCAATATCAATCGCTTACTCGCAAGGCGGCGGGAAATGGAGAGGGCCGAGAAGAGTTGAACCCGACAGCTTGCCCGATATGCCGCGCTCAACGCTTACATTCGGCGTATACTCTAAATACCCGAACATCGCGCTTGGGAAAAACATAAATCTGTACCCGATTCTATCGATAGATTACGAACTCGCAATCTCAGGCAAATTAGAGTACAAGGACGGCCGCAAATATGTCTTTGACGATAGAAACGAAGACGGCTACGCCGCGAGCGCCCTTAACGCGCTGTGGGTGAAAATCGGCGGCGGCGCGGATTATTATTTAACTCAAAGCGTATACATACGCGCGGAACTGCTTTACGGGACGAGGTCGGCTAACGATTACGAACAGTGGGGCGTGGATAAACTCGGCGCGGAGAAAACAAGATTGGGGCACGGGTTGACGGTTAGGGCGGGGGCGGGGTTTAAGTTGTAGGGTGAGGAAGTTTTTTTAGATGTTGTGGTTTTCTGGATTGCTTCGTTGCTTCGCTCCTCGTAATGACCGTCATTGCGAGCGTAGCGAAGCAATCCAGTAAGTAGGATTAGTATACATTAATTATGAATATCAACACCTAACAATTACGGAGAACAATATGAAAAAGACGATTTTGTACACAGTAGGCATCGTCGCGGCTATTGCGATAGCCGCGTTTGTCATTGTCGGGTGCGACGGGGACTTTGGGGAGAGGAGCGAGAAGATGGACAGGTTTCTTGATAAGTTTCATTACAATAAGAAAGTGTTGCCGAAGTATACTCTTACCTACGACGGGAATGATGCGGATAGCGGAGATGTTCCTATAGGTCCCCAAATGTATGACAGCAACACGATAGTCCGCGTTATGGGCGCAGGTACGCTAATAAAATACGGTTCTACCTTCTCTGGATGGGCTTCGCAAGCCGATGGGGGCGGGGCCAGCTTTTCAGAGGGACGTGAGATTAGAATAACCAATGACATTATACTCTATGCGGTGTGGAATAACACTGTAACGTATGAGGTAACGGTTAAAAGTTCTCCTGTAGGTATGTATGTATCTGGCGGCCGTAGATACAAACCTGACGAGACGGTTACGATAATTGCTGAAGAATCTTCCAACGGGTGGCATTTCCAAAATTGGACGACAACAAGTAATGGAGTGTCTTTTGCGGACTCTAACAAAGCTGAGACTTCATTTAGAATGCCGAAAAACAACGTAACTGTAACGGCTGTATTTGCAGCGGATAGCGGAAAAACAGATTTATTTACTGATGATAGAGATGGTAACGTATACATTACGGTAACTATAGGCGAACAAACTTGGATGGCGCGGAATTTGGATTATTTGAATGAAGAGACGGAGACCAAATCTTCTTGGTGCTATGATGACGATCCAGAGAATTGCGTTAAATACGGCAGATTGTATAATTGGGATGCGGCAAAGACGGTTTGCCCGACGGGTTGGAAGTTGCCTGATAAGGAGGATTGGAATAGATTGGTTACTGCGGTCGGTGGGGCAAGCGTGGCAGGTAAGAAGCTCAAAGCAACAAGCGGTTGGTATGGTGACGGTAATGGTACTGATGATTTTGGGTTTTCGGCCTTACCTGGCGGTTATTTCAGCGGAATTGGTTCCGACGGAGCTGGAGTCTACGGTTATTGGTGGACGAATACGTATGACTCCGTCATATACTCCTCCTGCCAGAATATACAATCCAGCGACTACGTGAATATGAACCGCTGCGCCACAGGCCAGGGGTATTCGGTGCGTTGCATTAAAAATGATTAATTCGCGTCAGCATATATTATATTCAGCGTAATCGTCGAATGTCGGTTACGCTATATCAACAAACAACTGTTATTCAAAGGAGACAGTATCATGAACAACTCATCAAACACGTTAACCGTCGGATCTGTCAACGTTGATCTATCATCTATGTCGGAATATGTTAAGAGAGATTTGCTCTTAACCCTATTGAAAGAATCCGTTTACAAGTGTTATGAAAAAGACTACTCGTTGATTAGACGCGGCGGTATGGAACAAGCAAGCATGGCCCGGGTTTACTATTATATGCAGAAAGCATTGGAGCAAGACCCCCGCTTTGAATCGTTTTCTGCGTATAAATTAGACTGCGAATATAATAAAAACGGGGAAGACCCCAAGTGGGTTGAAGGCGTTGGTGATACGCGTCCCGATATAATTTTACACAATAGAGAGGATAAACCGTGCAAAGACAATGTTTTAATTCTTGAATTCAAGACGCATAATAATAATGATCATGGACAGGATATAAGAAAATTGGAGAGTTTTACAAACCCGCAGTATGATTATCGCTATTTTCTAGGTGTTTTTGTGAAACTTAAAAAGGACGGTCCGCCAGAGTACAGATATTTCCAAAACGGCCGCGAGTGCGAGTAAAGCCCCCCATGTAACGGCCCACCTTCGCCCCCGCCCCGCGCCCATAATTTTTATTTGACTTCCCCCGTCCCCAAATATTATCTTATTATACCATATCATATTCGTTTCGTCCCCTCGTTCGCAGTATCGGCTACAAACGCTTTCACCGCACGGTCAAAATCGCTTTCCAGCTGTTTCATTTCACGCGTCCTATAGATTTCAAATTCTTTTTCGGCTTTTTTGACGGCTTGTTCATGGGACACGTTACCTTTGTCGGTAAGAATATTTTTATTCAGCATCTTTAGTTGTTTGTCTAAAAATTTTTTCCAATCGTTCATAGTCATTGGCTTTTGCTCAATTGCTTGCAATTCCGCGTATCCTAAAAAGCCTTCCGTCAGTAAATTGAGTTTTTGCAGTTCGATTTCCGATAGATAATTTTTTGCGATTTTAACGTCGTCTTTTGTGATGTAGTCGCCTTTAAAAGTTGTCATACCAACGAGTGGTTTCTTGTTGTTTACGCGTTTGTAAATTACTTCAGCGGCGGTGTGTTTGTGAACGGCGTAGTGCATTTTGTTTTGTACGGTGGCAAAGAACTCTTTCGTCATATCGGAGCGTGGATCGTAGTCGATGGACGTTGCGTAGATATCTGTAATTTGTTGCCACAAATTTCTTTCCGAGGAACGAATATCGCGGATACGCTGTAATAATTCCCGAAAATAGCGACCACCGCCGTTTTTCAGCCGTTCATCGTCAAGCGTAAAGCCTTTGCGGATGTACTCATTCAGTCGTTTTGTAGCCCATTGGCGAAATTGCGTTCCGCGGAGGGATTTGACGCGGTAACCGACAGAGATAATTACATCAAGGTTAAAATACTCAATTTGCCTAGTAACCTCTCTGCCGCCCTCTTTTTGAACTGTTGCAAAATTTGCAACAGTTGCCTCTCGTGATAATTCACCGTCATCGAAAACATTTTTAATATGGCGAGAAACGGTGGACTTATCGCGCTCAAAGAGTTCGGCCATTTGGTCTAGTGTCAACCACACGGTCTCCTCGTCAAAACGCACGTCAACAGATATTTTTTTATCTTCTGTTTTGAACAGAATAATCATGTCGCTTTTTTTCTTCATACGCCAATACCTCTTCTGAGATTAGTTTGTCCTATAGTAATATACAATAAGTCAAGCGTAGAATCCAAATATTATATAATTTTTAATGCTGTCACGCAATCTCAAACGAAAACGCCATAACATTCTCAACCGTCGCCGTCCCATTCAGTTGCCTGATAGCCTCGGCCTGCAATCCGGCGGCGTCTTTTTTGACGTCGTCCTTGCTTTTCAGCATTTGACGCTGTTTCTGAACGATGGTCTCGTTGAGTTTGTTTATCTCTTCTTGTAAATCTACGATTTGTTGGAACGAGAGCGACGCGATGTTGGCGGTCATTTGCCCCTGTTTTTGTTTGATGTTGTTGCGCAGGTCGTCTATTTCACGGATCAGGGCCTCCTCGCAGTCGTTGCGCCAGGCTTCTAATTCTCCAAGGCGTTGGACCAGGCTTATCTTGTTCGCGTCGTCTATCTCGGCGCGTTTATCGGCCAGCAATTTCGCCTTCATCTTGTCTAAGCGGCTGTCCGGTGTCGCCGTACCGATTACTGTGGCGGGTATTTCCATCATACGCTCGAACAATCTCTCGTCAATTTCAGCGCCGCGGTCGGTGACTATGCTGATTAGGAGGTGTTCCTCTTTTTCGCCCTCCTTGCCGTAAGTATAGATCAGTTTGTCAATGGAAACCGCGCCGGATATGTCGCCTAATTGGAAGAAGGCGGTTTGTTCCGCCAAAGGGAGCGCCGAGTGATTGAAGCGGATGTTACTCACACCCGCGTCAAGTTTTTTCGCGGCATCGCGCAGATCTGTGTATATTGGCGAATTCGATTCAAGGAACGCGCATCCGCCGGCTTTGGCGTTTTCCCATGACGGGATGTAGCGTTTGCCGTGATAATCAAACGCCAGGCTGCTGTCGTTGACCCGCGTCGCGCCGTGAGCGGCAAAAAGGTTGAATTTCCAACGGTTAAATTGCGTAAGGGACGCGCGGGTGCGGGTCTCGCAGTTTTTCAGTTTCGCGGTGACGTCCTCGTCGAAAAATTCCATAACCTGCAATATGGTTTGGTCTTTTTGCTCTTTGAGTATCTCGGCGTACTGTTGTTGCAAAGCGTCAAACGCGTTGTTTATTTCCTCGTCAGTCCGGCAATTTTGGACTATATCGTAGAAGGTTCGCTCAAAATCGATACCGCGTTCCAACGCGCCGAGTATTTCGTCCGACGAGCCGAATATGCCGCTGAAAAGTTTAAATTTCTCTTCAAGCAACTCATACACCCGCTTGTCTGCGGCGTTGTTTTGGTTTACGAAGTTCACCACTACCACGTCATACTTTTGACCGTAACGATGGCAACGGCCTATGCGTTGCTCAACGCGTTGCGGGTTCCAGGGCAGGTCGTAGTTTACGACCATACTGCAAAATTGCAGGTTGATACCCTCGGCGGCGGCTTCCGTGCCTATGAGTATCGTGGCGCGGTCGCGGAACTCTTCCACGATCGCGGCCTTCATATCGGCGGTCTTTGAGCCGCTTATCGTGCCGTCGTCCTTGTGGCGATCCTTCCATTCGGCGTATACCCGCGTGGAGATTATGTCGTTGTTGGAACCGTTGAGCAGAACAACCTGTCCCCCGTACCCGCCTATGTTTAGGAGGTCGAGAACGTACCGTTGCGTACGGGTGCTTTCGGTAAATATGACCGCCTTGCGTTGCCCCTTGTTTTTCGCGACTTGCTCGAAGCCTATCTTCAGCGCCGTCAGGAGTTCGCCGCCCTTAGCGTCGCGGCGGATATTGTCGGCGAGCGCCTTAAGGCCTTGTAAATATCCCTGTTCTCGTAGGACTTCCTGCCTATCGAGCTGTTTGCTGTCGTTAGAATTTCCCTTGTCGGATTCGTCTCCGCTTTCGTACTCCTCGGTGTATTCGCCGTAGGTTTCAAAATCGTCGGAAAGATCGTTTTCAAAATTATCGTCGCAGCTTTTCAGCAACGCGTCCAGCTTGTCAATAAGCGATTGCAGTGTTTTTGAGATTGCCGCCGAAGACGAGGCGAGCAGTTTGCGGATGATCATCGCCGCAAGCTGACGCCCGTTGTCAGGCAAGGCGTGGATACGGTCGCGCCGCAGGTATTCCGACACGCGGTCGTAGAGTTCCTGCTCCGTATCGCCCGGCGTATAGGGACGGGTGATAACCTGCCGGCGGGTGAGTTTGATATAGCCGGTGTCCACAATGTCTTTGCGTAATGTGCGCTTGCAGAAGTTCTTAAGGCGAGAGCGCAATTCAGGTATCGGCGTAGCTACAAAGACGGCGGCGTCGCCGAATATATGTTCGTCGATGAATGTGGTCAATCCATACATCTCTTTCAGATTATTTTGAAGCGGCGTCGCCGTAAGGAGCAATTTTTTCCTGTCGCCCAAAGCCTGCTTTATCTCCTTGGCTCGCGAATTGCCCGTCTTCTTATATACATTGCGAAGCCTGTGAGCCTCGTCGAGTATGACCAAGTCCCACGGTATCGCCCTAATGTCGTTACCGTACTTCGCGGCAAACTCATAGGAGCATATTGCAACCTTCTTATCTTGTATGGTTTGCGAGAATAAATTCTGAGGTATAACGGCACTCTTACGAAATTTTGGGCGTTCGATGATAGCGCATGGTATGTTGAACTTTTCTTCCAATTCCGTCTTCCACTGGATACGTAATGACGCCGGCAGGATGAGTAAAATGCGCTGTTTGCGCTCCGCCCAAGACTGCGCGAGGACAAGGCCAGCCTCAATCGTCTTCCCAAGCCCGACCTCGTCGGCAAGCAAGCAGCCGTTTGAAATCGGCGAACGCAACGCGAATAGGGCCGCTTCCACTTGGTGCGGATTCAAGTCGACTCGAACGCCGGACATAGACGAGGCGAGCGCCTCTATTTCACGGGCCGGACGCGATAACGCGAGTTGTTCGGCAAAGTATCGTTTTTGGTGCGGTGTGTAGGTTGGGGTCATAGCGATAAAAGCCTTCCTATATTCATATAATATACATTATGGGCGATGCCTGGCGGTTAAAAAAGGGATTGTTATACGTATCTATGTAAAAAGTACGTTAATATTATAAAAAAATCAATTTGAATTTAAATAAAATAATAACACAATGCGTATTAACCTATGCGAAAGGGGGATAAGTATGGAGTAATCGAATAACGTAGCCGATGCGGCGTAGAACGTAGAGAGCTGGCAGTCTTTAGCGCCAATAAACCAACCGAAAACTCGAAAGAGTTACGGAAACGCAGTACAACAAAAACATGAAAGGGTTTAAGTAATGAAGAACCTCAAAGTATCAATGAAATTGCTGGTAGGCTTTGGCGTCGTGGTCGCGGTAATCATTGCCATCAGTTTTGTAAGCATTTTCAACCTGCTCAGCGTGGATACTAAGTACACGGAGACCCTCGATACGCAGGGTATGCCTTTGAATCCGGCGATTAACGCATACGGGGCCATACACGCGGTTCGCGCCGATTCGCGTCTCTTTCCCCTTTATACCGGCAACAAGGAAAAGGTGCGGGAAACGAGAAGGTCAATGGACGCTTGGATCAAAGAGTTCGAGGACAGCGCCGCTAACTTCAGAAGAAACGTCGTCCAGTCCGACATCGTAAAGATTTATGAAGACGCTATGAAATTGTATAGAGACAAATTCAAACCCGGCGTGTATAAATTGGCCGACGACGCCGAAAAAGGGGTGCCGACGGCGGAATTGATGGCTTATATAGAAGCTGTCACAAATCCCTCCGGAATTGATATAGCCAATGCCTTTTTACTAGTTACAGACAAGAAAATGGAACAATTGGTAATGGCCTCGGATGAATGTACCAACCGTTCTAAAAGCGCTATCACTCTCATGGTTACCCTTCTCATCGTCAGCGTCGTCATCGCCTTGTTTTTCGGCATCTATATAAGCGGCTTAATCAGCAAACCGTTGAGCGAGATCGTGAAAATGATCATCGAGATAGGGCACGGGCACTTGGGCGGGCGGCTTAGGCTCGACCGCGACGATGAAATCGGCGTTTTGGCTAGAACAATGGACTCATTCGCCGACAATATGCAAAATGTCGTTATAGGCACCATGAAGAAAATTTCTGTGGGCGACCTGAGTACGAAGATCGATCTGAAGGACCCCAACGACGAGATCTCTGCCGCTCTCAAGGGTACGATAGACGAGTTGCACGCCCTCATCATTGACGACGGCGGCAAAGTTCTTCAGGCGGCCGCCGCCAAGGATCTGTCGCAGAGGCTTAAAGGCAACTACAAGGGCGTTTACGCCACGATGAAAGACAACATAAACACCGTCTTGCGGAGCCTTGACGAGGCGCTAAACCAGGTCTCCGAAGCGGTCGGGCAGGTATCAAGCGCCAGCGGCCAGATTTCAAGCGGCGCGCAGAGTTTGGCCGAAGGCGCAAGCGAACAGGCAAGTTCGCTTGAAGAGGTATCATCGAGTCTTGAAGAGATGTCTTCCATGACTAAGCAGAACGCCGACAACTCAAATCATGCGAAACTCTTGGCGACCGAGGCCAAAGCCGCCGCCAACGAGGGCGACGCATCAATGAAGAAAATGGCCGAGGCTATCCGAGAGATCAAGCAGTCGTCCGACAATACCGCCAAGATCATTAAAACGATTGACGACATAGCGTTCCAGACCAACTTGCTCGCCCTAAACGCGGCGGTTGAGGCCGCCAGGGCAGGCGAGGCCGGAAAGGGCTTCGCGGTCGTGGCCGAAGAGGTGCGCAATTTGGCTATGCGTAGCGCCGAGGCGGCGAAGAATACCGCGAACATGATCGAGGAGTCGGTGAAGAACGCCGACGGCGGCGTCAAGATCACGGAAGAGGTCGCCAAGTCGCTCGGCCAAATCGTAGACCGCACGCAGAAAGTGGGCGACCTGATCGCCGAAATCGCCGCCGCCTCCAACGAGCAGGCTCTGGGTATCGAACAGGTGAACACCGCCGTTGCGCAGATGAACCAGGTCACCCAGAGCAACGCCGCCAACTCCGAGGAGTCGGCCAGCGCCTCCGAGGAACTTAGCAGCCAAGCGGCGGAACTCGCGAACATGGTGAACGAATTCACATTGAGCGCCGGTGTCGGACACCGGCAGGGTCCGGGCGCCCGCCGCAGTCTGCCCCCGCAGCAGCCGAAACAGCGGGTATTCGCCGCCCTTCCTGACAAAACCGGAAATAAACCCAAGGCTTCAAACGTAGGAATCGCCAGGTCCACGAAATCGGTGAAGTCCGAAGAGATTATTCCGCTGGACGACAATGAGTTGAGCGATTTTTAACACAGTGACGGTTGGGCAAGGGGCGTAAATTATCGCGCCCCTTGATTATTTACAGCCGCTTTTTTAAACTCCTCCAAATTCCATTGCGTAGTATCGTCGTCTAAACCAAGCCGAACCGCCGCGATTAAATCGGCGGCGGCCTTGTCGTAGTCGCCGTTATCTCCGTGTATATAGGCGCGGCAGCAGTACGAATTCCCGTAATTAGGGTCTAACCGAATCGCTTCATTGTAATCCGCCAAGGCCTTGTCGCAGTCGCCCATGAAGTAATGCACAGAACCGCGTGAGTAGTACGCTTCCGCGTAATTGGGGTCAAGGCGTATCGCTTCGTTATAAGCGGCGATGGCTTTATCGTTGTCTTCAAAACGATATTTATTGCCCAGATCGAGATACTCTGCGGCGGTGGTCAATTCTTTCATAAGAATGTTTCTCCTTTAGGTAAAATCAAAATATTTAAAATCTTTTAAAATCAAAATCTTTAAAGTCAAATTCATATTTAGACGAAAGGCGCTACGCGCCTTTCATAGATAAATCGGGGGGCTAAACCCCCCGATTTTCAGTCAAAGTCAACGTCAAAAGACTTTGACTTTGATTTTGCCTTTGATTTTGATTGAAAATGCGGGGCATAGCCCCGCATTTATCTATGAAGCCGAAGGCTTCGTCTTAAAAAGAATTTGACTTTAAGGTTTTAAAGAATTTGACTTTAAAAGGCTGACGCCCATACGCTCGGCCTCGTTTTTCATCCTCGAAACTTCATCCGTATTTCCAAAGTACGCCTCAATGTAAGCTGTTATGTACTCGGAAGGATAGTGGGCTTTGAGGTAGGCCGCTTGGTAAGAGATATGCGCGTAGGCTGCGGCTTGCGCTCTGAGGAAGCTGTCGCCGGCAAACTTTACGAGGAGGTCGTACACCTCTTTCGCGACCGTTTTGTCTATGCCTTGCGATACCGCGCCCTCAATGAACTTGCCGCACATCTTTTCTATCTCGGCGGTCTGCTTCTTTCTAATCGCGTTACACAGAATATTCGCTTGCCCCATAGTAAATTTTCCCATAACTTGTGCGATGCGCATCACCTGCTCTTGGTAGACGATTACGCCGTAAGTTACGCCGAGAATCTTCTCAATGCACGGGTGGGGATACTCGATTTTCTCTCTGCCGTGTTTGCGGTCAATGAACATATCGATGTGATCCATATTTTTCGGTCTATATAGGGCGACCATCGCCATCAAATCCTCCGTGCCGCTCGGTTTCAGTTTGCGCAGGCAGTCTTTAATGCCGTCAGACTCAAATTGGAATATGCCGGTTGTCTCGCCGCTGCCAAATAGGTCGAGCGTCTTTTGGTCGCCGTTGGGCAATTTCCGCAAGTCAATATCTATGCCGTGGTATTTTTTGACTAGGCGTTGCGTGTCTTGGAGGACGGTGAGAGTGCGCAGTCCCAAAAAGTTCATCTTGATGAGACCGATTTTTTCGATGTGGTTCATGTCGAATTGCGTCATTATCTCATTTTTTAAACCAGGGATTGATCCCTTGAAGAGCGGCGTCCAATTTATAACCTCTCCATGAGTAATTATAACGCCGCTGGGGTGTGTAAATGTAAAGTAGATGAGGCCTTCAAGAACGGCGGCGTGGCGGAAGATATTCTTGTAGGCGTCGTTGTCGCGGATGAGGCCTTCGAGAACGGCGGTGTTACGTAAGACATTCTTGTCGGCGCTGTTGTCCATGATCGCGGTCTTGATCATATCGTCTGTTATAAGTGTCGAGATGGTGTTAATCTCACTATTGGAGAACCCGTTTACCCGCGCCACGTACTTAACGGCCGACTTCGCTGTCATTGAAGAGAAATATGGGACTTGGCAAACCGCATCCCACCCGTACTTTTCAACCAAGTAGTCGATCAATTTGCACTTATCGCGGTCGGCAATGTCTATTTCAATCTCGGGCATTGATATACGCTCAGGATTCAGGAATCGCTCGAAGACGAGGTCGAACTTTATGGGGTCTGCATCCGATATACCTATGGAGTAGACGACCA
>Ga0268262_10006108_pt1 | contig 11676 bp, 6 predicted proteins | sample TergutNc150P3_FD_190354 | JGI IMG/M metagenome (GOLD analysis project Ga0268262, IMG submission 190354) | Nasutitermes corniger P3 segment gut microbial community from laboratory colony in Florida, USA - Nc150 P3 (SPAdes) (version 2) | ecosystem: Host-associated > Arthropoda: Insects > Digestive... | reverse complement strand
TGAAAATTCCCCGGCAATTTATATTGTCGGGGAAATTCGGGAACCTGAAAAAGGTTTCTTAAAATTTTATAGGAGCATGTTAATTGAGAATAAAATTCAGCTATATTGTATTTGCGGCGGCGCTTGTAATGCCCGCCATTGTATCCTGCGGTTTTTTTGGACAGCAAAAATTGTATATTTACAACTGGACGTACTATACACCGGATTCTATTATTGAAAAATTTGAGAAAGAATTTAACACCAGAATAATTTATGACGAATTTGCCTCTAACGAGGATATGTTCGCCAAACTTAAATCCAGCAGATCTAAACGGGGCAGTTACGACATTGTATTCCCGTCAAAAGACTTTGTGCCGATTATGATCAGGCAAAATATGCTGGAAAGAATCGATAAATCAAAAATCCCAAACCTAAAAAACATCGATCCGGATCTGTTGAAAATAGCCAACTACGATCCGAACATGGAATATTCTGTCCCCTATTTTTATGGGGCGGCAGGAATTGTAGTAAATACCGCCAAAGTCCCAAAATATGAAACAAGCTGGTCTATTTTCGCAAGGCAGGACATTCGCGGCCGCATGACAATGCTTGACGATATGCGGGAAGTATTCGGCGGAGCGCTTGCCTATTTGGGCTATTCGGTAAATACGGTTGACCCTTCCCAAGTTACCGCCGCTATGGACATTATCAACACCTTATGGAAACCCAACCTTGTCAAATTTGACGCCGAGGCTTTCGCCAAAGGGTACGCCAACGGCGATTTTTGGGTGGTGCACGCCTACCCCGAAGCTGTCTATGAAGAAATTATCAATAACCCACAGTTGTTAAAAGACACGGTTTTCTTTATCCCGCGGGAAGGAGGCCCGTCATATATTGACAGCATGTGCATTTTAAAAGAAGCTAGAAACATTGAGCTTGCCCATCAATTTATCAATTTTATCCACAGGCCGGAAATTTACGCCGAATTTGCCGATACTTTCGGCTTGCCGGCCACGGTAAACATTCCCGCCCGCAAGTTAAAAACAGGCCACTCGCTCTATTCCGCGGAGGACTTGCTTATAACGGAACTGGTAGATGATCTGGGCGCCGTTCTCGACATCTACAACGACGCGTGGTTTAACTCAATCAGGGTTGGGGAATAGCCGCCGCTATTGTTTTTTCAGTTCCGCTTCCATTGCGCGTAATATATTCGCGGCCTCGGGCATTTCCGGCGGGTGGTCGCCGGAAGCCGGGACGGTTACAGGCGGATACAATTTCCACGCTTCGCGGATTGGGTATAATGCGGCGTCTTTTCCGTACCGTCTCCACTCGCCGGCCCCGGTACGCCATGCGCGGGTAAAGCCTTCGCCGGGGATGGTAATCTCAACCGGAAGCCAGCGCTTTCCGTCAATTTCTATTATGTCTTTACTGCCCTTCTGCCAGTTACTGTCGCCTGTTTCAAAAGCAAGGTATAGATGTCCGGGTACGGTTATAAACGCGGTTTCTATATCCAGCGCTTCAAGCAGAGAGCAATAAAGAATCGAAAGGTATGTACAGTCGCCGCCGCGATAGTATAAAGCCTGATAGGGATAGCTGACATTATCAAGAGCCGCCTCGTTAGCTGAAAGATTTTTATAGGATGTTGCCGGAACCACCACATAGCTTATGCCGTATAAGCGCAGGGCCTCAAATATGGCGGCGGCATAACGGACATTTTTAGGCGCGGCGGAACTTGCGCCGGATAACTCCTGCGCCTGTACCGCGCTTGCCACATAACGGGAAAAGATACGGACGGAACTGTCGCGCGGGGAAACAAAGGCGGCGGCGCGGCGGTCGTCTTCCCAGCTGAAGGCGTTACGGTGAAATATGGGCATAAGAACCGTTGTGGTACTTTCCTTTTTCGCCCCCAAACTGCGGTATTGAATTTGTACCGCTCCCGCGGCGTTGGTGTTTTCAGTCAGGTTGATTAAAACTTCGTTGAATAAGGCTGTTACCGGAACATCCACGCTTTCACCCGCTCCTATGCGGGGCAGAACCATGAATGTCCATGGCTGACTCATGAAGCTGTCCATGAAAAACGAAAGGTTTACATTGGTTATGGCGTTGGGTTCTTCGTTGGTAACTCTTACTACGGCAATCGGATTGTTTTCGTACCATGCCCAGGAAACAGGAAACACGCGGTACTGCTGCGTTTTTTCAATTTTTACCCTAGCCCTGCCGCCCATTATTTCAGACAGGTTGAGCCGTACGCCCAATACCGCGTTTATCGAAGAAATGGGCCTCGGCGGATCGTAAACACGATAATTGTAAACGCCCTCGGCAAATAACGAAAGATAGGGAAAGAGGCGGAATTCCGCGCCCGTGACAAAAGAGAAAAGACCCTTTGTTTCGCTCAAATCGCCTCTTGAATACCGGTAGACACCGCCGCCTATTCCGGCGCGGAAAGCCCAGCGGTCTGTATAACGCCAGCGCACAAACGGTCCCGCTTTACCTTCAAAGATTACAAGAGGTTCTCCTATTTGCGCGGTTATGCTTGTAAAGCCGCCCCCCGCGCTCAGGCCAAAATCAAAATTTTTCGCAAAGGGCAGGTCAAAACGCCAGAATGACCAGTCAAAGGAAGCCGCCGCGCCCATGCCGGAACTCAACTGCCCGACACCCATCGGCATTTCAAAAACCGGAGCAAGGCCGAGAGAAAATTCATTTTCAGCAAAACAGGGAACAGCAAGCAAACAGAAAACAGCGATTGCAGCACGTCTTTTAATAAAATTCATTTTCTCCCTTACTTTTCCGTTAAATTATTTACCGCGTCCCATTGTTCAGGCGGCGGATTAGTTTCGTATTTCACGCAGCGGCCCGCATACAATTCAGCAACTTTGTCATCAGGGTTGCTCTCCATAATGGATTTGAACAGTCCCAGCGACTCCCCGAAATTCCGCTGTTCATAAAGATCCATCGCCTTTTCCCACTTCTCTATTGCCTCTCCGCTTATTGTTCCGTCGTTAACTGCAAGCAGCTCATACAAACGCAAAGGCGTATTAATCCCCACTACCCGAACGCGATCAAGACGGCGAAGCATGAATTCATCACCTAACTTTTTACGGGTGTATTCGCTTATCAATATACCGCCTGTGTGATACTGCTTGTTCACGCCCTCAAGACGGGCGGCAAGGTTTACCGCATTACCCATTATCGTGTAGTCCATTTTGTTTTCAGCGCCCATGTTCCCCACGACCATTTCGCCGGTGTTGATGCCGATTCGCGTAAAAATCGGCGACGGGCTTAACTTTTCTTCCAGCACCTCTTTGTTCAGTTCCTTTTCCGCAGCCTTCATCGCCAGGGCGCTGCGGCAGGCAAGGGCCGGATGATTATCACGGAATACAGGAGCGCCGAAAAACGCTATAATCGCGTCCCCTTCGTATTTGTCAATCGTTCCCAAATTTTCCATTATAATGTTACTCATGGCTGTCAGATAACGATTCAAGAGCCGTACCAGCTGTGTGGGGTCAAGTTTTTCAGAAATCGTTGAAAAGCCCTGAATATCGGTGAACATTGCGGTCATTTCCCGTTTTTCACCGCCCAGATTAAGTTTATCAGGGTCGTTGATAAGTTCGGTAATAACTTCAGGGGCAAGGTAGCGGGAAAAGGCGCTGTGCAAAAACGCTTTTTCCTTGCTGGCCGTCAAAAACTTTACCGCCATCATGGAGATAAAGGTGAGGGCTGTGGCGGCTAACGGCACGGCAAAACCGATGTATATTTTGCTTGCCATAAAAAACGCCGCAAAAACGCCGCCCAATACCAACAGGCCGGATACGCCGGTTATGATTGACAGGTGGGTGTCAAATCGGCTCAAGAGGAATCCGATTAACAGGGAATACAAAAGCGCTATAATTGCCGGAACAAAAAAAGGCGTATCGCTTAAAAATTCATTTGAAAGCATCATATTTGCGGCAACCGCGTAAGTGCCTACGTTGGGATAGTTTTCCTGAAATGTAATAAGGCCGTTATCCGTCATTGATGTCGCGTCCGCGCCTATTACGCAAAAACTGTCCTGTAAGGCCGCCGCGTTTTTTCGAATAGCCGCCATGCGGTTATACTGGCTGCGGCTTGCGTCAAACAGTTCCCGTACAAAGTCCGCCGTCTCCTGATCATTGCCCACATCGGCGAGTATGTTCTGTTCGTAGGGGCCGCTGAGGAACGCAGCGCAGGAACTGAAAAAATTTTCCCGCGCCGTCAGCCATTCTGTACCGGCCGCGCCGTTAGCCGCAAACGCCGTATTTTTGATTTCTTCCGCATCAAGATAATATTCCCAGGGGTTTCTTCTGTTATCCCAATAAAAGAAAAAACCCGAATCGTTCATCAATGCGATATTACGTGCTAAAAACGACTCTATATCAGTATGCTGGATAAGCTGTATCAGCGACATCATCCTGTAATTGTAAAACGATTTTTTGGGCCACTTTAACAGCATTGCGCCGTCCTGCGCGCGGGGAATACGCAGTTTTCCGCCGTCAGGATTTACCAGCGTTACGGCGTTATTGGAAACTTCTATCGAAGTATACCCCAACTTTTCCCGCAAAGCGACTAACGCCAAATGGCCGTAATACGCGCCCTTGTACTTTACTAAAAGGTTTATCCGCCGTCTGAATCCGTCAATATCCGGCGAGGCGTTTACAAAACCCGCGCCCCTGGCGCGGCTCAAAAGCTTTTGTATAGCCGGCATTACACCGGCCATATCGCGCGTTTTACGGTCTCCCGCGTCAGTTACGTTTTCAAGGGCGATATAATCCGCAAGGTATTGGTCAATCCTGGTGTCCGCCGCGATTTCACCGCCTTCGAATATGTCTTCGTGACGGAGCATGGTCAGGGTAAGCCATGAGCAGTCAGAAAAAGCCAAAGCCTGCGCAAAATATTCGTCTACGTCCCTTGTTAAAAGGGAAAGAGACGTTTCCAGTTCTCCTCTTATGCTGCGGTGCAGGTTTTTCATGTCCTGTTTATACAGTTCGCGCTCGTTCCGTCTGGTGGCAGGTCCTATTGCGTCGATGACCGTTATAGCGGCTTCATCCAGCATTGCAAAATTTGTATCAAGAGACCGGCCAAACACGTCCGCCGCGTAAGCGGGATCAAGCCGGTACGGGCTTTCGTCAAGATAACTCAAGTCGAAGGCAATCGTCTGTACTCCAAGCTCTTTCAATAAAACTACCACATCGGCCATTACTTCGCGCCGGAAAGGAAAACCGCCCGCGTAATTGATTGAATCGTCGTCTAACGTCAGGACAAAAACTTTTTCGTTTTCCGTCAGCGACGGCAGAAAACGCAGAAAAATGTCAAAAAATTTATTGTCCAGCGACGTCAGAAACAACAGTGAAGAAACCGCGAAAGCGGCAAGAGTTACTCTGACAAATGTTTTTCTTCGGCTTGTTTTTGCCATAATTCCCTGTCTCTCTCTATTCCGCCGCTATGTCTTCGTCCTGGGCGGCTTCGCTGGCGCGGGCGGAAGCGGTCGACGCCTGCGCCGTTGTGCGGCTGACGGCGCCGGTATCCGTTTTTGCAACATTTCCGCTGATGCGTACTCCCGGAGCCGCGGCGGTCAGTTCCGCCACTTTGCCGCTGCGGGCCGCCGTAACCGTAAATGTCTTATCCCCTTCTTTCAGCACCAGGGAAGCGCCTACTCCTGTATGGACAACCGTATCGCCGGACAAGGTGTCTCCCGCCTTTAGCTCCACCCTGTCACCGCCCTTTTCCTGCTGAACACGCCCCGTTACGCTCTGCACGGTGTAACTCTGCGCAAAAACGCATACCGTCATAGCGCATAACATCGCCATTAAAAACACAATCTTTTTCATAAAACTTCTCCTCTCTTAAAATATGATAAACCGGCTGACAGCCAAATTCAATATCCTTAACTCCTATTACTTGTTCTCCGCTACTTGTTCCAGCCCCCGCAGGGCGGCGCTGTTTTTACTGTCTTTCGATAACGCCTGCCTGAACCAGCGTTCCGCCGTGGCGAAATCACGTTCGATTAAGGCAAGGTTGCCGCGGTTGGTCATAGCCGGAACGGAGCCCATGCCGGCGGCTTTCTCATAATTGGCCTTGCCTTCGGGTATTCGCCCCGAGCGTACAAGTACAATGCCCAGCCGGTTGTATAAGGCAGCCGTGGAGTTCGCGGCGACCCGAGTCTGTACCTGATTTAATATAGGCTGTATCTCCCCGGCAACATACTGCTGCATGACGCGGTTTACTTCCTTTGCCGCCGCATTCGCGTCCGTACGGACAGCGCGGCCGCCCTGTTCTGGAAGCGGCGCGGGCGGGTAAACAGCCCAGGCTTCCTCTACCATGACAAAATCGGCGTTTTTTCCCGCTTTAAAAGTTTCATCTAACACTTTAACGCCCCGCGTCCACGCGGCTGTAAAACCTTCGTTGAAGGCGGCCATTGACAGGGGCAGCCATACTCTGCCGTTGATTGCCAGTATCTTTCCGGTGCCGTAGAACAGCGTTTCCGCCGCGCTTGTGTTTACATTCAGGGAAACGGCTACAAGAAAATCATTTTCCATTTTAACAAAGGCCGCGGGAATTCCCACGCTTTCAAGACATCCTGCAAAAAGCAATGCAAGATCGCGGGCGTTGCCGCTCCGGTAGGACAAGGTTTCGGCGGGGAACTGCGCTTCGGTTTTACCCGCGTAGGTGCTGCCCAAAATGACGCCGCCGGCCCTTAATCCTTCCAGCAGCCATATTGCGTACTGAAAGTTCTGATTGTGCCCGACACGGCGGTCGCCTCTGGCAAGACCCGCAATGAATTTTGCGTAATCAACTGTCTCCGGCGACGTAGGGGAAATAAAGGCCGCAAGAGCCGCCGCGTCCCCCTCCGTTACCATGTTGCGGTTGTTTGTCGCAAGAATAACCGAGCGTACCGCTTCCTTCTCCCGGCCCAAAAACCGGTAACGTATAATGACTTCGCCCAAAATGCGGCCCTTGTCGGTAAAGCGTAAAATCTCCTGGGAAAAATCCGCCAGCAGGGGCATTCCTGAGCTGCTGCCGCGCGCTATAAACGAAATAGTCCCGCAGGGAAACTCGGAAGCCGTGTAGCCGGAAGCGCGAAAACTCACGCGCACGTCGCGGATTTCAGCGTTCTCGTTGTTGCGGATAACAAGCGATCCTACGGCGTTACTCTGGTACAACTGCATAAAGGCGGGATACACCGCTTCGTACTGGTCAAGAGCAGCCTCCACCGTTTCGCGGTTAACGCCCTTTTCTGTCTGGAATGACAACTGCGCGGTCAGCCCCGCGTACAAGCCGGAGTTGAATGTTCCGCCGTCAGCCGAAAACTGCCGCCATCCTGCGTTAGCTGCAATGGTAAAGCCCGGCGTAAAGCGAAAACCTATTTCGCCGCCGCCGCGCCAGTACAAACCTGTATTGCCTGTTTTCCCGTCAAAGCCGGGAATATACGCGCCGATTGTTCCGTCAATGCGGGTAAACAGGCGGGACAGGGGAAAGTAGAACAGGCCCAAACCGCCGCCCGCAGAATAAATGACTGCGCTTTTATCCCCTTCGCCCTTTACGCCGCATAACAACAATCCGCCCTCAACACCTAACGCATAGCCGATGCCTAACGGATTAGGCAAGACGTTTGACATGTCAACTTCAAAACCCAAATCGCCGCCGCCGCCCGCGCTGAACATTGCGTTGCCGCCGGCGGACGCAACGCCGCCGGACGGAAAGAAGGCGAAGACCCGGGGACGAAAATTGAAGTCGATTGCGGATAAAAAGGAACATGGAAAAAATAAAAGAAAAAAAAGTATCAGGGAACATGGCCGCTGTCCGCAATCTAATCTTGACATCATACCGCGCTTGCTGACTTTGCTCACTTTTCCCTCTTCCATTTTCCCTTACTGCCCCGCCAACCCTTTCAAAACCGGATAGCCTTTTCCCACCACCGTGCTGAAATCCCACATAGTTCCGTTACCGTTCTCTTGACTGCCAAGCCCAATGGTTGTCCTCCAGAATTTGTCGCTTACGGTATGGCTTCCTATTGTAATGTCCTCACCGTGGAATTTGTCTATGCCCGTATCACCTGCAGGAACTTCCCTTGCCGTTATGCGCTTTTGGTATTCCCCGGTTCCAACCAGCATTTTATAATTAGCGTAGTTGTCTGATAAATTAAAACCTAATCCTATAATCCTCCCTGCTTCACTTCCAGAGATGAAAGCAGGTTCACCTCCCTGTCCGTAGTTGGGGTTGGGGACGGAAAGAGGACCGCTGGCGGCAACACTTCCGCCCAAAGCCGCTGTGTTTTGGGCGCCATTCCCATACCCAACAACGCCGCCGGCAAGAGCCCGGCTTTCGGCGGATTGGGCAAATACCTGCCCCGCGCTAAAAGAATACCGTATATCCCCCCAGGAAGTGCCGACCAGCCCTCCCGCGCAGGTTAAAAAAGATTCTCCGGTGGTTTTATCCGCCAGCACATCTCCCAGCGCATAACAGTTCTCAATTGTCCCCAAGGATAAACCTACCAGGCCTCCGACGCTTACATCTCTATTACCATTATGCACAGAGCGGACAGTCCCGGTCGCATAACATGACGTGATCTTGGAATCAGGATTGAGCATGCCGGTAAAACCGCCTGTTAAGTGTGTGTAAGAGGAAGTATCGCCCCCTTCCTCATCGCTATTACCGCTTCCTCTGGAAACAACATTTGCCCGGCTGAAACAGTTGGACAAACTGCCTACAACCTGTGAAGTAAAGCCTCCGGCACAGGTATATTTTCCGTAGTTTCCTATATCAATGGTAAGAGTTCCTGCCATTGCGCCGCAGTTATTGGTATAATGGCTGTTTAATCGCTGTTCAGGCTCCTTACTCCAATAATCTACCTCATAAAAAATACCGCAAAATCCCCCCGCCTGAATTGAGCCTGAAGTATTGACTGCCGTTATATTCCCTTCCTCAAAAAAGCTGTCGGTTATAGTAACGGTGCTATCTTCATATATTGAGTTACCCAAAACGCCGCCGATATCTATATTGCCATAGTCTTTAACTTCGATTTTGACGTTTCCCCGTACAAGGCATTTGTTGATATAAACATCGCCGCTATTGACATAAGAATTACCAATAAGCCCGCCCAGCGATATCCAGGTATCCGCAGCATCATTCAATTTATTGATTGTGCCGACGGCGCCGCCCGCGTATGAGCAGGCTTCCATATTTAAATTATTCGCATAACCTATAACGCCGCCAACAGAGGTATTGCCCGAAACATTGGTTTTGTCGAAAGAAACCCCGCCGCCTGAAACAATAATATCCCTCATGGTGTTGTTCAAGCCGTAGCCTGCCGCGCCGCCGATATTCAAGCCGCCCGAGCCGCTGATGTTGCCGCTCACATTAGCTGTAACCGTTATTCCATCAATCGCCAGATTGGCAAGGGTGACATCAGGGCCTTTCCCTTTAGGATTAGTGTAGCCGATGTTTATGGGTATGCCGCCGCCGCTTCCAAGTTCGGAAAAGCCCGCAACCACCCCAACGTTACAGGCGCCTGTGCTGTTTGAAGTTAACTTTACATTCAGGCCGGCGCGGCAGTTAGCGATGAAACCGTTTTCAACATAGCCCGCTATTCCGCCAAGGCGGAAATTGCCGGCACCGGCGGCGTTAACGGCAAGGTTCCCGCCCGAAGTGATTATATTGCGGACAGTTGTATTCTTAAGGTATCCCGCAACGCCTCCAATATTATAATCAGAGTTACCGGCGCTTACGTTTATTACGGCAGATGAGTCGTACTCAAATGTTAAGTCGCGGATTACCGCCGGCTGCGAAGCGGACGGGCCTTGCACATAACCGAAAAGCCCGCGGTTATTTGCCGCGCCGCCAATACTGCTGTCGCTGTTAAATGTTATCGTATGTCCGTTGCCGTAGAATTTACCCCTGAATGATTTTGTATTGCCGGCGTCATACTCGCCGACAGGCGTCCATTCGCCGGTAACGGCGATGTCATTGGCAAGAACATACTGCCCGCCCAAATTATTCTTCATGGCGGCAAGTTCCGCCGCCGTTTTGATTTCCAACGCCTGGTTCGTATTGTTTATGCTCATGCCGGGGATATTCCATATCTTGAAGGAAGCCCTGCTCTCCATTATCCCTTCCGCATATAGTTCTATAAAAACCGCGTATTCCCTTATGCCGCCGACCTGCCTCCCTCCTCTAACGCCGGAAACGTCGGGGCCGGGAACATTAGAAATAGTGCCGCCGATTATGTCAACGTTTGCTCCGTTGTTCAGCCGGTAGTACGTTTTTACATTATTTTCATTCGCGCCGGTTTGATTGTATAAAACCTTGATATTGCCCGAATTGGTCTTATCGTTGTAAATATATTCCGCGCTCCATGAATTAAAATAAACATCTTTGGCGGACGACGTATTCCATGAAAATGAATAACCCGCTTCATCCATTGAATCGCCTTGCGCGTTTTTAATACCTTTAACCGTTACGGTCATTAAACTGTTTGCGGGCGGCAGATTCGCGCTGATATTCATGGTAATGGTAAAAAAGCCGCCGGAAGCCGAGTATTCAGGATCATAAAACCATTTATTTGCCTTGTTGGTAGTAACATTGTCGCCGGATTTCGCAGTAATCCAAATGCCGTCAGCGTTTTCCGCGTCCGCAAACTTTACCGTGCCGGCGTTCAGCGCGCTGTTAAAATAAAGCACTATGTCGCTTGCCCTTGAATAAGGCAGGCCGTCGGGGCGGCTACGAGGTTCGGTTCTGGTAATACGCGGCTGTGTGTCGCACCAGGGAACAATGGTTACAGGCTCGGTGGTATGTATCGTGAAATTGAAAGCTCCGCCCGCCGCAATGGCCTCAGGCAGAGTTACCTCGCCGGGACCAAGCGGTTCAATGTCTTTCGGGTTGATGAGCGCCGGGTTTTCCAGCCAGTTGCCAAGGCTGTCAAGATCGGAAGTACGAAATACATGCCATGACCTAAGAGTATACGCCGTGTCGGGGGTAAATTCCACGCTGAACTCGTATCCTTTGCGTATGTCTCTTGCCGGTGTAATGCTGCCCTGCGGAGGGTTGCTTGTTCCCCATGCCGACGGGTAGTTAATTCTTACCGTCAGTTTCGGGGCGTTTGCCCAATCCACCTCGTCGCTGATTTGCTGAAAAAGGTCGGTTTTGGGACCGGTAAAGAGATCGCAGGAAACAATAAGTAATGAGAAAAATACAATTAGCAGCCAGCAATTAATAATGTTGTTGTTTGTAAGCTTTTGTCCCGGCAAGCCGCTTTCTTTCATTTTTAATTGTTCATTCATACACTTTCCCTTTAAGAGTAATATATAACAAAATCTTGAATTTTTCCAGTTAACACTGTGATTTGCCCAATAAAAATACCGTTAAATTGAATACAATGTGTAAAATTTATCAATATTTTAATGGCCATGAGGGCTTTACATTTTTTCCTTTTTTGGCTATATTTTTGATATTCGCTATGCGGCGTAAAAAACCGTTATTTTTTGCCCCTGTAAGGGCTTTTTTTAAGGAAGGATAATATGTCCAGGACATGTGATATCTGCGGAAAACATACAGTTACAGGCAATAAAGTAAGCCATGCTAAAAACCATACCCGCCGGACTTGGAAACCCAATCTGGTAAAGGTAAAAACCGAAGTAGAAGGGACAGCGTTAACGCTGAAAGTTTGCGCCCGCTGCCTGAAAAGCG
>Ga0268262_10006107_pt1 | contig 11678 bp, 10 predicted proteins | sample TergutNc150P3_FD_190354 | JGI IMG/M metagenome (GOLD analysis project Ga0268262, IMG submission 190354) | Nasutitermes corniger P3 segment gut microbial community from laboratory colony in Florida, USA - Nc150 P3 (SPAdes) (version 2) | ecosystem: Host-associated > Arthropoda: Insects >... | reverse complement strand
TCTCAATGCTGTCCTTCACGGGCGTGATCCTCGCCGGCATCTCCGCCATCATCAACAACGTCATCGGCAAGGCCGGCATGGCCCGGGAGGCCGCCATGGTGGCCCTGCCCCTGGCGGCGTCGCAGATCCTCGCGCTGTGCGTGCTGGCGCTTCTGCCGGCGGATAAGCGGCTGGGCCGCAAGGGGATCGCGTTGATTGCAGCGGGGGGTGTGATTATCCTGCTTGTCACGCTTGGGGTCGGCCTCGCCGTGCCGTGGTATTACCGCGAGAAATACCGCGCGCCGGAGCCGGAGCTCCCCGAAGGCAAATTCGCGCCGCGCGGCCCCTGGGGCGACATGGCGGATTTCACGGTCTCCCCCGGCGGTATGAGCATCGAGGAGGCCCGCGATCTTATCCGCGAGGCCCGCGCGGCGGGCAGCGACAAATTCTACTCCGTCGAAATCGCCCCCGGGGAATACAACATCAAGCAAATCTTCTTCGACGAGCGCGATCATGATACGCTCTACAGCACCCGCAGCGCGGAGGACGAGGCAATCTTCAGCGGCGGCGTGCGGCTCGACCCGGCGGACTTCACCCCCTGGGAGAAAAATAAAAACATCCTGGTGACCGACCTGTCCAAGCGCGGCCTCGGCCCCGGCGACTGGGGCAAGCTCTATTCCTTCGGGAGCTACTCCACCGCCTCGAAGTACGACGGCGGCGCGGGCCCCTTGCCCTGCGAGCTCTTCTTCAACGGCGTGCGCTGCGTCACCGCGCGCTACCCCAACGGCGGGCAGTGGCTGCGCATCGGCAAGGTGATCGACAACGGCGAAACCAGCGAGACCTACAACAACGGCGGCACCCAGCGCCGCGCCGGCTGGGACGGGCTGCGCGATCCCCGCGGCGGCACCTTCGCGATGGACGAAGCAACGGCGAAGCGCGCGGCCTCCTGGCCCTCCCTGGACGGCGTCTGGATGTTCGGCTGCTTCAAGCACGACTGGGCCGACATGAGCACCCCCGTCAAGTCCATCGACAAGGCCGCGGGCACCGTCACGGCGGCCTACGCCAGCTATTACGGCTATGAGCCGGGCAAGACCTACTACTTCTACAACATCCTCGAGGAGCTCGACGAGCCCGGCGAGTGGTACCTCGACCGCGACGCGGGCCTGCTCTACCTCTGGCCGCCGGAAGGGGATTTCGCGGACGCCCGGCTCGACCTCTCCCTCAGCACGGAAACCCTGATCTCAGGCAAGGGCCTGAAAAACGTCACCTTCACCGGGCTGACCCTGCAGGGCACGCGCGGCAACGGCATGGCCCTCACCGGCGACGGCGTCACGGTGGACCACTGCGTGATCCGCTGCGTCGCGGGCGACGCGCTCTCCCTCGACGGCTACCGCAACACGGCCTCCGACAACGAAATCTACGGCGTGGGCGGCGGCGGCGTCTACCTCGGCGGCGGCGACGCGGCGACCCTCACCCCGGGCGAGAGCAAGGCCGTCAACAACCTGGTCCACGACTGGGCGCAGGTCAGCATGACCTACCACGCCGGCATCTGCCTCACGGGCACGGGCAACCTCGTGGCCCACAACGAGCTCTACAATTCGCCCCACGCGGCGATTATTTTCGGCGGCAACAACCAGGTGATCGAATACAACCTCCTCCACCACGTCTGCCTGCTCACCCACGACGCGGGCGCGATGTACGCCGGGCGCAGCCTGTTCAACTCGCAGGGCACGGTGGTCCGCAGCAACGTGATCTACGACCTGGGCGGCCTGGCCTCCAACAACAGCTTCCGCCCCTGCGGCATCTACCTGGACGACGGCCTTTCCGGCGTCGCGGTGCTGAATAACCTGCTGGTGAACGTGCCGGGCACCGCCATCGCCGTCAGCGGCCGTGATTTGGATATCCACGGCAACGTCACGGTGAACGCGGGCACGCCGGTGGGCTACGACAACCGCACCCGCGGGGGCGCCCTGGCGAAGAACCCCGATTTCTGGTTCTACGCCCACACCGGCCCGGGCGGCGGCATGTGGCGCGACCTCGAGGCCTCCCCCTGGCAGACGGAAACCTGGAAGGCCGCCTACCCGAAGCTGGCCGCGCTCTCGACGGATTTCGCGGACATCGAAAGCCCGTCGTTCGCCGCCAACCCCGCTGGCAGCAGCGTAACGGGCAACGTCTACGTGGGCCCGAACAAGCCGAACTACGACAAGGACGTGCTGCGCTTCAGCACCGTCGGCCCGAACGGGGAATATCGCATCACGCAACTGGGCACGCTCTTCGCGGACGCATCCAAGGGCGACTACACCGTCCGTCCCGGCTCGCGGATTTATAAGGACTTCCCCGCGTGGGAGAACATCCCGCTGGAGCAAATCGGGCGGATCGGCTAAACAGCTTGCAAAACCCGGAAAAGTATAGTATAATAAGCACCTAAACCAAAATGGGGGTATCCGCCATGACCACACACGAGCGCATCGCCCGCATGTACCAGCACCGCGAGGCCGACCGCGTGCCCATCGTCGATTCCCCCTGGCGCGGCACCATCGCCCGCTGGGAGCGCGAGGGCATGCCGCGGGGCATGGCCTGGGAGGACTACTTCGGCGCGGACAAGCTCGGCGGCATCGGCGTGGACATCAGCCCGCGCTACGAGCACCGTGTCCTCGAGGAGAACGACCGCTGGCGCATCGAGACCACCAATTACGGCGTCACCCTGCGGCAATTTAAAGAGCTCGACGCCACCCCGGAGTTCCTGGACTTCAAAATCACCACGCCGGAGCTCTGGCAGGACGCAAAAAGCCGCATGCGGGACCTGACCAACCGCATCGACTGGAAGCGCCTCGAGCGCCTGTACCCCCTCTGGAAGGCCGAGGGCCGCTGGCTCAGCGGCACGTTCTGGTTCGGCTTCGACGTCACGCACTCCGGCCTCGTGGGCACCGAAACCCTGCTCATCGCCATGCTGGAGGAGCCCGCGTGGGTCATGGACATCTTCGACACCTACCTCACCCTCTGCGAAACCCTGTTCGACCAAATCTGGGACGCGGGCTACCCTTTCGACGAGATGATGTGGTACGACGACCTGGGCTACAAGGGCACAACATTCTTCTCGCCAGAGCTCTACCGCAAGCTGGTGCAGCCCTTCCACAGGCGCGCCGTCGAGTGGGCGCACCGCAAGGGCATCGTCGCCCGCCTGCACTCCTGCGGGGACGTGCGCACCCTCCTGCCGGACATCGTGGCCACCGGCGTGGACGCCCTGAACCCCCTGGAGGCCAAGGCCGGGATGGACGCCCTGCAAATCAAGCGGGAGTACGGCGGCCGCCTGGTGCTCCACGGGGGCGTCAACGCCGTGCTGTGGAGCGACAAGGACCGCATCGTCGCCGAGATCGAGCGCCTCGTGCCCGCCCTGAAGGAGCGCGGCGGCTACATTTTCGCCAGCGACCACTCCATCCCCAACAGCGTAAGCCTGGAAAACTTCAAGGCGATCATCGAGACCGTGAAGCGTTGCGGGAGGTATTGATGTAGGGGCGGCACTTTTGCGAACCTTAGTTGCGCAAAAGTAGTGCCGCCCGCGCACAGAAAAAATATTTAGTTTCTACGGGCGGCAGCTTGCCGCCCCTACAGCCTCGGCAAGCCCGTTGTTGTTGTTCGAACGCACCACCTGTAGGGGCGGCAATCTGCCGCCCGCGCATTCAAAACCAAAATATTCTTTCCCGAACATCGTAACGCTTTAACTCGTTAAATTTATAATTTTCCAGGGCAGGGGAGGGCCTTTTTCATGCGACACTACGCTAAAATCACGCCGCAGGGCACAAAGGATTACCTATTCGAGGAATGCTACGCCCGCGCGGCGGCCCAGAACACGCTCACCGGGGTCTTCGAGCGCTATGGCTACGCGCCGGTGTCCACGCCGCACCTGGAATACCACGACGTGTTCCGCCGCGCCTCGGCCGACTGGCTGGCCGGCCGCCTCTATTCCGCCACGGATTCGCGCGGCCGGCTGCTGGTGCTCCGGCCCGACAACACGCTGCCCATCGCGCGGGTGGCGGCCACGCGCCTGCGGGACGCCGCGCTGCCCCTGCGGCTCTACTACCACCAGGGCGTGTTCCGCCGCACGGAGCTCTACTCCGGCAACGGCGACGAGTCCATGCAGAGCGGCGTGGAACTCCTGGGGGCCACGGGCCTGCGCGCCGACCTCGAGATCCTCGCCTGCGCGGCGGAGGCCCTGCGTGCCTGCGGGGCAAATTTCTGCATCGAGCTGGGCCACGCGGAGATCTTCAAATGCCTCGCGGATGGCCTGGGCGTGGACGGCGACGCGCGTGAAGCCCTGGCCGCCTGCATCGAGAGCAAAAACCTGCCCGCCCTGCAGGATTTCCTCGAGGCCTACGGCGAAACCGCTACCGTGCGCTCCCTGCTGGAGCTCCCGCGTCTCTTCGGCGGCGGCGAGGTCCTCGCCCAGGCGAAGGCGCTGTTCCGGGGGGCGCAGGCGCGCCGGGCCCTGGCCTACCTCACGGAGCTCTTCGCGGCGCTGGAGGCCCTGGGCCTGCACGAGGCCGTCCAGGTCGACCTGGGGCTGGTGCACGGGCAGCAGTACTACACCGGGCTGGTGTTCCGCGGCTACATGGAGGGCTCGGGCAAGACGGTGCTCTCCGGCGGGCGCTACGACGGCCTGCTGGCGGAGTTCGGGCGGCCCGCGGCGGCGGTGGGCTTCGGCATCGAGCTCGATTTCCTCTCCAAGGCCATGCTCGAAAGCGGCCGGGTGCCGCCCATGCCCGCCCCGGAGGCCCTGGTCTTCGGCGAATCCGGCTACGAGGCCGCGGCCCTCGCCCGTGCCCAGGAGCTGCGCGCCGAAGGCGCAACCTGCCTGTGCTCCGCGGAAAAAAACTTGGAGGAGGCCCTGCACTTCGCAAAACAGCACGCCATCCCCCGGGTGCTTGTGCTTGACGAAACCGGGGAGCGTGTGGTATAATGGACAACGGCAACTACGCCGCCCACGCGCGCTACTGGGACTGGAGCGGCCCCGGCAATAACGATGAAAAAGAATACTGGCTGCACTACGCCGCGCAATACGGCAAAAACGTGCTGATCCCCATGTGCGCCTGGGGCGAAACCGGCGCTTACCTCGCCGAGCACGGCTGCACCGTCACCGCGTTCGACCTCACCCCGGAGATGATCGCCGAGGGCCGCAAGCACTTCGGCCATGTGCCCGGCCTGGCGCTCCTCGAGGGCGACGTGACCAACTTCCATTTCGATATCCCCCCCGTGGACTTCTGTTTCTCGATGGACTTCGAGGTGCTGCATTCGGTCGAGGCCCTCAAGAAGGCGCTTCGGTGCATCCACAATCATCTGCGCGTCGGCGGCTGCCTGGTGATCAAGCCCTATGGCCCGCCGGAGAAGTCGCACGCCTGGCCCGAGCAAACCTACCTCCCGCCCAACCAGCGCTACACGGACCGGAAGGTCTGGAAAACCGGCCATGGCCGCGACGACGCCGAAACCCGCAGGCGCTACATCTCGCAGACGCTGCACGTCGAGCACGCCGACGGCCGCACGGAGCGCTTCGAGCACGCCTTCTATTCCCAATGCTACACCCGCAAGGAATGGCTCACGGCGCTGCGGGAATGCGGGTTCGACGCCAAGTACATACGCGGCAAGAAGCTGGACACCTGGTACGGCGGCGGGGACACGATAGAGGCGGTCAAGGTCTATCGTCCAACAACGTCGTAATTGCATATCCCGCTCACGCCTAATCCCCCAAGCTCCTTCCCGTGGAAGGAGCTCCCGCCTCGGGCGGGTGAGGATGGCACCGCGGAGCGGCGTTCCTCGTGCGATATATGGCGTCATCGTTTCAACAGGTGATTCACATCTAACATCTAACATCTAACATCTACCATCTAACGTCTAGGTAACCGATGATTAATTCACCTGTAGGGGCGGCAACCTGCCGCCCGCAGAACTTATAAATATCAATGTTTTTTGTGTGCGGGCGGCAGATTGCCGCCCCTACAACGAATGAATAACATCTAGGAACGGAGTGATCTCATGCGACCCATCCGCATCGCCCTGACCAAGGGCCGCCTGGAAAAGCGCGCCGTGGAGCTCTTTGAGGCCATCGGCTTCGACTGCGCGCAGCTGAACGCCAAGGGCCGTCGGCTCATCCTGCCCATGGACGACTATGAGGTCGTCCTGGCCAAGGCCCCCGACGTGCTCACCTATGTGGGCCACGGTGCCTGCGACATCGGCATCGTCGGCAAGGACACCATCCTCGAAAGCGGCGGCAGCTTCTACGAGATGCTGGACCTGGGCTTCGGCAAGTGCCGCTTCGCCCTGGCCGGGCCCGCCGGGGAGGACTTTTACAGCGGCTGCCACGAGCGCGTGGTCGCCACGAAGTACCCCAACGTGGCCAGGCGCTTCTTCGAGCAGAAGGGCATGGACGTCAAGATCATCAAGATCGACGGCTCGGTGGAGCTCGCGCCGCTTCTGGGCATGGCCCACGCCATCGTGGACATCGTGGAGACGGGCTCCACCCTGCGGGAGAACGGCCTGGCCGTGTACGAGGACATCATGCCCATCTCGGCGCGCGTGATCGTCAACCGCCCCAGCATGAAGCTGCGCCGCGAGGAGATCGAGCGCCTGCTGAAGGACATGGAGCTTGCGGTGCAGGTGAATTAGCAATGAACAATGAACAATGAACAATTGGAGGACATCATGGAAATCACCGTTTGCGACGGCAAAAAAGAACTCGCCGTATTCGACGCCTTAAACGCCCGCGCGGGCGAGGTGGACGCGAAGGTCACGGCCCAGGTGCAGGCCATCCTCGCCGACGTGAAGGCGCGCGGCGACGCGGCCCTGCGCGACTACTCGCTGCGCTTCGACAAATTCGCCGGGGAGGCCTTCGAGGTCGATATCGCCGAACAGGCCAAGCGCTGCGCCCCCGAGGTCGCGCAGGCCATGGAGCGCGCCGCAGAGAACATCCGCGCGTTCCACCGGCGGCAGCTGCGCCAGAGCTGGTACGCCAACGGCCCGGACGGCGTCATGCTGGGCCAGCAGATACGCGGGCTGCATAAGGTGGGCGTTTACGTGCCGGCGGGCACCGCGCCGCTGCCGTCGTCCGTGCTGATGAACGTGCTCCCGGCGAAAATCGCGGGGGTCAAAGAGATCGTCATGGTCACGCCGCCGTGGCAGGGCGGGGTGGACCCGAGCATCGCCGCCGCCGCGCAAATCGCCGGGGTGGACCGCATGCTCCTGCTGGGCAGCGCGTGGGCCTGCGCGGCGCTGGCCTACGGCACGGAGAGCGTCCCCAAGGTGGACAAGATCGTCGGCCCGGGGAACATCTACGTCGCCACGGCCAAGCGGCTGCTCTACGGCACGGTGGACATCGACATGATCGCCGGCCCCAGCGAGATCCTCGTCGTCGCCGACGAGACCGCCAACCCCGCGTGGCTCGCCGCCGACTTGCTCTCCCAGGCGGAGCACGACGTCCTGGCTGGGATAATTTTCCTCTCAACTTCGCAAAATATTGCGGAGCGCACTGTCATCGAGCTGGAGCGCCAGCTGGCCGTGCTGCCCCGCAAAGACATCGCCACCCAGGCCCTGCAAAGCAACGCCGCCTTTTTCGTCTGCGAAAGCATGGCCCAGGCCCTCGCGCTGGCCAACACCTACGCCCCCGAGCACCTGGAGCTGTGCGTGGCGAACCCCCTGGAGCTGCTGGGGGAAATCGACAACGCGGGCTCGGTGTTCCTGGGGCACTACACGCCGGAGTCCGTGGGCGACTACTACGCCGGGCCGAACCATGTGCTGCCCACCGGCGGCACGCCGCGCTTCTTCTCCCCGCTCTCGGTGGACGACTTCGTGAAGAAGACCCAGTTCATCCACTACACGCGCCCCGCGCTGGAGCGTGACCTGGCGGACATCGTGACCATGGCCGAGGCGGAGCTGCTGCAGGCCCACGCCAACGCGGCGAAGGTGCGGTTTGAATAGGAATTGAGGAGGCCCCCATGAAAAAACTACTTTCACTCGCCCTGGCCGCAGCCCTGCTGCTGGCCCTGTTTGCCTGCGGCAGTGAGCCAGCCGCAGTTACGGAAGCTACAACCACAACCGAAATAACAACCACCACGGAAGCGCCCACAACTACCGAAGAGACGACGCTGAAAGCGCCAGCAGGTGAAATACTGGAAATGCTGCTGAGGGATGAACTGCCTTCCGCCTATTTGCATCAAAGTGTATTCAATGGCTATTGGTATCGGCAGCAAGATGAAACCCAAGACATACCTGCCGCGCAATTTACGTTCCTCAGCGGTAACGTGGTGAAATATTGGGTCGATGGTATGGACAACGCAGTTACGGCTGATTTTTCGCTGAGGGACAATGTGCTGGTGGTTGATGGAATCGAAAACACCGTTACGCTCTTTAGCACAGAGCGCGAGGCGTTTACGCTGGAGGGGATGAACGGAAGCAACCAATTTTCGGGCATGTACACGCTGTGCGAATACATGGATTAACTGACGAGGAGGCCCTCATGCCCTTCCAGCTCAACGATAAACTCAAGAACCTCGTGCCCTACGATCCCGTCGTGGGGCAATATCCCATCCGGCTCGACGCCAACGAGAGCTTCCTGCCCATCGGCGACGAGGAGCGCGAGGCCATCGTGCGTGCCGCGCAGGAGACCGACCTGCGGCGCTACCCGGACCACGAGGCGGTGAAGCTGTGCCAGGCCGCTGGCGCGTGGTACTGGGTGAAGCCCGGCCTGCTCACGGCGTGGAACGGCACGGACGAGGCGATCTTGCTGCTGTGCGCGGCCTTCCTCGGCCAGGGCAAAGCCCTGCTGAGCTTCACGCCGGACTTCTCGATGTACCACTTCTACGCGTATCTCTCCGGCGCGGATTGCATTCAATTGCCCAAACGCGACGATTTTTCGATCGACGTTGACACAGCAATCGCGGCCCTGCGCGAGCGCAAGCCCGACATGCTGCTGTTCTCCAACCCCTGCAACCCCACCTCGCTGGTCCTGCCGCGCGAAGACACCCTGCGCCTCGTGGAGGCCGCGCAGGAGGCGGGCGCCCTCGCCGTCGTCGACGAGGCCTACATGGACTTCTGCGGCCAGTCCCTGCTGGACGACATCGAGCGCTTCGACAACCTGGTCATCCTGCGCACCTGCTCGAAGGCGGCGGGCATCGCGGGGCTGCGGCTGGGCTTTTCCGCCGCGAACCCGACGATCACCCGTGCCCTGCGCGCCGCGAAATCGCCCTACAACGTGGGCGCGCTCACCCAGGCGGTGGGCACGGCGCTGCTGTGCCAGCCCCTGCGGTTACAGGAGGGCGTGCAGGAAATCCGGAAGCGCACGGACGGCCTCTCCGCCGCCTTGAAAGCCCTGGGCCTGCCCGTGATCGGCGACGCCGCGAATTTCGTCTTCGTGCGAGACGCCGCCGGGGCATTTGAGTACCTGAAAGAGCGCGGCATCATCGTGCGGCAATTCGGGGCGCACCTGCGCATCACCACAGGCTCGGCGGAGGAGAACGCGGCGCTGATTTCGAATTTGGAACAATGGATGGCTGAAAATAGGAGGAACTGAGCATGCGTACCGCAACCATCACCCGCAAAACCAACGAAACCGATATCTCCGCCGCGCTGTCTCTCGACGGCGGCGCCGTGGACATCGCCACCGGCGTGGGCTTCTTTGACCACATGCTGACCGCCCTGGCCGTGCACGCGGGCTGGGGGCTCACGCTCCATTGCGATGGCGACCTCGAGGTCGACGCCCACCACACCGTGGAGGACTGCGGCATCGCGCTGGGCAAGGCCCTGGGGCAGGCCCTGGGCGCGAAAACCGGCGTGGCGCGCTTCGGCAGCGCGGCCATCCCCATGGACGAGGCCCTGGCCGAGGCGCACGCGGACATCAGCGGGCGGGCGTTTCTCGTCTTCGAGGCAAAGTTTTCGCAGTCCCGGGCGGGCGAGTTCCCCCTGTGCCTGTGCGAGGAATTCTGGCGGGCGGTCGCCGTCAACGCGGGCATCACCCTGCACATGATCCTGCGCTACGGGGCCAACGGCCACCACGAGGCCGAGGCGCTCTTCAAGGCGGCGGCCCACGCCCTGCGCCGTGCCGCAAGCCCCAGGGAGGGCACGCTTTCCACGAAGGGGAGCATCTAAGCGCCACACAGCGAAAGGGCTATGCATTTGTCAAGATGCCCCCCTTGGGGGGCCGGTGCGCAGCGCCGAGGGGGTAGTGCGGAGCACCATCGCGGAGCGACGCACAATAGGATACATTTGCTTTTTTAGGAGGCCACCATGCTCATTTTCCCGGCGATCGACATCAAGGGCGGCCAGTGCGTGCGGCTCTACCGCGGCGATTTCGCCACGGCCGAGCGCGTGGCCGCGGACTACCTGCAAACCGCGCTGTCCTTCCGGGCGGCGGGCTGCGCGTGGGTCCACATGGTGGACCTGGACGGCTCCCTGGCCGGGCGGCGCGTGAACCAGGCGATCTACCTCGACGTCGCGCAAAACAGCGGCCTGAAGGTGGAGCTCGGCGGCGGCATCCGCACCCTCGAGGACATCGATTTTTATCTCAGCCACGGCATTTCCCGGGTGATCTTGGGCTCGGTGGTGCTTGAGAACCCCGGGCTTATTTCGCAGGCAATTCAGGCCTACGGCGCGGAGAAAATCGCCGTGGGCATCGACGCCAAGGCGGGCAAGGTCGCCACGCGCGGCTGGCTGGACGTCAATGACATCACCTACATCGACCTCGCGCGCCGCGTGGAGGCCCTGGGCGTGGCGTACCTCATCTTCACCGATATCGGCCGCGACGGCATGCTCTCCGGGCCGAACCTGGAGCAGCTGTGCGCCCTGCGGGAGGCCGTGTCGTGCAGCGTCACGGCCAGCGGCGGCGTGACGAATCTTGATGACATCCTCGCCCTGCGCGACGCGGGCTTCTACGGCGCCATCTGCGGGCGCAGCATTTACGCGGGCACGCTGGACCTGGGGGAGGCGGTGCGGGCATGCGCGTAGTGCTGCGCATTTTGGCCATCATCAGCGGCGCGGTGTTTGCCTTCGCGCTGGGCTTGCTGGTGTTTATCTACGGGACGCACTACGGCGTCCTCTATACCGGTACTCTGCTGTGGGAAGCCCTGGAGTGGGTCTGCCTGTTGAGCGGCATCGGCCTGCTCTTCAGCCTTATCCCATTGATCCGCAGTGCGCGAAAACCGAAGCAAGCGTCGGGTTTCATTGGGCCTGCCATTGCGTGCGCGCTGCTGAATTTGCTTGCGCTTGCCATGCTGATTCCTTATTTCGTGCCTTTTTTTGACGAAGCCCAAAGAGGGGATCAATATCGCGTTTACACCTCGCCCGAAGGGACGCATCGGATCGTCGTCTATTTCCCGCCATTTGTCAATAAAATGCATGCCTACCCCATGCTGAACCGCTGGGTTTTCAAGAAAGTGGACAACGGCTATGTGGAAGTGGAATATGACGGTCCATGGTGGTTGGCGTGTCTGCAAGAGGACGAATATACGGTGGAGTGGCCCTCGGAGCATCAGGCTGTTGTATCCGTCGAAGGCGAAACCCCGATTATCGTTGACTTTAGCTAGGAGCTACCATGACTGACCTCACCGCATTCCTCAGCGCCAGCCTCCTCTCCCGCGGCGCGGACCTGGTGGGCTTCGGCGACCTGACAGCCCTGCCCGCCGATGTGCGCGAGGGCCTGCCCGTGGGCGTTTGCGTGG
>Ga0268262_10006106_pt1 | contig 11679 bp, 9 predicted proteins | sample TergutNc150P3_FD_190354 | JGI IMG/M metagenome (GOLD analysis project Ga0268262, IMG submission 190354) | Nasutitermes corniger P3 segment gut microbial community from laboratory colony in Florida, USA - Nc150 P3 (SPAdes) (version 2) | ecosystem: Host-associated > Arthropoda: Insects > Digestive... | reverse complement strand
CTAATTTTCATCGAAAGATGAAAATTAGCCGGCAAACCTCATCAGGAGCAAAGTCAAGCAGCAGCAGGGCGGCCCGTCCAATGCTGCGGGTAGGCTGCAAGGAGAACGGTTGTAAGGCCGGTCCAAGACAGATGGCAGCAAGAAAGGCCTACGGCCTTTTGTTACAGAACCCGGCTTATGGTTCATCGCTTTTTTTCAGCTTTTTCAAAACAATAGTTCAGACAGAGGTAATAATTATGGGTACTGGAATTCTTGTTTGGTATTCAATACCTTCGCTTTTGCTTCTGCTGTTTTTTATCGCGTATAAATACAACAAAACATCGTTAATTATTGGAGCTATGCTTTCAGGTTCGCTTATTTTATTCGCGGGCTTATTTTTTGTTCAAACATATTTTAGCGATATTCGAATACTGAAAATTATTTCATCAATCCCGCTGTTATTGCTCGTATTATTCCTGTCGCCTGGCGTGTATATGTTTATAGCATTTTTAGTGTTCAACACATATGCGATACTAAAAAGAGAAAAGCGCGACTTAAAGCATTTCCTTACTTTGATTTTTGCGATTGGGCTATTGTTGGTTATTATTGTTCCGCGATTTATTGATTTAACGGGTTTTCCGAAAATCGCGGTCTATGTTATTTATTCGGCTTACGGCCTTGTCATATATTATTTGCTTCACCTGGCTCAATTCGTCGTCAGCGTAACGCTCTGCAATTTTTCTCGCCCCCGAAAAGAGCAGGATTATATCATTGTGCTTGGCTGCTGGATTCAAAACGGAAAAGTTACGCCACATCTGGCAAAACGGATTGACAGGGCGGTTGAATTCTATAACAAACAAAAAACGCTTGGAAAACCGCCAAAACTGATATTATCGGGCGGTAAAGGCAAGGACGAGTTCTGTTCCGAAGCGGAAGCTATGGAGCGATACGCGCTGGAAAAAGGTATCCCGCAAGAAGATTTGCTTTTGGAATCAAAATCCGCGTCCACATTGGAAAATATGAAATTTTCCAAAGAAATTATGGATAGCGAATCCGGCGGGAAGCCATACAAATGCATATACGCCACAAACAATTACCATTTGTTACGCGCCGGTATTTTCGCCCGTAAAGCGGGTCTAAAGATCAGCGGCATCGGCGCCAAAACGGCGTTTTACTATTTGCCTAACGCTATTTTGCGCGAATATATAGCTTATATTTACGTCTACTTAAAGCAGAACATTATTTTTGGGGCGTTCGGCCTTATCGGTGGAAGTATCGCTGTTTACTATTTGATGAAGTTAACTACGCAAGGCGTGTAACGTTAAGCAGGGTTGTGTTTTTCAAAATAAAAAGCAGTGGCAGCACTGTGTATTTCTTCAATAGTTTTACCGTTCCATAGATCCCGTTGCCATTCAGTATAATCGAAATCGTCGTTCTTTACACAGTTTATAAAACGCTCGGCATTGACAGTACCCAGCCCTTCAATTAACAATTTCATCCCTGCAATTCTGAGGGCATTTTCTGACTTAATAACTGTTTCCATTAGTTTTCTCTTCTTTTCGTATGAAATCGATAGGGTTGATTATTTCAATATCTGATAATAAACTATTTTTCCTTATAAGCGCCTTGTCGGTTGTAATAAAATAGCGGCAGCCGCATTCAATAGCGCATGCCAGATTAAGTGAATCTTTTGGTTTTATGGCAACTTGTTGTATTTGTTTTCCCTTCTCAAGAATTTTATCATTGGGGATGCAAATATGTCCGGCTATATGTTCCCACATACCAATAGATTCACGTTTATCCCCATAGGGATTATCATTATTCTCATATTCGTTCATATATGACCACGCTAACTCATAGACTCCACTACGGATGTCTTCCTGGATTTTTAGTTTAGCCTCAGCTTCCATCCGAATTGATAATTGGCTTTTATCATCAAAAGGACGGTTATAGGCGCAATTATCCAGATATATAATAATTTTTGGCATATTGGTAAGTCTTTATATTTACTATAGCCTAAAGTATGGTAGAATGCAAATATACCTTTCTCATAAATAGAAGTGAGCATTATGGTCGTCCCATTACATCATGGGTGGTTTGTTCCATCATCGGCAACACGTCGTCGCCCATCATAGAAACGACAGCCATGAAGAGTGCGTCTATCATGGCGAACTGGCCAATACGAGAGGCCATTACGACCCGGTTGTCGGGGGTTTCCTGAGCGTATGTCCGCAGGACGGTATGAACATACCGACGCATACGTGTATTCGGGAACGCGGTTATCAGCACGGTATGCGCTTTCCGATCAAAGGCGATGCGCAGTACGTCTGTCGTCTCGCGGGTAATGCCTGAATGGGAAACGGCTATCAGCATGTCCTGCTCGTTAAATGTGCTGATTATTGTCGCCGCTTCGTGAAAATCACTGTATGACCACACATTCATGCCCAGACGCAAAAATTTCCGGCGCGCGTCATTGCAGGATTCCACCGAAGAACCCACTCCGAAAAGGCAAATTCGCCTGGCCGATCGTATTCGTTCGGCTGTTTTTTCAAGCAACGCATAATCCATCATCTTTAAAGTGGTGTCAATCACCTTTATTTCTGTCTGAAGGGCGCGGCGCACCAGGGTTTGCAGTTTGGACTCGGAAATGTCATTACTGTTGAAATAATTCTTATATGTGGCAACCTGCTGTGCCATGCTGATTTTAAAATCGCGAAAACCTGAAAAACCAAGCTCCTGGCATAAGCGGAATACGGTCGGTTCTGAAACATTGGCCGCGTCGCATAGCTCGCGTGTTGACATTCTGAGTACAATTGTCAGATTTTCCAGCACATAATCGGCAACCCGTTTTTCAGCCTGCGACAAAGATGGGTAAACATCGTTGATTACATCTATATATTCCCGGTCCATAAATTATATTCCATCCAAAAAAATATAATAAATTTTTAAAAATTTGTCTTGACAGGGGCATGACTGTCATGTAGTATTACTACATAATCTTATCATAAATGTAGTATTATTACAAGAATCTTTGGAAAGGGTGATGGTATGAAACGGAAAAAGCCTTCGGATAAACATGGGAAAACCGCAAAACTGCTCCGCGACATGAAGCGGGACTGGTGGTTTTACGCGATGCTGATCCCCGGTATAGCTTATATAATCATTTTTTGTTATCTGCCGATGTACGGCGTAACCATAGCGTTTAAAAATTACAGCATCTTCCGGGGATTCAGCGCGTCCCCGTGGGTTGGGTGGGAGAACTTCCAAAAGCTCTTTGAGCGTAACGCGTTTCAGCGGGCATTGATTAACAACATAATCATCAGTTTACAAAAGTTTGTCTTTGGATTTCCCACCCCGATCATTCTCTCGCTCATGATTAACGAAATACGGAAGCTCATCGTTAAAAAAGCCATTCAGACATCTATCATCCTTCCCAATTTTATATCGTGGATAGTCATCAACGGGCTGTTATTTGCGATGTTTTCGACAAGGAGCGGGGCGCTGATCGGCGTGATGCGTATGTTTGGGTATTCGGGCCAGGCGCCTGATATTCTCGCCGACGCCGAACATTTCCGCATTGTCGTTCTGGTTTCCTACCTGTGGAAAAGCGGCGGTTTTGCGACAATCGTCTACCTTGCCGCAATCGCGGGAATTGATCAGGAGTTATACGAAGCCGCGATAATGGACGGCGCGGGACGGCTACGCCAGCTTTGGCACATTACCCTGGCCTGTCTTCGCCCGACCATTGTGATCCTTCTCATCTTCCGTGTGGGCGAATTAATGAACGCGGGTTTTGACCAGATCTTTGCGATACAGAACAGTCTCGTAATCTCTGTAACGGAGATAATCGACACCTATGTTTACAAACTGGGAATGGAAAGCCGCAAATTTTCCGAAGCTACCGCCGCCGGGCTATTTAAATCAATTATAGGCCTGGCGCTGGTACTGACCACCAACTATACCGCCAAAAAGCTGGATCCTGACAGCGGGATAATGTGAGGAAAAACACATGAAGATGAAACGAGGCGCGGCGGAACAAACCGGATATGCGTTTATTATGGCGTTCCTGATTCTGTTCTCCCTTACAACGCTTTACCCTTTCTGGCATGTGCTGATGTATTCGATCAGTGATTCGCGCGCCGCAATGACTGGCGGCTTATTTTTCCTGCCCCGCCAGCCCACCCTGCTGAGTTACTCAATAATGCTCAAGGGCAGCCAGATATATGTGGCTTACGGAAACACAGTTCTACGCACATTGGTGGGCACCGTATTGAGCATAATCATCACATCGCTGACTGCGTACCCGCTTTCCATCAGGCGCCTGCATTTCAGAAATTTCCTTTCCCTGCTTATCTTCTTTACCATGCTTTTCTCAGGCGGCATGATTCCCACGTTCCTCATTGTCCAGCAGCTTGGGCTTATCAACACGTTCTGGGCGCTCGTGATCCCGGGCATGATGAGCGCGTACAACATGTTTATCCTTCGCAACTACTTCCAGCAGCTTCCGGCCGAACTTGAAGAGAGCGCCTTTATTGACGGCGCTTCACCCCTGGTCGTGCTCCTGCGCATCATTCTGCCCGTATCCAAACCTGCTCTTGCGGCCATCGCGCTGTTCTACGGCATCGGCCACTGGAATGCATATCTTGACTGCATCCTCTATACGAACACCGACAAGCTCCAAGTCCTGCAAGTCTACATCCGCAGCCTGATGACCGCATACGGATCAATGAACTCAGTCGCCGGGCTCGGCGGTTCAGGGGCCAGCAGGCTCACCGAGGAAACCGTCAGGATGACGACAATCGCAATCTCGGTCATCCCGATTCTTTTTGTATATCCTTTTTTGCAGCGCTATTATACCAAAGGCATTTTGGTAGGCGCCGTAAAAGGTTAAGAACGGTCTGTGTAACAGCCGTAATATTATTTTGGAGGTTTTTCCATGAAAAAGATTCTTTGTGTATTGTTGGTCATGGTGATTGTAATTCCGGCATTGTTAGCCGCAGGCAGGCAGGCAACCCCTTCCGGCGGGGTGCAGACTATTACGTATCTGAACATATCCAGTTCAGGCATTACCCCTGAGCCCAACAACCCGGTGCTGCAGGCCATAGAGCAGCGGATCGGCGTCAGGGTTGACGCAACATTGACGTCTTCCGTCGATTACGACGCAAAACTCAATACGCTTATCGCTTCACGGCAACTGCCAGATTTGTTTTTTGCGCGCAGCTTGAGTGACGCGATTTCTTTTACCCAGGAAGGTATGCTTGCGAACTTGACCAATCCTGTAGCCCAATATGGCAAGAATTTGGAGCGGGAGATGGGTTCGGTTTACCGTGCTTCACCGGTGAACAAGAACGGGCTTTATTTCATTTGTGGTAATGGCGCCGTATACTATCAAAACTTGTGTGTACGTGTGGACTGGCTTAAAAAAGTCGGTTTGCCTATGCCGACTGATCTGGACAGTCTTTACAATGTTCTTTACGCGTTTACCTATAACGATCCCGACGGTAACGGCAGAAACGACACTGTTGGAATAGTATTATCAGCGATAGTACCTAATCATTGGACGGTACTTTTTGGAGCGTTCGGTATTGCCTACGACCGTCCCTACTTGCTTAGTAACGGTACTGTAACAACTTACATGAAAGCGCCGGGTTACCTGGACGCAATCAACTATCTGCGAAAACTCTACCAGAACCGCGTCATGGACACAGAATTCGCCACCATGCCCGGAATGACCGCGCATGAGGCCTTGTGGACAGGCCGCTGCGGTGTTTACGGCTTCCAGGCCGTTGGAACAACCAACAACTGGTACCCTAGTCGCTATACATTCCCTGTCCCCGCCGACCCCGCTGAAATTTTCGGCTATACCGATATTAAAGGTCCAAACGGTTATCATGGGGCTCCCAAAGAATACAGAAATGTGTCCAGTGGATTTGTTGTGGCTTCATCTGCGAAATCCCCTGACGCATGCGTCAAATTTCTTGACTTCATGGCCACAGCAGAAGGCGACCAATTGTTGAACCTGGGAGTGGAAGGCGTCATGTTCGCCTGGGATGACAAGGCCGCGGGCAAATACCATCGCATAGGCGATTATGTTGACGATTCCTATCATCGCGTTAAAGGTGGTTTTACCTACTGGGCGGGTTTCCCAGTAGAACATACCGAGCTTTTAACCATGAACAAGCTTACCCGTGATGCCCAGGCTTTCGTGCGCGCAAATTCATTTGATTGGCCCTTTATTTATACCCCCTTTAATGAAGCGGCCGAATACGGCAGTGCGCTCAGCACAATTACCAGTGAAGCGCTTGCACGGTTAATTGTTACCACCGGCAATGTCGAAGCCGAATACAGGACGTTTGTTACAAGATGGGAAAACGAAGGCGGCCTGCAATGGGAAAGAGGTGCGACAGCGGCGTATAATTCACAGAGGTAATCATTACACAGACGGTTCAGGTTAATGAAAATAGCCTTCCCGTTTCCCTGGATCAACACGAAACGCTTATGCTTGAAGTAAAGGAGTGACAAAAGTGGACGCAAAATTGATTACAGTCAACGGAGTAAAGAAGATACAGATCAACGGCGAGGTATTTGAACCCATCGCGTTCCGCTCGTTCTGGCCTGCTACGCATACGGTGAAGAATTTTGGAGAAACCGGAATGCGGCTCATGACCGTATTCCCTACCGGCATCCTGTGTTCCCTTAAAGTGCCCTATTCACAGTTTGGCGAAGTTTGGATCGGTGAAAGCAAATATGACTGGAACGCGCTGCGCAAACAGATGGATCTGTTCGTACAAAACGCTCCTGACGCTTACCTTGCGCTAATGCTCCAGCTTGACACGCGGGACTGGTTTCTGCGGGAACACCCGGAAGCAGGAAACAGTTTTTTTCAGATCTGCAACGCAGCCGGATGGGATGTCTGGCGTGAGCAAGCCGCGCAGTTCATTCGCGATATACTGGATTATTTACAGCAGGAATACCCTGAAAAAATTTACAGTGTATTTGTCTGTGCCGGCTGTACTTGCGAGTGGGCTAATTTGTCACCGGTAGATTATCAGAATCCAGTCAAGCAGCGTGCGTTTGCCGCGTGGTCGGGTGATCCGGACAGGAAAACGCCTTCGACAGAAGCGATAGAACATACAACGCACGGTGTTTTCCGCGATCCGGTTATTGACAAGGATGCGCTTGATTACTGGCAATTCCATAACGAGACTGTCTCGGAAGCTGTCCGCTTTTTTGCGAAAGTCGTTAAAACGCATACGCAAAACAAACTCCTTGTGGGCTGTTTTTTCGGTTATGCGGAAGCCTACGAATTAGCCATGGGCCACCAGGACACACATTCAGTGTTTACCTGTCCCGATGTGGATTTGATCTTCTCGCCTGCGAGTTATGGACTCCGCGGATTGGAGAGTGTGAGCGGTGAGCATGTACCGATAGAATCCGTACTTATAAACGATAAACTTTACTTTCACGAGATCGACAACACCGCGTATCCGGCCAACGGAAATCCGTACGCGCAGGTGTTACAAATATACGCCCACCGCAGGCACGACAGCCTTGAAGAAACGATTCATTACTCGCGGCGCGAAACTGCGTTGGTCCTTTCACGGGGCGTGGCGTATTGGTGGTTTGATATGTTCGGCGGCTGGTATGACGACAAGACGCTTATGAATGAACTTTACAAAATCAGGAAGGCGACAGAGCGGATTTATGCGGGGCCTGTCCGGTCAATAGCCGAAGTTGCCGTGCTGTTAGATGAGCGCTCTTATTATTATCTGAAAACCGACGCGCCTGTTCGAAGGGAACTGGTAATTAACCAACAAGGTACACTTCGTCAGATGGGTTGCCCTGTCGATTACTATCAAACTGTCGACCTGTTTAATCCGGACTTTGATCTTACGCGTTACAAACTGCTCATTTTTCCCGATTGCTTTGCCCCACCAGACACGCTACGAAAAAAAATCAAAGAGCTGCGCGACCAGGGCAAATGCATGCTGTTCCAGTATGCCGCTGGCATTATCGACAATGAAAAATATGATGTTTCGCTGATTCGGGATTTAACAGGTATCGACATACGCGAAGCAAATGATGCGTTCAATCTGACATTAGTGGAAAGATCCAGCCACACGGTAGTGGACTCAGGCGATCTTAATGACGATGGCATGACCCGCATTTATGGAGCCAAACAGGGCCAAATGTCGCCGGTTTTCAAATGTGTTGACGCGGACGCGGAGATTTACGGCCGCGACATGATTACAAAAGACGCGCAGCTTGCTGTGAAAAAACGCGTACGGGGCGGATTTGACGCATGGTCCCATTTCGGGCCTATCCCGCCGTTTGTCCTCCGGCCTTTGGCCCGGATGGCCGGCGTGCACATTTACCAGAGTGATAACCTGCCGGTATACGCGAACAGCCGGATGGTTGCGCTTTTTTCGCACAAGGGCGGCGAGCACTTGCTGCGCGCTCCCTGGGCGAGTGGATCCCTGATAGAGGTGTATACAGGCGAGAGACATACGCTTACCGGAGAACCGGTGAACCTTCAGTTTAAAGTAAACGAATGTAAATGTTTCCTATACGAAGGAGCGCAATAATTATGCTGGCAGAACACGGACGCAGTGCATACCGGATTGTCATGGCCCATCCCGCGCATGAGACAGTGAAGTTCGCTTAAAAAATACAATGTCCACGGCGTTTTGGAAATGAAATGAACGGTCCCATAGGAATAAGCGCGGTTCGTAGCGATTACAAAATGTATCAAACGGATGTTTAACGGAATATGAAAAGGTTGATAGATGTATGGAATGGTTGATCGGCATTGACGGCGGCGGTACAAAGACTCAGGCGGTACTCTGTGATGAAACCGGTCTTGTGCGAGCTGTCTCGTTCTGTGAAGCTACCAACCCGACCAGTGTGCCGCGCGATGTGGTTGTACAGCGTCTTGTCGGCTTATTGGACAATTTGGTTTTCGGCATTGGCAGCAGGCAGACAGTTACCGGCGGGTGCTTTGGCGGTTTCGGCGGCGGCGGGATTGCGGGGAACCGCGAGTTTATGCGGGAGCAGTTGCGAATCCTGTTGCCGGCCATGATTGTCCAGAGCGCCAGTGACGCTGTCAGCGCGCTGACCAGCGGCATTGGCATTGGCGATGGTATCGTCGCAATTACCGGTACAGGTTCCGGCGTGTTCGCGCGCGTAAGCGGCGTGATGCACCAGGTGGGAGGTTGGGGTTATCTGCTTGGGGACGAAGGCGGCGGATATGATTTGGGGCGTCGCGCGCTTACTGCCGCTCTGCGCGCTCATGACGGGCGCGGAGAGGCAACTATTCTGGTTGAACTGTGTGAGAAAAAACTTGGGGAACCGGTTGCCAATGCTGTTGCGCGAATTTATAACGAGGGGCGCGCATTTATAGCTTCGTTCGCGCCTTTACTGCTTGAGGCGCAGGAACGCGGCGATCCCGCAGCCTGCATACAGGCGGATGAAGCGGCAAAGGGGCTTTATGAGGCTATTCATACGGCAGGTAAAAAAATAACGCAGGCTGTTAAGTATGTGGTTATTTCAGGAAGCGTATGGCAGCCCGGTGGTTTTATGGAGAAGCGCATAAAAGAACTGCTGGGCGGTAATTTTATCTTAATACGTCCTGCGCTTCCTCCCGTTTACGGATCATTGGTGGAGGCTGCCGCACTCCGGGGTATCACTGTTGACGAGGCTTTTACAGCCGGAATAAACCATTCCTGGATGGAGAGATGAGCATATGACTGACGATTGGGACGACAACACTATCTCTGTACTTCGCACGGAGCAGTGCAATCCGGAAACAAAAGGAATCGCTTCCCTTCCGACAATTGGTATCTTACAGAAGATAAATGATCTGGATCAAACTGTGGCGACCGCGGTACGGGAAGCGTTGCCTCAGGTCGCGCTTGCGGTAGAGCTCATCACCAAAAAACTGGAATCAGGGGGCCGTCTGGTGTATGCGGGCGCAGGTACCAGCGGGCGTCTGGGTTTTATGGATGCCGCCGAATGTGCGCCGACATACGGAACTGACCGCGTCTGCTGCGTTATTGCCGGCGGCAGGGACGCGGTTTTTCGCGCAAAGGAAACCATGGAAGATGAATCTGACCTTGCCGCAAAAGATTTCGAATCCATCGGACTTGCCGCAAATGATGTATTGTTCGCAATAGCGGCAAGCGGCCGGACGCCGTACTGCATAGCCGCGCTCGACTACGCGGCAAAAGTGGGCGCGGCTCGCGTATCCCTCTCGTGCAACCGCGGCGCGATAATCAGCGTTCATGCACAGATCGGCATTGAGCTTGAAACAGGACCGGAGGTTGTAATGGGTTCGACACGCATGAAGGCGGGTACTGCCGAGAAAATGGTGATGAACATGATATCCACCGCTGTCATGATCCGCCTTGGCAGGACATGGGATAATTTAATGATCAAATTAAACTGCAAAAACCAGAAGGGACGCAACCGCGCTGCGCGCATTTTTGCCGAAGCAACAGGTAAAAGTGATCTCGCCTACGCAAGGAAAGCGCTTGACAACGCAGATGGTTCTCTTGAGATTGCCGTTTTAACCGAACTGACCGGCGCGGCTAAAGACGAGGCCGACGAAGCGCTGGAAAAGTGCGGCAGGTATTTTTCCAAAGCTCTTGATTTGCTTCGCGCGAATAGGTGATGAACGGACTGTTGCACTTTATTCCGGCAGCTCCACGGCATAGCCGCCATCGCTTTATCTTTGCTCTGTTCTTTGTTTTCCCCTACATTGACTTTTTATCAAAAAAAACATATATAAATATATGCCTTTCATGCGTTCTTCCGCTTTTGGAGCCGGTTTTAAGAGAAAAAGGATATTGAAGAACGTCCTTATGGGGGCATTGATTATTGGTTTTCTTTCTCTTTTGCCGGTTTTTTTTCTGAAAATCAGAGGCGCAAGCCGTAACGAAAGCAGGGAGCTAAGGGATTCTTTTGAATCGGGAGCGTTTGAGGCAGCCTATGAGCAAAGCAGCCAGATGTTGATAAAAAAACCCCTGGATTTTTTTTTGTTAACAGTGCATGGCTTTTCCGCATACCAGATTGCCATTGCCCAAACCAACACTTTCGACACCCTTTCATTTGTGGATGATTGCATCTGGTCGCTCAGGAAAGCCCTGCTTTCCAGGGGGAATGACGGAAGGGTTTTATATGTTCTTGGAAAGGCGTACTATTACAAGGGAGCGGGATATTCGGATTTAGCTGTTAACTACCTTGAAAAGGCAAGAGCGGCCTTGTACAAGGCCGCCGATATACCCGAATACCTGGGGCTGGCTTATGCGGCAATGAGGGATTTCCGAAGCAGCGTGGAAGCTTTTTCGCTTGCCCTGGTCGGCGATACTTCTCCCTCGGACATCTTGCTGCTTGCCATCGCGCAATCGTACCTTGCCCTTGATGAAGCTGATCAGGCAAAAGCGTATTTGATCCGCTGTCTGGAAATTACAAAAGATTCCAAAACCGCAGCCGCGGCGCGTCTGGTTTTGGGCAATACGCTTGTAAAAACCGGAGATACTCAGGGAGCGGAAAAGGAATACTTAAAGGTAATCGAGGAAAACGGCGACAATGCCGAAGCTCATTTTCAGCTTGGAGAACTATATGCTCTGGCGGGAGACGTAACCAGAGCAAGGGCAGAATGGCGCAGGGCAATAAGAATTGATCCCGCCCATGGACCGGCGC
>Ga0268262_10006105_pt1 | contig 11679 bp, 10 predicted proteins | sample TergutNc150P3_FD_190354 | JGI IMG/M metagenome (GOLD analysis project Ga0268262, IMG submission 190354) | Nasutitermes corniger P3 segment gut microbial community from laboratory colony in Florida, USA - Nc150 P3 (SPAdes) (version 2) | ecosystem: Host-associated > Arthropoda: Insects >... | reverse complement strand
GCGGGGGGTGTATCCAGCGGAAGTCCTTAGTTTGAACAAAAAATAGGCCGGAACATACTCAGGCCGATGGTGATAAAGCCCGTATTTGCGTATGCGGGCTTTGTTTTTGTTTATTTTTTGACAAATACCTTTATCAATTTTAAGGAGTTTGGCGATGGCGGCAGATGGTTTGAAAGTTGCGATTGAAAACACGGCTTGGCAGGACTATAGGGCGAGCAATACCGGCATGATCGTCTACTACGGGGGCGACCCCATATCGGAGTTGCCTATCCGCGAGGTGCCGGAGAGGTACCCGAGCGAGATCCAGCCGGAGCCGAACTACGAGACGGGAACCTTCGGGTTCCTCGGTTGCGCGCGCACCAAAATCCGCTCGACCTTCGTTAAATCGAAGATCAAATACCTGCTCTTCGTAACGAAGTACGTGGGGACGAACGAGGCGTTCAAGGAGAAGTACATGGTAACCGGATACTACCGCATAAACAAGATAGCCGACGTGAAGAGGCGGCACATCCGCTATTGCGCCGAGTACTCCTGCTTGGAAGAAAAAGTATGCTACGCCCTCCGCGCCGACGAGGTCCGCTTAGTCTCAACTGAAGACGCCTATCTCGTGTCCCCGCAACAGTTTAAAGAGTGGGGCTTCAGCGGCCGCCTAACGCGCCAAAGCCGCATCCTCCTAAACGAGGAGCAGACTGCGACGTTGCTAAAATTTTTACAAGGAAAACCGGACATCACAAGTAAGTATATTGAGGAAACTGCAAGATTACAGCCGAATGTTGAGAAGACGGAAGAAGTAGGGGAGGAAGAGGAAGAATAAGGCTAACACATTGTCTGAACTAGGATTAGTAGGATTGCCTACGGCGAGATAAACAAGTTTAAAGGATTATAGGATTAAAAACATTCGGGGGAAGTTGTTGTGGAATTCATTGACTCTGTATTAATCGTTGGCGGCGGCGGGCGCGAACATGCCCTGCTGAAAGCGCTTTTAAGGTCGGACAGGGCGCTGTGCGTATTCGCCTATCCCGGTAATCCGGGCATGGAGCGCGACGGGTGCGTGCTTGTGGATCAGGAGATCGAGGACTGGAACGACCTCGCCCAGTGGGCGCTCATGAACGATATCAACCTCACGGTCGTAGGCCCCGAAGCCCCGCTCGCGGAGGGGATCGTCGACATCTTTAAGAAAGAGGGGCTTTTGGTCTTCGGCCCCTCAAAAGCCGCGGCGCAGATCGAGAGCAGCAAGGCCTTCGCCAAAAAGCTGATGAAAAAGCACGGCATCCCCACAGCCGAATTCGAGATTTTCAAGGAAAAAGACAAGGCGCTCGCCTACGTAGAGGCCAAAGGCGCCCCCATAGTGGTAAAGGTCAGCGGGCTCGCCGCCGGAAAGGGCGCGATCGTCTGCGACACGCTCGACGACGCCAAAGCCGCGCTTGAGGACATCTTCGACAAAAAGAGCTTCGGGGCGGCGGGGGAGACCGTCGTCATAGAGGAGATGATGAGCGGCCCGGAGGCCTCCGTCTTCGTCCTCACCGACGGCAAGGGGTACAAGGTGCTGCCCGCCGCCCAAGACCACAAGAGGATAGGCGACGGCGACGCCGGACCGAACACCGGAGGCATGGGCGCCTACGCGCCCGCCGTAAGCGTGGTCAGCGCGGAGACCATGGCCCGCGTGGAGAAGGAGATAATAGTCCCCACGCTCGCGGCTATGGAGAAAGAAAAAGCGCGCTACCGCGGACTGCTGTACATCGGACTGATGATCACCGCCGAGGGCCCCAAGGTCGTGGAATACAACTGCCGCTTCGGCGATCCCGAAACCCAAGCGGTTCTACCGCTCGTGCATTGCGACTGGTACGAGGCCTTCTCCCAGTGCGCAAACGCTAAAGGCAACGTATCCGGCGTTAAATGGAAAGTCGACTCCGGCTACTGCGTGTCGGTGGTCATGGCGGGCAAGGGGTACCCGGGCAAGACGGCTAAAGGCAAGACGATCACCGGAATAGACGCCGCGGAGGATAAGGCGGCGGACGTTTACTTCGCCGGAGTGGCGAAAGATAAGGACAAGGAGAAGTACACAACGACCGGAGGACGGGCGCTGGCGGTATCGGTCAAGGGAAAGACGCTTGCCGAGGCCATCGCAAATACCTATGAGGCGGTGGCGGAGATTAAGTTCGACGGGGCGGTTTATCGGAAGGACATCGGGGCTAAAGGGCTTGTTCAAACTTAAAAAAAATATACTATTTGACTTCCGGAAATACCATGAATTATATTAAAAGTGTAACAATTATATGTACCTTTAATTGTTACACCTAAAATCCCTGCCTAACCCCCTTTTTACCCCAAATTTCGACGTTTTCGCTGTGCCCAAAGTGTAACAATTAAACCTACGTTTTAATGATACATTAGCCTACTGGGAAACGTATAATAAGGGCTTCTACGGTCGATTTTAGCCGATATTTAGCCGACGGACGGGCAGTCTGAAGGCTGGACGACGGGGGCGCCTTTGATTTTTAATCCTATAATCTGTTTTCCTAATCCTAAAATCCTAATTCGGACGACGTGCAACCCTTAGCCGGATAACTGTTAATAAGTATCAATAATCATATCACTTAACTCAATGACTGGAGCCGAGTTATGAGTTTCTTTACGTTTAAGAAGTTGGGACGGGTGCTGTTGCTTATGATGACGGCGGTGATTGCGGCTGGAGTTTTGGGCGGAACGGCGGGGGCGCAGGAGTTGCCGAAAGTCGCGCTGTACATAGCCAACGACAAACTGACGCCCGACGATAAGAGCTTTTTGACGCGCAAGTTCTTAGCCCCGTTCACGGCGAGCGGGAAATACGACGTCATTGACCGAAGCGATATATTCACCAAAAAGGCGGCGGTGGAGAGGATAAAACAGCGCGACGGGTCGGTTAATGATAAAGAGATATACAAGATAGGTTTAGAAGCTGGAGCGCAGTATATCTTGATGGTGGAAATGAGCTACTCTTTCGGCAGGTGGAATATCGGGGCGCGTATGGTGGACGTGGTAACGGCTAAGGTTTATTTGGCTCAGGGGGAGACTGATATAAGGGGAAGTTTGGACGATGCGGACTTCAGCGTGGCGGCGCAGACTATTTTTGACAAGATACATGGCGGTAAGAGTTCGGGGGCGGGGTCAGGCGGCGGAGGGGGCGGGACGCAGGCTCAGCAATATCAAACGCCAGCTCCCGCGCCAACGTATCAACAGTCCGGTGTAGATGGTTCGGGCGCGTTCACAGACAGCAGAGATGGGAAGAGATACAAAACTGTGGTGATTGGGGGGAAGAGGTGGATGTGGGAGAACCTTAATTATCAGACGTCAACAAGCGGTTCTTGGTGTTATAGTAATGATAATTCAAATTGCGGTAAATACGGCAGGTTGTATGATTGGAAAACGGCGAAGACGGTGTGTCCGGCGGGATTTCATTTGTCGTCGCGTGAGGAGTGGGTGAGTTTGGTGGCGGCAACGGGCGGTAAAGATGCGGCTAGTAAAAAGTTGAAAGCGAGAAACGGTTGGAATAATAGAGAAGATGAGAGCGGTGGTAACGGTACTGATGATTTTGGTTTTTCGGCCTTGCCTGGCGGCTACCGCAGCTCCGATGGCGATTTCGACGGTGCCGGCAACCGCGGCCTCTGGTGGACGGCCACGGAGGACGGCGGGAGCGGCGCCTACTACCGGTACATGCACTACTACGGCGACAATGTGTACGAGTACCACGACGGCAAGGACAGCGGGTACTCTGTTCGTTGCGTTAAGGACTGATGCGGGGTGCGGTAGTCGAAGCCAACCGTATCACGCCGATGTTAGCCGCGAAGCGGCAACTTGTTTATCTCGGCGAAGCCAACCGTATAAATTTGACTCCGTGCGTGGCGGGATATTATTTTATGTCAGTCGGCGTTCGTGGAGTTGGGGAGCGCTAAGAATAAAACCATAAAAAAGGAGGGGGTTATGGGCGAAAAATTGCCTACGTTTGAGGAGATGATGGCTGGTTTTGCCGAAATAAGGGCGGGTTTTGCCGAAATCAGGGAAATGATGGCTGAAAACGCCAAGAAATCGGCGGAAAACGACCAAAAATTCGCCGATATGCGCGAGGAACTGGGGAACATCGGCCACAACAACGGCCTTGTCGCCGAGGAAATCGTCTACCATTCGTTGAATAAAAACATGACGTTTGCCGGAATAGAGTTTGATTCTATCGACAAAGGCTTTACGAGAGAAAAAAAACTTCCCGACGGCAGAAAAGTGAAAGGAGAGTACGACGTTATTCTTAAAAACGGGTCGGCGATCGCTATTATTGAAGTTAAACATCGGGTGGGGCAAGAGGCGCTTGACCGTTTAATAACGGTGCAGTTGCCGAGATTCAAGCAGATTTTCCCGGAGTACAAGGATTTCAAGATGTATTTGGGTCTTGGCGGGATGTCTTTTGAAAAGGGAATAGCGGAAAAAGCGCGCGAACAAGGGATAGCCACGCTCACACTGAGCGGCGACGCCGTGGAAATCAACGACGCGAACGTTAAGGCGTGGTAAGCGACGGACAAATCCCATAATTCCCATAATCAATCAATATGATTTAACGCTTTTCAACTCTCTCTAAATCCGCCAAAATTCCCGCCCGATTTTCTCTGACATCCGAATTAAGTTAGCAATCCCCTAATCTTTTTCCGCAATAATCTCACCAACATCACGTAATAAAGTAAAATAGAACTCCGTAAAACTATCTTTTAACCTACGTGAAAGGGGTTGTGGATTATGAAAAACCTAAAAGTATCAATGAAGTTGTTGGTTGGTTTCGGCGTCGTCGGCGCGGTAATAGTCGCTATAAGTTTTGTAAGCATTTTCAACCTGCTCAGTGTGGACGATAAATACTCGAAGACTATAGAAACGCAGGGTATGCCTTTGAATCCGGCGATTAACGCGTACGGGGCGATACACGGCGTACGCGCCGATTCGCGGCTTTTTCCCCTTTATACCGGAAACAAGGAAAAGGTGCGGGAGACGAGAAAGTCAATGGACGCTTGGATCAAAGAGTTTGAGGACAGCTCCGCGAATTTCAGGAGAAACATCATCAGGTCGGAGGTCGTAAAAATTTATGAAGACGCTATGAAAACGTATAGGGACACGTTCAAACCCGGCGTGTATAAATTGGCGGACGACGCCGAAAAAGGGGTGCCTATGTCGGAATTGATGGCGTATATAGAAGCTGTAACAAATCCATCCGGGCTTGAGATAGCCAATGCCTTTTTATTAGTTACAGACATGAAAATGGAACAGCTTGTAAAAGCCTCGGATGAATGTACCCTCAATTCCAGAAGAGCAACCACTCTCATGGTTACCCTTTTCATTGTCAGCGTAGTCATCGCCTTGTTTTTCGGCATCTATATAAGCGGGCTAATCAGCAAACCTTTGGGCGAGACCGTGAAAATGATCGTCGATATGGGGAACGGGCATTTAAGCGGGCGGCTTAGGCTCAACCGCGAGGATGAGATCGGCGTTTTGGCAAGAACGATGGACGCGTTCGCCGACGATATGCAAAATGTCGTTATAGCCACCATGAAGAAAATTTCGGTGGGTGACCTGAGCACGAAGATCGATCTGAAGGATCCCGACGACGAGATTTCGGCGGCTCTCAAGGATACGATAGACGAACTGCACGCCCTAATCATTGACGACGGCGGCAGGGTTTTGACCGCCGCGGCGAATAAGGATCTGTCGCAGAGGCTTAGCGGTAATTACAAGGGCGCTTACTCCAAGATGAAAGAGAACATAAACACCGTCTTGCAGAGCCTCGACGAGGCGCTGAGCCAGGTCTCCGACGCGGTCGGGCAGGTGTCGAGCGCCAGCGGACAGATTTCAAGCGGCGCGCAGAGCTTGGCCGAGGGAGCGAGCACGCAGGCGAGTTCGCTTGAAGAGGTGTCGTCGAGCCTTGAAGAGATGTCTTCCATGACCAAGCAGAACGCCGACAACTCCAATCACGCGAAACTCTTGGCGATCGAGGCCAAAACCGCCGCCAACGAGGGCGACGCCTCAATGAAGAAAATGGCTTCGGCTATCCGAGAGATCAAGCAGTCGTCCGACAATACCGCCAAGATCATTAAGACGATTGACGACATAGCTTTCCAGACCAACCTGCTCGCCCTCAACGCGGCGGTTGAGGCCGCGAGGGCGGGGGAGGCCGGAAAGGGGTTCGCGGTCGTGGCGGAAGAGGTGCGCAATTTGGCTATGCGCAGCGCCGAGGCGGCGAAGAATACGGCGAACATGATCGAGGAATCGGTGAATAGCGCCGACGGCGGCGTCAAGATCACGGAAGAGGTCGCCAAGTCGCTCGGTCAAATCGTAGACCGCACGCAGAAGATGGGCGACCTGATCGCCGAGATCGCGGCGGCCTCAAACGAGCAGGCGCTGGGTATAGAGCAGGTGAACACCGCCGTGGCGCAGATGAACCAGGTTACCCAGAGCAACGCCGCCAACTCCGAGGAGTCGGCGAGCGCCTCCGAGGAGCTCAGCAGCCAAGCGGCGGAACTCGCGAACATGGTGAACGAATTCACATTGAGCGCCGTCGGCAACGCAACCGGGGGAAGGCGCGGCCTGCAACTGAGGCATCAGCAACGGCAAGCCGTCGCGGCTTTTCCGGACAAATCCGTGAAGAGGTTGCCCGCGGGCAAATCCTCAAAATCCGCGAAAGCGGTGAAGGCGGAGGATGTCATTCCGTTGGACGACAGCGAATTGAGCGAGTTCTAACGCAGAGCGCAGAGGTTACAGGCGGGCGGCTTGCCGCCCGCTATAATTCATCGCGGCAGAGTTCTTAACCCCATGCGGGTATAGGTAGGCGTGTAGCTCAATGACTCGGATTTTCCGAGGGATAAGATGTCTATTTGATTCTTTAAAGTCGCAAGCGGGTCGTTGGTCTGTTCGCGCATTCTTTCCAGCTTATTGATTAACGGCTTGGCTTTTTCGGGGGGTAGGGATTCTATTTGTTTCCTCAAAGCCGAAATAGGGGGGTTGCCGGCTTGTTCGGTCAAGCTGCTGTTCCCGCCGTTAGATATCGTCCGCCCGTGGGCGTCGCCGTTCGAACCGCCGCCGTAATTGTAGATACGCATTGTAAATCTCCTTCTTTTTCTTTATTGTTTTTTTAGCTCCATTAATGCGGACTTGACGTCCTTTGTGGTATTTTTGAAGAGCAATTTACGTGCCAATGGCGAATTAAGCGTGACAGATGTTATTTCTGATGTTTTTTTGTGGGTTTTGAGAGTGCGATGGGGAAGTTTTTACCTTGTAACAAGGAAAATTATGGTTAAAAACCTTAAAGTCAAAAAAGTCAAAATCTTTAAATTCATTTTTAGACGAAAGGCGCTACGCGCCTTTCATAGATAAATCGGGGGGCTAAACCCCCCGATTTTCAGTCAAAGTCAACTGCAAAGTCAAAACAAAGGCAACTCTGGCGTCAGTTTCCTTCGACTTCGCTCAGGGAGCTTTAAGGCGACTTCGCTCAGTCAACTAATTGACACCCGAAAGGTCACTGAGCGAAGTCGAAGTGACCTGACGTATGATCTTGCGCCGGGCCGGTTGGCTTCGCCGAGATAAACAAGTTCGACTTCGCTCAGCGATCCTTCGGGGGTTGCATGGTTGTTTTGACTTTGTTTTTGATTTTGACTGAAAATGCGGGGCTTGGCCCCGCATTTATCTATGGAAGGCGAAGCCTTCCGTCTAAATATGAATTTGATTTTAAAGATTTTGACTTTAAGGCTTTTGCGCGTTGCAGTATAATTCGAGTTTACATAATATATATTATGCGACATAGCCCATAATCAACTTAGGGCGCCTGTTCTAAGGGTTTTTGATAATGACCACACATAAGTTATTGTAAAATCACGAGTTACGACTTATCGATAATTTGCCTGTTAATGCGATGCCGATAAAAACGCGTATCAGTTGCGGAATCAACGAATTAGATGCCGTCAATATTTGCGGAACTTATATGCGGATTAACGCGTATTGATTGCTGGATCAATGAGTTATGTGGCGTCGATCAGATTACCATACAAATTGTCATTTACCCAGAGTTTCTTTGGCCAGTTTTTTCAGTACATCCACGCACCTGACATGGAAGCTGCCGCGCTGATCCGCCATGAACTTTCCGTAGTTCCTTGTCAGAAAACTTGGGTGGTACAGCGGCACCGTTTTTATGCCTTTGTACAAATACGACAATCCGGCGATCTTGCCCATGACCGCTCCGGAGGTCTCCGGGATCAGCGCGTTTGTCGTGGACATTCCTAAGGCGACTATCGCTTTGGGCTTCACCAAATCGATGTCCCTGTTTAACAGATGGATGCAATCGTCAAGCTCGCCCTGCGTAGGCGCTCTGTCCTTCCTGTCCGCGTCCAGCGGGTGGAACCTGACGGAGTTGCTTATCGCCACGTTGAATATAAGGCCGCCGTCCCATAAAAATTTTATGATGTTGCGCAGGTAGACCCCGGCCTTGCCCACAAACGGCTGGCGCTTCAAGTTGCCGGGATTCATGTTTATGTCCTCGTCACGGCCGGCGCCTTGGCCGACGAACATCAGGTGGATGTCGCCGTAACCGCCGTCGCCGACGGCGCCGCCGTCCCTTATGACCACCTCGGTGGCGGTAAAACAACAGCCCGCGAATTCTTTGCAAGCCTTGTTTTGACAATCACATGGGATCATTTTTTTGGTAATGTCCATAAATATCCGTCATTTTCGGGTAATTGGTGTGATGACAACAACTTAAACATAATTCTTTACGGCATTTTCGTCACGCGATACGGAATCAACACATAAAGAATCGTAACGTATGTATTGATAACGACTTACAGCAAATCTGTTATAAAAATTTCGGTACAAGCGCGGAATATATCGATAAATAATCCTAACCGCTGTAATGATACGGACTTATCGATATCCGCAATTATTTAATGTCCAACAGCTCAATGTCGAACACCAAATACGCGTTGGGCGGTATGACCCCTCCGGCCCCGCGCTTCCCGTAGGCTTGCTCCGGCGGCAGCACCACCGTCCTGCGCTCGCCTTTCTGCATGTCGAGGATCGTCTCGTCCCACCCTGGGATGACGTCGCCTACGCCGGCTTGGAAGTCGAGCGGGTCGTTGCGGTCGCGCGACGAGTCGAACTTCTTCCCGTCTATCAGCAGGGTTCCGGTGTAGTGGACTATGACCGTCTGCCCCTTCGCCGGTTTCTTCCCATTTCCCGGCTTATCAATAACATAGCATATCCCGCTGTTGGTCTTCGAGGCCTTGGCGTACTTCTCCTCAAGCAGCTTTTTCTGCTTTTCTATATACCCCGTCTCAGCCTTTTCCGCTTTCTCGGCAAGTTGCTTGGCGTAGAGTTCGAATGCCTGTTGGTCGCTCTTGAACTCCCTGGCGCCCTTGCCCGACCTTACGATGTTGACCTTCTTTATGGCGTCTCCCCTAGTTATGCTTTTTACGACATCCATCCCTTTGACGACCTTGCCGAAGACAGCGTGGCGCCCGTCTAAGTGCGGCGTCGGCGAGAGCGTTATGAAGAACTGGCTGCCGTTGGTTCCCGGCCCGGCGTTGGCCATGGATAGGATGCCCTCGGAGGTGTGCTTTAGATCGGGGTGTATCTCGTCGGCGAATTGGTACCCCGGCCCGCCCGTGCCGTTGGCTTTGGGGTCGCCGCCCTGGATGACGAAGTTCGGCTCCACGCGGTGGAAGGTCAGCCCGTCGTAGAAGCGGACGCCCTCTCCCCTGCTGTTCTTGATCGTCCCCTCGGACAAACCGACGAAGTTCGCCACTGTGAGCGGCGCTTTCTCGTACTCCAATTGCACCACGATTGTGCCTTTAGACGTTTCAAGCTCCGCGAAGAGCCCGTTCCCCTGCCCAGCCGCCGGCGCCGCCGCCGTAAGCGCCGCCGCGGCGACCGCGGCTCCTAAAACCTTCTTCTTTGTCTTTTTCTTCATTTTCTCCCCAATCCTTAATATTATAGTGGTGTGATACGTTCAATCCCAGTCGAGCGGCGATTTGAGGCCTTTGGGCGGAGCGCCGTCGCCTGCCCCTTTGTCCTCTTTGGCCTTCTTGAACTTCTCCTCGATCTCCGCCTTGCGCCGCGCCTCCTCCTCCCGCGCCGCTTTCATCTTGGCGTCCCAGCCCTTGTCCTGCTTGGAATCCTTGAGGAACTGCGCCAAATCCGCCTTCTTGTGATCGGCCTCTTGGTGGTCGACGATCCGAAGCGTGGAGGAGTCGATCCACAGCGTTCCCTTGCACATCGGGCACTTGGTCTCAAATAGGCTCATAATGTGTTAATCCGCCTCCCTTTCCATATAAAAATAGATTATGCCGTCGGCGAGCGCTGTAATTTTGTTTGTTTACCGTAAAAATCGAGGCCGCGAGGGGGAGGGCCGGAGAGCGGTTTTATAGGGAAAGGAGGTTGCTGCTTAGCGGCAGCCGCCTCCGATTCCCGCAAACTTCATAATCAGATGATTAGTCGAGCCAAGTGTACCTTGACGCTAAACCGTCACTATCTTTAAATATACGATAAGTGTTCACCGGCACTAATTTATCACTCGGGTCATTCCATTTTTCCAACATAACCCAAGCAAAGTAAAAATTTTGTATACCGTTGCTTGTCAGTTTACCGGAAACAAGCGTTGACTGTCTGGTACGAATACCGTCGCTGTTTTCACCGATAGCCTCAAAATAGGCGGTGAACTCATTGCCCTCCCCGACAACCTGTACGTATACGGCATCGCTTGCCGACTGAGCGTTTCCTTGTTTACCTCTAAAGGAAAGCTTCCCGTCGTCCCCCTTAATAAAAGCAACGTACCGGTCGGCAAATCCGTCTCCTACAGAATAACCGCCGTCGCTGCTTCCGGCCAAAACATACGGAGTAGCCCGGTACTGCCCGCTGATATCAGGCGGAGTAACACCGGAATATATCGGCATTACAGCTTCAAACTGCTTCCTTATTTCATCGGGAATGACGCTTGACGGAACCTCCCCTTGATCATTCTTTGTCTTAATCGCTTCTTTCGTTACGTTCCCGACGCCGTTGTCGTCAGAACATCCTGAAAAAAGGCACACAAAAGCGACAAGCGACAAACAAAGCAACTTTTTCATGCAACTGCCTCCTTAAATTGGTTGGTTATATGGGTTAAAATCCTAGATTTCAACAGAAACTACCGGCTTGATACCTGACTAAAATACTATACGGCCGGGATTAAAGTCAAGATAAAAATTATATTATTTGACTTTATCCCCGCCCTTGTTTATTTTCAACTATAATATGAACGCCCCAGCCAAAGCCCCGTCCGCCCCGAAAACGCCAAAGCTGATACCCTTTTTGATATGGCTGGCGGTCTCCATACTCGGCAAGACGTGGCGGCTCAACATCGTCTCCCCGCCGTCGGTGGACATTTTCGACCCCGGCGCCGCGCCTAAAATCTACTGTTTTTGGCACTCCACGCTGCTTGTGGTCTCCTACCTGTTCCGCAACACCGGCAAGACCGCCATAGTGTCCAAGAGCCGCGACGGGCTGATAGCCGCCGGCGTGGCGGCTCGGTTAGGGCACGAGGTGGCCTACGGGTCGTCGCACCGCGGCGGCGCCGGGGCGCTGCGCGACGGGGTTCGGGCGCTGCGGGCCGGCAGGTCGCTGGGGATCACGCCGGACGGCCCC